>Ga0115006_10000572_pt1 | contig 20405 bp, 21 predicted proteins | sample ArcOceMetagenome_3_FD_88943 | JGI IMG/M metagenome (GOLD analysis project Ga0115006, IMG submission 88943) | Marine eukaryotic phytoplankton communities from Arctic Ocean - Arctic Ocean- Svalbard ARC20M Metagenome | ecosystem: Environmental > Aquatic > Marine > Oceanic | place: Arctic Ocean...
AGAAAGCGAAAGAGAACGAGATACACACACACACACACACAGAGAGAGAGAGAGAGAGAGAGAGAGAGGGAAGGATGCCGCGCAAGCACAGCACCTGTGGGCATCGATGGCATGGAGCAGTTCCCCGGACAGGGCATCCCAAATGCGGACAGTCCTATCATATGAGCCTGAGCACACGCGCGTGCCACAGCGACTGCGCACGTGTGTGTGTGCGTGTGTGCGCGTGTGGGCGTGTGGGTGTGGGGGTGTGGGTGCCACGGCATACTCGCGCACATGCACATACGCATACACATGCACGTGCACGTGCACATGCACGTGCACGTACACACACATTCACTCATGTAGCAACACACACACACGCACGCGCGCGCGTGCTCGCAAATACACACATACCTAATCCTAACTAATCCAAAAATAAAACCAAAGACGACCCTGTAACAGATACATATGACCCAATGAGTATGGCCTCTACTACTTGTTCTTTTACTTGTACTGCCATTTCTACTAACACCACTACAACCACTATGTACCACCACTACAACCTCTATGTACCACTAGTACTACTACTATTGCAGGTGCAAGAGACTAACCTGTAGCAGACACTCATGACCCAATGATTATGGCCACTCAACCGCAGCACTTCTTTCGCCCCCCTCTCCCCGGGCCCCATCTCCCACAACCTGCCATGCACATCGTGTGTGTGTGTGTGTGTGTGTGTGTGCGTGTGTGTGCGTGCGTGTATGTCTGTGTGTGTGACACCATCTCTCCTCCCGCCCTGCACCCAACCACCCCCCCTTCCGCACACACGAGCAAGCTGGCACACAAAACATGAGGACACGCACACAAAACATTAGGGCACCGGGCGGAGCGATCATAGGAGCCCGACACAAGGCGCACCCTCGGCAACTCGCCGCGTGCGTCAGGGGCCACAGCCGGAGCAAAGGCGAGGGCCACAATGGTCCCGGAGTGCCCGGTCATACACGCAGTTTTGACCCAGCCAAATGCGCCCTCGCCCCCGTCGCGCGCGCTAGTCTCAGCAGGTCTGCCCGCGGCTTCGGAAGCGGGGAGCAACTTCCACAACTGGAGCTTGCGGTCTGTCGATCCGCTCGCGAGCATCAGGCAGCCTGGCGCGCCGCGCGGGGCGGCGGCGGCGGCTGCAGCTCGAAAAAACGCCAGAGCCTTGATCTCGCCGTCACTCTTATCCAGCGTCGCCTGATTCCCGTGAATCTCTTTGCGTGAGCGAAACAGTGCCAAGGAGAGGCAGAGAGCAGAGCACGCGCAGAGAGACCGCAGAGAGACAGGAAATGTGGCCAGCCCGGGAGGCACGGCACGCAGGCGATGCGCGCAGCAGATGCGACACTATTAAGAGAGTGACAAGAGCCGCGCATGCCAGGTACCGTGAGCAAGCCCGTCGCAGAGTCCCACACGCGCACAACGCCATCATGGTGTGCCGATGCCACCAGCGCACTGTCCTCCTTGCCCGCACCTTGGGACACCGCGATGGCCCACACCCTGCCCCCGTCGGCCGCCAACAGGTGCCGCACATTACCACCACCTCCAGCACCACCGCCCTCCGCCAGCAGGTCCCAAACTGCAGCCGTGCCATCGGAGCTGGCCGACACCACTTGCGGAAGAGCACCAGGGCGGGCCGAGGGCAACAAGACCACAGCGTTCACCGCATCCGTGTGCGTCTCAAGCGTGTGCGACAGCGAGCAGACTACGAGGTCCGGGGACTTGGGGCCTGCGCCTTCATTGCGGCCGCGCATCCCTCCCAGCTGCGTCTCGCGGCCGGCACCATGCACCGCAGGCTGAGCACTGCGCCCAGCGCCCAGGGCATGTGGCGAGCTTTGGCCTGCGCACACCCCCGTCGCAACCCAGCGCTCTGGGGGTTCTGCAGGCACCGGCAAAGCGCTGCGCTGCTGCAGCTCCTTGCTACCTGCCCCCCCGCTCCGTGCACTGCTGCCTAGCTCGTCCTCGCTCTCCCCCCCCCGCTCTGCCGCCTCCCCCACGGGCCCTGACAACCAAGGAGAAGCTGCTGAAGAGGGAGAGACGTACACGCTCGACTCTTCACCTCTCTCTGGCACAGGCGAAAGCAGAGACACGCCTTTCCCGCCGCGCCCTCCCGCGCCCACCTCGCTGTCCTCTGCCCCAACGTCGGCAACATTGTGTAGTATCGTCGCACTCAGCGCCTCCAAATCCCCCCCCCCCTCATCGATGCCCGCCCCAGCATCATACGGAGACATCGGAGACAGCAAATGCCCGTTCTCCTCAAGCGCTTCCCCCATGCCCTGCGCCGCCTCCTCGGCCCAGCTGTCTGCGCTTGCAAGTCCCCCCCCCCCCGCATGTGCCCTTGGTGTGCTGCGCACTGGAGGCAGAAATACCACACACATATGCTGTCAAGGAAGACCCCTCACTACAGCACGGACCGTTGATAGACCCCCACGTCGAGCACCACCACACCACTCACCCCGCAAAACGTGCAGCGTGTCGCAACGATCTCTGCAGTACACAACCCATGCAAGCTTGACTACGTACACGGCAGCCTCAACACCACTCCGTATTCACAGTCCGTGCACGCAGTCCCCCTGTTCGAGTGTCTCTGACCCCTATCTATCGGGACCATACCTGTGGGGGACAGGCTGGCAACGAAAGGCGCAGACTCCTCAGGCCCGCTCTCATCACCGACATCCTCGCCCGGGCGCGACAGCCGTTGGAGAAGCGCTAGCTTCTCATGCTCCAGCGCCTGCGCCAGAATTTTGTGCAGGGAAAGATCTTCATGTCAGACATGATCAGACATATCAAACATCATCAAACATCATCATACTTCGGCGCGCTGGCGTTCAAGGCGGAAAGCCTTTTGCAGATCGTCACGCGCAGCGACAGCATCGGCGAGCTGGTCCATGACTCCCTGCAGCCGCGCGGCATCTGCCGCCCGCAGCTTGCTCAACCCATATGCCTCCTGCAGCCAAACACATCAGATCGCGCGCACTCAGTGTGCGCGCTGCTTCGGCGAGGGCAGCGCGGGATGTATGCAGTCAGCATGCCGCCTCCAGTGCGCAGAATGTCCAACGCCACCTCAACCAACTCTCCTAACCCCGAACCCGAAGCATCAAGTTGACGAGCACAAAGAGCGAGCAAGAGCGAGACGCTTCTCTAGAGCTAGCCCACCATGCGCACCACGCGCAGACGCGCGCACACGCATTTACACCTCCTCGGCCTTGCGCGCAGCAGCGAGGGCATCATGACGCTCACTGCGCACCTGCAGCACCAGAACAGGTTCAGAAACAGCCTGTTGTGAACAGTGGCAGGGACTTCCCAGCGACAGCCGACGCCCCGCATCGCTCCTCCGCGCGCGTGGCTTGTGATGCAAATGCATTAAACGCCAGAGGCCAAGGGCGACGCTTGCGATGCGGGGCGTACCGTCTCCAGCAGCCCGTGCAAGGCCGACGAGTGCACATCTGTCACCTCGTCCCGGCTGCGCGTGAGTACCAGCACCTGCTCCTCCGCAGCTCTGAGCTGGCGCCGCAGCTCAACCGCCGCACTGTCCGCCACGCTAACGGCAGCGCGCTCCTTTTCGAGCTGAGCTGCCAGCATGTCGACTCTGCTGCGCAGTTTGGACGTGCCCTCCGCCTCCTTTTGCACCAGAGCCTTGGCCTGCGTCAGCTGTGCCGCCACTATTTCACGGTCGCGGTTGCACCGCACCAGCTCGTCGGCCAAGGCCTTGTGATCCACGCCCGCCGCCTCCAGCAGGGAAGCGCGCTCGCGCGTTGCTTTGGTATCTCGCTCGGCCGCCGCGACACAGCTTTTGAGGTGCTCTATCTCGGTCACGAGCTGTGCGTTTCGCGAGCACTGAGCCGTTTGCAAGCGATGCTTTTCAATGGCCGCCTCATACCTCAGCTGCTCCATTTCTGCGCGCACCATCTCCAGCTCCTCCCTAACCGGGCCCTCCTTGCCTTTCCTCCTGCCTGCATTTTCACCACCCCTACCAAACCCATCCCCGCCCGGCGAGAAGAACAATGCAGACACAGAGCTGGGCGTAGATGGCGCATCAAGCGCAGATTTGGTCTCACATGGCGTAGCAGGCTCATCGGCGCTCGCGGGGGAGCCATGGGAGAGATCAAGGCCGGGGCACGGCCGCGAGGACCCGTCATTGGCCTCTTGGAGGGCAGCAAGTTGGTCCTGTAGCGCAGCGACCTGCGCCTCCAACTGGTGGGTGCGGTCTCTCTCGGCGGCAAGCTGCCGCAACGCGGCGTCCTTGGCCTGTCGCTCGTCTGCCGTCTCCTGCTCGCTCTTACTCAGCTCCTCGTCACTCCGCGCGACTGCCTCCTGCATCCGCGTTTTTGCTGTGTCCATCACCTGACCACGGGAGGGAGGAGGGAGGGGGGGGGAGGGGCGGACGAGAATGGGGGCACAGTGACGAAAGTAAGAGGCGATCAAGAGGCGGTGTGTGAATGTGAGCGAGTGGTAGCAGGCCGATGCGTGCGCGCGCTTGAACGTGCGCGCGCGCGTAGAGTTGTGCAAGCGGGCAGGACTAGTGCAGCATCCGTGCAGCATCCGTGCAGCGTTCGCAGAGCCCATATGCCTGTCATACCTGCGTGAACTTTTCGCGCTGCTGCTTGAGGAGTTGATCTTTCTTTGCGGCCGCCTCGTTGGCCTCCTTGAGCGCCCCCTCTGCCTCGCTCAGCTGCTGCAGCACGCGCGCCAGCTCTTCCTCAGAGGAGGCGCGAGCGCTCTGGAGCTGCTTGCCCAGAGAAAGCAGCTTGCCGCGCGCGTCCAGGAGCTCTCTCTCGAGGTCCATGGCCCTGATCTCTTGCTCTGAGAGCGACGCCTGCGCGTCAGTAATGCGCTCCTGGAAGAGCATCTTCTCCGCGGCCCACTGCTTGTGCTCAATCTCGAGCCTCTGGACCAGCGTCTCTACCTCTGCTTTGACCGTCGTGGACTCGTGGAGCTGCGCATCAAACTGGCGCAGCAACGTTTCATGTGTCTCCTTTTCTCGCGCCAACTGCCCCCTCACCACCTCCCTTTCCCTTTCCCACTCCCGCGCCCTTGCTCTCTCCTCCTCGCGCTCTCGGTGCATCGCCTCCCGCTCCCGCTCCAGCTCCTCTCGCACGCGTCTGCATTCGAGCTCTATCGTGTCCCGCGCCTCTCTCTGCAACCGCTGCCGCTCCGCTTCTGCATTCAAACGTTGACGTGCGGCGAGTCAGTGTGAGCGCGCGAGCAGGTGCACCTGCGAGCATCGTCGCAATTGTCTGTCCTTTATCGCGTATCCGTGTCTGGATATGTGCGCTTGGGTATGTCTGTGTGTCTAGGTATGTGCGTCTAGGTATGTGTGTCTGGGTATGTGTGTCTAAGTTTTGTGTGTAGATACGTGTGGATGTAGATGCAGACGCAAAGCATCCAGCCTCACGCCTCCTCGATTTAGACAAGGATGTAGATATGGATATGGATATGGATATGGATATGGATATGGATGTGAATATGGATATGGACATGGATAGAGATACAGCGATCGAGATAGACATGGCCATAGAAGCAGACACAGAGCAACCAATCTCACGACGCCGCTCCGATCTCTGCAGGTCAGCGCGCACAGCCCCCTCACGCTCTTGCTCGCACTTCAACGCCAGCTCCCGCTCCACGGCTGCCAATTTTCGCCGTGATTCCAACACTTCTTTTTGCAATTTCAAAATCGCGTCCCCCTCACCCTCCCTCCAACCCTCAATCCCGCTCCACACGTCGCCTGCCCCTCCAACAGCCCCCACACCGCCACGGCCACCAGCTGGCGCCGGACTCACACGCATGTGCGTGCCATTTGCCAACTTGAGCGTTTGGATGTCTCTCTCCTCGCTAGTGCGCACCCGCTTTCTATCCTCGCCGCGCGCCCCGGCAACCCCCTCGAAGCCCTGCTCGCGCCGCCGCTCCAAATCTCGCTCGCGCTCGCGCTCGCGCTCGCGCTCACGTTCTCTGTCCATGTCCCGGGCATGCAGCGGGGGAGGAGACACAGAGCCCGGCACAGGCAGCCGGCCGGCAATGGGCACACCCAGCGGCCCCTGAGGCGAGGCAACGACGCTGGCCGCCTCGCTTTTGCCGTGGGCCGCATACGTCTGTGCCGGCGGGGAGCCGAGCGAGGGCGGGGAGAGGGAGTGCGACTCTGGCGGCAGCGGGTGGAGAGCGATGGGGCGTGTGTCGGTGTCGCCCTTGCTTTGGACGGCAGAAGTCCTGGCGCTTGCCGCATGGTCGAGCAGCCTGCCGTGCTCCAGCTCCACTCCTCTCCCGCCCCCGCTTCCCAGCGCGTCGGCACCGTCGTCGCGCCGTCCGGTTCCCGGCGTGACAGACAGGGCCGCATTCCGAAGGAGGCGCAATTTTTGCAGGTTGTCAGTGGCGGCGCTGTGCGCCGCTAACGCGCGGCGGTGCATGGGCGAGGCCGCAGGTGGCCGCTGCGTCAGGTCGTGCACAGGGGTCCGGGGCACAAGTGCGCCATTCGCCTCCGCTGCGTCGTGCCCGTGCGCAATCGGTCCGTGCGCCGGCCGGGGCGTGGGCTTGGCCTCGAAGACAAACTCGTAGACAAAGGCCTCCTCCTCGAGTTCCTCCCCCTCGCACACGTCGTGGCCGTGTCCGAAGGCAACACAGTCGCCATCCTGCAGCAGGGCCCGGGAACGCCGCACGCGGTTCACAAAGGACCCATTGCCGCTGCCGTTGCACACGAGCTCCCACCCGCACAGACCGTCGGGCCCGGCCATCGGCAGGAGGTCGAGCCAGGCGTGGGCGCGCGACACCCCATCCCACTTCAAGACCACATCGCTCCGAGGGCTGTCAGACGGGGAGTCAGCGCGCAGCGCGGCGTGGATGGGCGCGATCACGCCCATCCACGATCGCGTGAGGGGGTGCGGCACAGCACGGCACGGCGACGCGGGCGGCGGCGGGCGGTGGCGAGGCGCGCGCGCGGGGTGCGCCGAGCGCGCAGACACGCGTCGCTCGGGGACTCACTCGCGCCCAAACGTCAAGCACTGGCGGTTCGACAGCAGCACTGCCGGCGGGACGTCCTCGCCGTCGGGGCATCGCCGCAGCCGGAGCACTGCCAGTCCCGCCGGCCACGCGATGAGCGGCCGCGCGCGGCGCGGCGCACACGGCCCCGCGGCAGCACCAGCCACGCACGGCACGCACGACGGGCGGACGCAAGCACAAGCACACGCGGCACGCCGCCGCACCGCGCGAACTGGGGTGCTGCCCGCATACCTGCCTCGGGTGCGGCGTCGCCGCTTCCGTGCCCCCGCTGCGGCGCCGCCATCAGCACCGTCACCGTGGCCGTGGGACGGGGCGAGTTCGTGACCCATTTTCGATTCGTCATGGACCCTTATGATGATATCCGTCACGGGCCGCACGTGCAGGTGAAGGTCGGGGCGGAGGGGAGCGGAGGGGAGCGGAGGGGAGCGGGGCCTGGCGGCGATGGTAAAGGCGTACCAGCGCTACAACCTGGCCGACAACGGGACGCTGGGCGTGATCGCGTCGTCGGGATGCCCCGACGTGCTCTGGATCGACGGCAGCGGGAGCGGCGGTGGCACGCTGGCCCTCTCGGCGAGCCTCGACGCGCTCACCCTGTGGAACCTGCGCACGGGCTCGGCCGTCGCGACCATGCGCGACGCGGACAACGAGGCAGAAGTGTCGAGCCTCGCGGCCGACGCGAGCGGGCGGCTGATCGCCTCCGGGTACCACGACGGCAAGGTGCGGCTGTGGGACCGCGCGTCGTGGACGCTGCGCGTGGCGCTCGACGGGCACCGCTCTGCGATCGCCTGCGTCGCCTTCAGCGCCGACGGGCAGCTGCTTGCGTCGGGCTCGCACGACACGGACATTATCGTGTGGGACTGCGTCGCGGAGAGCGGCATGTTCCGGCTGCGCGGGCACAAGGACGCGGTCACCGCGGTCGCGTTCCTCCCGGGTGAGGGCAGCGGGCGCCTGGTCTCGGGCTCCAAGGACTCGCTGATCAAGGTGTGGGAGCTCGACGCGCAGCACTGCGTGCAGACAATCACCGGGCACCGCTCGGAGGTCTGGTCCATCGCTGCCGACATTGGCGCGCAGCGCGTCGTGTCGGGCGGCGCCGACGCGGAGCTGCGCGTGTGGTCCCTGACGCCGCCGGGCGGCCCCGACGGTGCCGGGGCAGACCCGGAGCCGCTCTCCCTTGTGGGCAGCTTGCCCAGGTCTGGCCGTGGACGCGTCGGGGGGCTGTCCTTTTGCGGGGGCGGGCGCTTTCTGCTGTGCCAGACCGTCGACAAGAACGTGCAGGTGTTCCGGCTGAGGCCGCGCGAAGAAGCCGTCCGGCGCATGAAGCGCCGGCTCAAGCGCGCCGGCGCCGCAAAGGATGGCGGTGCGAACGGCGAAGACGCGCCAGCGGAAGACGATGCTGCCAAAAGGGCGGCGCAGGCGCCAACGGCCGTGGACGAAGTGCAGGCCATTTCAATCTTTTCGGCGTCGGCCAAGGTCCGCGCCGCCGCCGCCCTTGTCGTGACTCCGAAAGGCGGCGTGGCCGGCGCCGCAAAGGGCGAGTCCACGGAGGCGTCTGAGCGCCTGCGCGTGCTGTGCGCCCTGCAGAACAATGCAGTCGAAGTGTGGGAGGTGGGAGCTGTGAGGGATGCGGTGGACGCGAGCTTGAGCACCAGCCTGTACGCACCCGGCCACCGGAGCGACGTGCGCGCGGTGGCTGTGAGCAGCGACGCGAGCGTCGTGGCAACATGCGCCGGCGGAGAGGCCAAAGTGTGGAATGTCGGGAGCGGGCAGTGCTTTCGCACAGTGCCTTCAGGCTATGGGGTGTGCTGTGGGTTCGTGGGCGGGGACAAGCACGTGGTCATCGGCACCAAAACTGGGCAGCTTCAGCTTCTCGACGTCGCGTCCGCCGAGATGCTAGAAGACATCGCGGCGCACGAAGGGGCGGTGTGGTCGCTGTCCATGAACCCGGACGAAAAGGGCTTCGTGTCGGCTGGGGCGGACAAGGAGCTCAAGTTTTGGGAATTCGGCGCCCTGCGGCAGGACACGGGCCCCGTGCGCCTCGGCATGGCCGTCAAGTCCACGGTGACCATGGAGGACGACGTCTTGGCCGTGACGTACTCGCCCGACGGCAAACTGCTGGCGGTGGCCCTCCTCGACACCACTGTCAAAATATTCTTCACAGACTCGATGAAATTCTTCCTGTCCCTCTATGGCCACCGGCTGCCGGCACTGGCCATCGATATCTCAACAGACGGCACGCTGCTCGTGTCGGGATCTGCGGACAAGAATGTGAAGATCTGGGGGCTGGACTTTGGCGACTGCCATAAGAGCATGATGGCCCACGACGACAACATCATGGCGGTCAAGTTCGTGCCGCGCACCCACTACTTCTTCTCCGCGGGCAAGGATAAGAAGATCAAAATGTGGGACGCGGACAAATTTCAGCACATCACCACCATCAAGGCGCACTACTCCGAGGTGTGGTGCCTGGCGATGAGCAAGAGCGGTGACGTGCTCGTGTCCGGCTCCCACGACCGCTGTGCGCGCGTGTGGACCCGCACTGAAGAGCACATTTATCTCGAGGAAGAACGCCAAAAAGAGCTAGACGAGCTGCTCGATGCCACCGACGCGCACGCGCCAGCGCCGGGAGAGGCGGCGATGGGCGCCGACGACGAGTCGGCAGGCGTGAGCAAGCAAACAAGATCGGTGCTGGACGCAGCAGACAAGCTCATGGAGGCTCTCGACCTCTGTGCCCAGTACCCTGAGAAGCCGACGCTGATACAGGCGGCGATGCTGCTGAATCTGACGCCCAACCTCTACTTCCGCAAAGTGCTGCGCGAGATCCGATCGCACGAGCTTGAGTCGGCGCTGGTGCAGCTGCCCTTTGACTTTGTCCTGGCGATCCTGTCGCGCATCGAAAAGTGCATGGCCAACGACGATGCGCAGGCTGACGTCGAGCTGCTCACACGCACCGCAGTCTATCTTGTTCGCCTGCACCACGGGCGGCTGGCCTCGAGCCAAGAGGCAATGCCGCTCCTCAGATCGCTGCGCGCGTCGTCAAAACGCTCGCTCCAGCAGCGCTGTGACTGCACTGGCTACAACGTCGCTGCCCTGCGCTCAATAAAGCGCAGGCTCGAGGCCGCCCAGGGAATCGAGGACGGCGAGGAGAGATGAGGTTGATAGCGCCACAGATTCTTTCCGTATGCTGCCCTGGGCAGCATACGGAAAGAATCTGAGACGTGAGCCGCGGCGCGGCGACAGGTTGGGGTTCACGTGGAGACACACGTGGCGCAGAGAATTTCGACGCAACCTGCCCTGCGTTAGATCTCCCCGAAACTTGCGCAGCCACGCCAGACTCCTACTCTCGCAGCCCCCGTTTCTATTGAGACGGGTATCTTGAGACAATTCCCCCACATGCTCACATTACCGTGACCGGTACACGTTGGCGCCACTGCTTATTATTAAAATACAAGCTCGAGATTCCTGCGAAGGCGATGGCCTGATTCCCCACCCCAGATCCCGACGCACACCGAGCGAGGGCTCAATAAGTTTTCGGAAAGCATCGGCGCAGCGCCTCGCCGTTATTGATGATTTTGCCTGTTGATGACAGATGGTGTTTGGTGCGTCATGCGCGTCATGTCGTGCTCGTGCGAGAGGGATGGAGGCGGGAGGCGCAGAATTGAGGTGGGCAATGTGTGTGCAAGGGGAAAGGGACTTTGGAAGAGGCAAAGGCAAAACAAGACAGCTTGGAGGAGGGGGTAAAGGTAAACAGCCATGATGCGGGGTCTGTGCCAGCAGGAACCCCCGGATCACACGCATTGGCGGAAAGGGGTGTGGCGGGAAGTAAAACCTGTAAAGATGCCGGCATGCTGCATGGCTACCAGATAGGCTTGAGAGTTGTCTAGAATCACTTGGGCCGCCGCTGAATCTCCCTTTTCGGCCATTTCACTCAGCATGGCGGCAGCTTGCGTGCGCTGCTCTCGATGCCCAACCTGCATTAGCCGTGCGTGCTTCCTGTCAGACCATTTTCATCTTGCGTGCAGCCAGCACTGACGAGGATTAGTATCCAATTTAGGGGTTGATTCATCACTGTGACCTGGAGGAGCTGCTGTTCCAGTTCCTCGGCCCTGAGCTTGTCGGGCTCGGGCAAAGGTTTCGGAAGCAAGGCCTCGTCCTTGGCATGCTGCTCCTCTACCTGGTCAGCTGCCTTCTCCGCCAGAGCCTGCATCCCTGCATTGCCTCTCTTGTCAACACATCACACACGATATTGTGTTGTACCGTTCCCACCAGCACACGCAAGGGCGTACCGCAGAGGTCGAAAAAAGTAGTGTAGTTGTCAGCTACCGCCTTTGCAGCCTCCGCAATCTGGTATTGTGCGATGATGCCTCGCAATCCCTTCGCCGCGGCAACCCTGATTGCTCGTCGCTCGGGGTCGCTTTTCTCAGCAGCCAACACCTGTTCTAGCTCTTCGCCTTGGGGAAATGCGACATCCTTACAATAGTGCCAGTCGGACTGTTCCGCAGCCTCTGAGTTTTAACCAGATACTGTCAGTTTCCATGGTAGAACATGGCCAAAAATTGCAGCAGAAGCCGGGTCTCAGCAACAGCATGTGCGCTCTTTGCATTCTTCAGTGCATCAAGTGCATTTCGCGGTGCCGCAACCCCCATCACGCACGCGCGCACGCATGCACGCGTGGAAGCATGGGGTGCACCGGACCTTCAACCTCTTCAACCTCGAGAGCGATAAGTTTGCGGCGTTCTTCTTCGGCCTTGGCCGCAAGCCACTGCTTGTGAGACTCCTCAGCGCTCTTGACATTGGCCATTAGCGCTTCGTATTCTTTGCCTGCGTCTCCCAAGGACTCGCACCACGCTGCATACTCGGGCGTCCCATCCTTGCCTGAGTCGCGCAAGCGCACACACGCACCACGCATGTCTCACCCACTTGCACATCATCTCAAGCAAAAACAAAGCAGGAACTCGCCAATGTGAGCATGCTCTGCTTGCGCGAGACGCAGCACACGTCCAGGATGGTCAAGGGTGGTTCACCTAGGCCTTGCTTGTCGATGCCGTCAGTGATGACAGTGTCAACATTCCACATGATTGCGTCAATGGCGGTAGGAATACCCTGCGCTGCCAGAGAGAGCAGCTGCTCCGAGGCCATCCTGCGGATCTCCGTCACGTCATCCTTGAGCGCCTTCCACAGCACGTGGATTGCGTCTTTCGGCGTGTAGTAGATCTTCTGCTCCTTGTCCTTTCCGTCGCCCTCGCCGCGGGCGAGGGCGCCCGGGTCGACGGCACTCACCGGGTCGAAGTGGCACACGTCCCCGCTGCTGGCCACCACACACAGCCCTTGCACGGCAATGCGCCGCATGTATGCATCCCCGCCGCCCTTGAGCGTCAGCCCGACTTCGTAGCAGCGAATGCCGGCGCCGATGAGCTCGTTGAAGCCTTCCTTGACATTGGGAACGGCGAGGTCCGAGAGGTTTTGGAAAAACTTCTGGCAGGAGATGAGCGCCTTGCCAAGCAAGTCCGCTGCAAAGCGTCTGACCCACTCTTCGTCGTCCTCCAAGACCGAACTCGCGCACCGGACCGCGTCGTAGTGGAAAAGTCCGATCAGTTTGGCAAACGCGTCGACGGCAGCAAAGCGGCAGCGGCCGTTGACATCCTCAAACATCCTGCAGACCGCGTCGATGGCATCCCGTTCGCGATCGAACTCGGAGACACGTCCCTCGAGCGCCTCATGCGCCGCGACCTCCACTCGCTCCGAGTGCAGCCGCTTCTTGACTGCAATCAGCGCTGTGCGCCGCACATTGTGGTCGACGTGGTCGAGGAGCGGCAGGATTGCGGAGTAGATGGCGTCGTTGTCCATGGCTGCCGTGCCTGCAGCCTTTGCCGCCTGCTCGCGGACAAAACCCTCGCTCCTGTCCTGCATTTGCTCCAGCAGCCGCTCGAGCGCGTCCCGGTTGCCGCGCGCAACCTCCACGCCGAGGTCCTGCGTGGCGCTGTCGCGCACCATCAGGTAGGTGTGGCTGCACGCATTGTACACCTCGCCGTATGCCTCGGCGGTGGCGTTGAGGCGGCTGATGGCGTCCTGCACGACGTCTGGCCTGCCCCGCGCCGCGTTCGGCTTGCCCCGAGGCCGGCGCTGCACCGCCCCGGCGGCCCCAGAAGGGCGAGGGTGAAAGCGGTCGGGTTCAACCTCGCTCGTTCCGCCCGTCGGCGCACGCGCCGACGGCGCGCGCTCCGCGGCCGCTTGCTCCGGCACCGGCTCTGTACTGAGCTTCTTGAGGGCAGAGTGCGTCTGCATGCGCGAAACGGTCTTCTGAGGGGGGGGCGGCATCGCCGCCTCCTCCTGCCGCAGCATGTCAATAATAACGCACTCGCCTCCGTTCCCGCTCGCGTCCCCCTCGTCCGCTGCCGCTGCCGGCCCGCCAGCGGGCGCCACCGTCGCCATGGCGACGGATAGGCGGTCCCGCGCGCCGCACTCACAGGCTCGCGGCTCTCCTCGGCTGTGTGCTGACCCACTGGCAGCCCAACGCCATCAACGAGCCCCGCACCCAATTCTAGGGGCAACCGCTTTCTAACTTTCCTCCGGGGTTGCGATGGCGGCGACCCTCGCGGCGTGTTTCCTCGTGCTGTCGGCGGCGAGCAGCGCGGGGGGGGCCGCAGACGAGGGCGTGTGTCAGACAGACAATGCGCAGGCAGGGTGCGGCGTGTCCCTGGTGATGCAGCAGCCGGGCAAGTCCCTGCTCCCGTTTGTGGCCGACGAGGTGAGGGCCGTGTGCGTGTGGCGCGGCGGCGGTGCCGCCGTGCGCATCGGATGCGCGAGTGCCGCGCGCCGGGCGCGCGCCTGACTCAATTCGCGCGTCCCGCGCCCTGTCCGCGCATCGCGCCCGTGCCGGTCACCAGGTGTGGCTGCACAATAGGGAGGACATGGTGCTGCCCATCACGGTCGAGCTCCAGCTGCGCCAGGAGGCCTCCCGCGCACCCCCCTCGCTGTTCACCGACGCCCACGATTGCAGCCAATACTCGGTGCGCCTGTCGTTTCGTACAGACCCCATTCCGTACGGAGAAGGGACGGGAGTTGCGGGCGCGCGGGGCGGGGCAGGACAGCGCGAGGGCGGGACGGGTGGCGAGATACAGCTGAGCACGTGCAGCACGGTTGAGCTGGACGGCGACGGGCAGACAGGGTCTGGGCCAGGGGCGGAGAGGGGCGCGGGGGGGGTGCGGCAGGCGCTCGTCTTCTCGGTGCCGGCGCCGGCCCTCCTGGCATGCCTAAGCGCCGCGCCAGGCGCGGCGCAGGAGTTCGCACGGCCCAAGCAGACATTTCGCGGGTGTTACAGCGACCTCGAGGCCTTTCTCATCGCCGCCGACCGCGGCCACATAGTGCTGTCGGGAAGCGAGGTGGTGAGATTCAAGGCGTACGAAGCGCTGGAGGGCGCGCGGGTCGAGCAGGCCTCTGTTGCCCACGGCCAGCAAACATGTAGAGAGCACCTGCCCGAGCTGCTGCACCTCAAACGGGGCGGCGATGCCGACGGCCGCGGGCCGCTATCCTCCATAGCTGCGATCGAACTGGGCGTGGCCTCGGGGCATTTCTCCAACAAGCTGCTCATGTCCCGCCACATCGCCCATCTATACTCGGTGCCTTGACGTGCGCGGCATGCTGTTCTTGTCGTGCGCGGCATGCTCTTTCATGCTCTGCCCGCCATGCCGCCCTTCCGTGTCCACACATGCTGTGTCCAGCGTTTACACAGCATACCACCCACGCCGGCGCCCGCACGCGCGCATGCATGCGCGCGCGCACTAAAGGTGCCTTGTGCGCAATGCGCGGGCATGCTGGCAAATAGGTGGACAGCTGGGATGACGAACACAGGAACCACTTCATCGACGAATACTTTGCAGTAGTGCAGGCGTTTCGAGCCTACGGGGAGCGCAGCACCATTCTGCGCCTCACGTTTGAGCACGCAATTTCGTTTTTCCAGGACGGGCACTTTGACTTGGTCTACATTGACGGCTACGCACACACTGGACAGGAGGGCGGGGAGACCATCGAAGCCTGGTATCGCAAGGTGGCCCCCGGCGGCATGCTTGCCGGCCACGATTATGATCTCGCACGCTGGCCCTTGACCTACCACAACGTCAACCTCTTTGCCAACCGCCACAACCTCACTGTGCTCGTTACTGGGGTGTGCGAGGATGGCTATGCGTCGTGGGCCATCATGGTGCCAGATGAGGAAGAGCTCGAGGCAATTGCAGCCGCTGCCGCGCACCGGGAGCGGACTGCTGCTGCAGGTGTCGAGTCTTGAGCTTCGTCAATTGACGAGCGCCCGCGAGGTCGAGCGGCACATATTCCTTTGCAAAAAGGCCTCGGTCAAGGCAATGCAGACGTTCTCGATTCAGTGCGCATCAAAGAATACACGTGGTTTAATTTAAATTGCTAGCGTGGTTCGCACACGCATGCTTCAATGTTTTGGTTTTGATACAAGGGCGCACGCAGGGACCCTGGAAACAATAGAATCGTTGTCGTTCATGTTGCAGTTGCTGCTGCTGTTGGAGGGAGTGCGTCACATCATGCACACACACAGCCATGCGTTTCATACAATGGGTGGCATCCCGTAGAGCTTATTCTGCACGGAGTCATAGTAGTCGGCAATCGCCTGGTTCGCTACACCTTGGCGTACGCGAACAGAGTCGTATCGCCGATACTCATCGTTTCCGCGCACGTTCTCTGACATCGTGCCAAACGCATGAGGACGTGTGCTATGCCCTCCTCTGCTGGCACTTGATGTGGTGGCTCCCAGGGAATTGTCCCGGGTGTCGACGGCCGGGAGCATCACTGGGGTGTAACGCCCAGTCGAGTTCCCAAGCTTCTGGGACTCAAGGGTTGAAGTGCGATCTTGGTTTTCTTGCCTCAGCACCGCCAGTTGCTTCGCAAAAATCTCGTCGCGCATCTGCCCAAAAGGGTAGAAGGAGAGGATGGGCGTTCAGAGTTAGCTTTCAGAGTAAACTATCATCATTTTCCCCAATCCATGTTGACCTGAGCCTGGAGTTGAGACAGATTCGTTTCGAGGATAAACGTGCGTGCACATGATAACCACACCTGAAGGAACTCCTCAGCGCCGCTAATGATCTTTTCTCGATCCGCACGTACGTCACTGCGACTGTCCATAAATTGAGACTTGATAGGCTGCTGCCCTTTGTGCAATTGATACGAGCTTGCTGTCTCCGAACCCGAAAACGAAGGATCGGCAGATCTCGCGCCCCTTCTGGAAGCTGTACCCCATGTTGCACTCACGTCAGGACTGCAATCGTTTTTCAAGTAACAACAGAAAACAAACCAACACATCTCTGGACACCCGAGAACACACTGCCTGCAGGCGCTGTATACATACATTCAAGGCATGCCGTGTAGCTTCGGGACAACAAGGGGAAACGCCAAACCTTTCTTGCTAGTTGTGGCCCTTGATTTACTCTGGCGCAAGCCGGGCAAGTTGACGTCTGAAAGCTGCGGTGTGCCAGCCAGTGCCCGCGCCATCATGTGCTGGGTGCCTGCGTTAGGCTGGAGCATTTCTTCGCTTTTGCCTGCATAGCGTTCGATTTCGGGTTTGAGCCACACACCCGTCTCCCTCTCTTTGACCGAGTACTTGGATCGCAGCCGGTTGTACACTGTTTTCGCCGGCAGACCATGCGTAAGCAATGTAACACTCATGACTGTACATACACACATTTCAATCAAAAGGCACATGCAAACAAAGCACGTCCAAGGTACACGTGAAACATCACGAACAAAGATGACAAAAACAGTTCAAGCTGCACAGGGAGAGGGATGCGACCAGTTTCAAAATCAGCTTCGCCGACAGTTTCAACGGCGATCACATCCTCTTCTGCGTCTGGTGTGAATTTGGATGGCCTCTGTTGCGTGTCAATGTCAATCGCAGAGTGGCCTACCTCATTGGGCAGACTCCTCCCCGAACTGTGTGCAGTGGCAGGAGTCCCGAGATTACCGTTCGGTATCAAGACATCTCCACTGCCACCACCTCGCCCAATACTTCGCCCCGTCCCGCCACCTTGAAGAGGGGCTGTCCTCTCGAATTGAGACTCGTCAGTGTCAAGATCTGGTGCCACATGCAGCTGTCCACGTGGCCTGCTTGGCGACCAGCCTCCGGTCTGCGCAAACTCACGCCCCGCCACAGTTTGCGCTCGCTTGTCAGAAGATGCGAGTTGATCGTCAATCTCCCGGGCGTCCACAGCCGACCAAGTATGTCGCAGCGCAGTCGGGGGACTCAGCGGTGCAAGAAGACGCGGATTTTGATTTTCGATCCGCGCCACTTTGCGCGCCTTCTCTGAGGGTGCGCGGCGGGGTACTGCTTGCGAAACCTGACGGTCAATGATTGAAAATGGCACACTTATACCGCACGCTTTCTTCAGCGCAACTGAACGCACACGGATCTGGAACCCCTCGCCCGTTGGCGCATCGGGCGGCATAGCAAACGGAAAGGCACCGCAGTTGAGAAGGCTTGAAGCAATACGCATGACAATTTCTCCATGGCGTAGCATGTCGATTTGAACATTTTGTACAACGCCAACGGATTTCCATGCCAACACGTAAGATGCTCCTGTCGGCCAAGACCATCCGCTTCGCACCGGAAACGTAATTGTGACTGTAGGCATTGCTGGCGGCACCTTTGCCAACTGACCGACCTTGCGCCCAGCTACGGTGAAGGGCGCTGAAAATGCGTGGCAATTCGGTAATCCTGGGTCTTCAGCGATGACGAGGACTTGGTAGACCTCCTCAGCGGGCTCAAAGATTTCAGGTAAGGTGAAAAGATACTTACCTACGTTCGGCACAGCTTTCACGATGGTGTGTACAGGCTCCCCGTCCAGGTACAGGTAGATGCCGACCCGTTCTACATGAATATTTCCCGACATTTTCCATTTGATTTGTCGCACTTCGCCAATATTCCAAACACCGTCGGACCCGGGCGTCGCAACGTCAATGGCCGCAAACTTTTTGGTTGTTATCTTCTTGGCTTTGCGCGCCACGTCGGCTTTCTCCAGCGGTTCACCTCGTTGCTGAATGCGGTGAACTGTAGCTTTAGATAGGTATCCATCAGGGTCGATTTGGGGGATACTGACTACAATCTCGGTTTTGCGCGCGTCCGCCAGCTGCGCCTCACGATTTACACGGCGAGTTTCCTTCTGAACTTCTTCTCGCCTACGGGTCTCAACAACCTTCTGATATTTTCTGAAGAAAATTCTGTCAAACATGCCGCGCAAACACCGCTGTAGTCTCACAGCAGCCTGCTCTGTTGATAACTCCAACGGCTCCCTGTACTCCCACGGTTCACTGGCGCCGTGGCTTGCGGGCAATGCGTCGGGAACAAGAGGACCCAGGTTCTGCTCGTCTGCTTGCGACGGTTCTGAACGCAAATCCAACACCTGCACAATGTTACCAGACACTCGTCACATCATCTTTGAGCATGGTTGAGCTTCGCACTACGCATGCGCATTGTCGTGAGCAAAATCGTGCGAAAGACCTCACAGGTCCACTTGTCCTATTGCAAGGCAACACAAGACGCCGAACTCTGCGTTGAGCAAGACACGACAACGAACCACACTGGACTCGAACACGTAACACTGACACACCACAGTCATACCATAAGAAACAATAGGCAAGGTTGCAGGTTGCTTACCTCTGCGCCACTCATTTCATCAGGTTCGTTCTGGAGATCGAGAATGTCAATGCCCTTGCCATCCTCCAAGGTCAAGAATCTCTCAGTCGCCATTCGTTTCAGCTCTTCCCGCTCACTTACCGACGGATTTCTGACAAACGCCGGCATCGCTTGCTTCTGTTTGTCTTCCTCTTCTTGTCTCCTTTCAATTATTCGTATTTCATCCTCGCTCATGATCCGCAGCGATGAAATCAGCTGACCATACTGCCCAACACGCAATGCCGGATCCTCTTCTTGCAATTGCGCGATCAGCTCTTGCGCAACCTGCAGCGGCGTATCCCCCACCGCACTGACACCGGCTTGCACAGCTATCCTCGCAACAACGGGTCCTTCCTGCAATGCGAGCACCACCATCTTGCTTTCGTCGGCATTTACAGAATAGGCGTAGCACAACTCCCCACACAGCTTGCGACTGAAATCGCCTTGCGAATCTGCAGTCTCGACAACATCCATCTGGAGAACAACTTCAAGTTGTACTTCCCGTGCATCCCCTTCTTCTGTCGGGGCATCTGGGGTCTCAGTAGCCTCCCCTTGCATCTCTTCGGCTTGCTGGAGTACTGAATCGATCCTCCACTGGGTTTCTACGGCCTCGCCTTGGTCGCCTCCTTCGACTCCGGGCACAGCCCCAGAATTGTTGAAATCTTTCGCTCCATGTGGAAGGGGTGAGGTGTTGCCATCATCGTGTGCTGCGTCGACGTTATCGGTGGACACTTGCTCTTCAGGAGCCGCCTCCGACTCAGCATCTTGCGCTGCGATTGCTTCCACATTCATGCTCTCGTCAGCGTAGGCTGCCGTGCGCACAGGAGGGATCAATGCTATACTCTCATCCGCAGGTCGTTCCTCAGCATCACGCAACACTTGCGCTGTCTCCAGCTGCCTCACCATCTTGTCACCATCTAGCGATACTGGCAGGTCGCTTTTACCCATGCGGCTGCTAGGACGCGAGGATGGCAGCGCTGACATTGGACGCGAGGGCCGCGCTGACATGGGCCGTGAGGCCGGCCGTGAGAGAGGGCTGCTGCCGTTTGAGTTGGTCGCTTCCGAGGCTGAGACAGACACCACAAGTCCCTCCGCCTTGAGATTTGAAACGGATGATTCCAGCAGGTTGCTTGCCAAACCTGAGCACAATTGCGGCACCCATTCGTCCTCTGAGTTCATTGCACTGTCCCAGCTGTCCTCAGCTGTCACTTCAGGTTCAGGTTGCGCTGGAGCTGACTGCCCAGCAAAGTAGCTCAAAAACTCTTGCAATGAAACGCCTTTGTTGTTGTCAATGTCCATCTCCGCATATACGAAAACCAGTCTGTTTCAGACACCAACAAACAGATGTCAACACCGAATCCTCCAAAATATCAAATCATACAGATTGTCTCGCGAATCCTCCAAACAGGACGCTGCGAGCGTCCCGGCGGCAAGCCCCGGCGGCGACGCCGGCTCCGCCGGCGGCGCCGCCGGGGCGTATGCCGCGAATCCTCCAACTTTTCTCGCGTGAGTGTGACAACCACACTGACGCGTGACAACCACACTGACGCGTGACAAACACTTTTCAAAAAAATTGAAAAAAGATAAAAGGTGTGTTGGAGGATTCGGCGATAAAAAAAAAAAAGGGGTGTGGGAGGATTCGGCGGATTCGGCGAAAGGAGGGTTGGAGGAGTCGCGTAGGCGCAGCGGTTAGCGGAAGGCAGAGGCGACGGAC
>Ga0115006_10000573_pt1 | contig 20402 bp, 16 predicted proteins | sample ArcOceMetagenome_3_FD_88943 | JGI IMG/M metagenome (GOLD analysis project Ga0115006, IMG submission 88943) | Marine eukaryotic phytoplankton communities from Arctic Ocean - Arctic Ocean- Svalbard ARC20M Metagenome | ecosystem: Environmental > Aquatic > Marine > Oceanic | place: Arctic Ocean...
CCCAATGTCAAAAACTGGGTAAAGAAATTATTCTTGTCTCTTCAGGGGGCGTTGCCGCTGGTCGAACCGTTATTCAACATGGCACACCAAAATTATCATTAGCGACAAAAAAAGCTATGTCTAGCGTTGGTCAAATGCAAATGATGGCTAATTGGCAACGTTTTTTTGATATTCCTTGTAGTCAAATCTTAATAACACAAAATGATTTAGCCGATAGAGAGCGCTATAATAGTATTAAAGAAACTATCAAAATTCAGTTAGCTAATGGTGTGCTGCCCATTGTTAATGAAAATGATACGGTTACCACCAAAGACTTAACTATTGGGGATAACGATAATATCGCTGCCTTAGTCGCCCAAGCATGTGATGCTGATAGTTTATTTATTTTAAGTGATATTGATGGCGTATTTACTAAAGATCCAAAAATTCATGGCGATGCGCTTCTCATACCAAATATAGAAACCATCACTGATGAAATATATGCTATGGCAGGTACAAGTCGTAACCCCCTTGCCAGTGGCGGTATGAAAACTAAAATTCAAGCCGCAGAAAAAGCCGTAGAACATGGTATCAATACTTATATAATTAATGGTACTAAAAGCGAAGTATTTAATTCTTTATTACAGCATAAAAACCCTGGCACTCGTTTTACTGCAGATAAAGATATTATTTCGGCTAAAAAACATTGGCTTAAACATACGCTAAAAAGTAAAGGCAAAATAAAACTTGACCCAGGAGCTGTAAATGCAGTCGTAAATAAAGGGGCTTCTTTACTACCGGCTGGAATAAAGTCAGTGATTAATCGATTTAAAGCCGGAGACGCAATTGAACTTATCGATGCAGAAAATAATACTGTTATTGCCAAAGGTATTACACTTTATAGTCATTATGATCTTAAACGTATCAAGGGTAGGCACAGTAACGAAATCACCTCCATATTAGGGCATGACTACGGTGATGTCGTAGTGCATCGCGATGACATGGTTATTTTATAAAGAACCACCTTAACAACAATGTTTTAACGAGTAAGTAATGACAAATTTTAATATCGCCACCATGGCTAAAAAAGCTAAAAAAGCTAGTAGAGTAGCAGCACAACTTAACAGTAACCAAAAAAATATTATATTAAACGCCCTAGCTACTACAATCGAAAATAACAGTACAATTATCATCCGAGAAAATAATAAAGATATTGAAGCTGGTCGTGAAAAAGGCTTATCGCAAGCGATGCTCGATCGTTTGATATTAACCAAGCCAGCAATCAAAGATATTGCTGCAGCCATCAGAGAAATCGTAAGTTTAGCTGATCCTGTTGGTGATATTGATAAATTAGCATTACGACCTAACGGTATTCAAGTAGGTAAAATGCGTATCCCTCTAGGGGTAATTGCTATGATTTATGAGGCAAGGCCTAATGTCACAGCCGAAGCTGCAGCTTTGTGTATTAAATCTGGAAATGCGGTCATTCTTCGGGGCGGATCAGAAGCGATACATTCCAACATTGCTATCGCACGTTGTTTGCATCAAGTACTAATCGCTCACGATATAAATGAAAATATCGTCAGTGTAATACCTGATACGAGTCGAAGTGTTATTGAAACTTTGTTACAACAGAGCGATACCATAGATTTAGTTATCCCTCGAGGCGGTGAAGGCCTTATACGTTATGTCAGCGATAATAGCCGTATCCCTGTAATCCAACACTATAAAGGCGTATGTCACTTATATATAGATAAATTTGCAGATTTAAACAAAGCCATCGCTATTTTAATCAATGGTAAAACACAAAAACCAAGTGCCTGTAATGCCTTTGAAACTGTGTTGATTCATGCTGATATTTGCGATAAATTTTTACCACTTGCCGCAGCAGCACTTGCTGAATCTGCTCAGGTCAAAATTCATGCCTGCACTAATACTATTAGCTATTTTACCGATGCTGAACTAGCCACTGATGACGATTATCATGCTGAATATTTAGCCCAAGAAATAGCGGTTAAACAAGTGAATAGTTTTGATGAGGCAATTAATCATATCAACGAATACACTTCAGATCATACCGAAGTCATTGTCAGCCAAGATAACAGTCGTAGTCAGCAATTTATTCGCCAAATTAATTCATCGGTTGTGATGGTTAATGCTTCATCACGCTTCTCAGATGGAAATCAATTAGGCTTAGGCTCAGAGATTGGTATATCAACCAGTAAGCTCCATGCTTTTGGTCCAATGGGGCTTGAAGCCTTAACCACAGAAAAATTTATCGTCTTGGGTGACGGTCAAATAAGAGAATAGCCGTTAATAGCAAGTTTCTACCATAATAGCGTAAGGTTTATGCTTAAGTTATTATAGTATTACTTGCCTTCTCAATGTAGACGCTTAGTATTGGCCTTTTGTTTATTTATGGTTATCGCTAAGCGGCTCTCCCATTTACCATTATGCTGTTTTAAACACGCTTCTTCGCTATCAAAACGCACTGTATTGTTGATATTTTTTAATACGACTCCTATTTTCAGTAAGTGTGTTTGAATTATTTGTCGCAGTACTTTATCACGTTGCTGGTTTTGCATAGCGGCAATATCTTCATCTTGGGTAAACACACAAGTGACCACTAAACTCGCTGGAAAGTTAGTATAGTTCACCCGATGAGTTAACCACACAAACCCAGAAAAATCGTGCAGTGAAGATTCACAAGCAAGGGTCAATGCTTTACAAATATTATCGTCGAGTTTCTTATTTGTTTTAGTTAACTTCATAGTAGTAAATACTCACACAATGATTACCGTAAATTCACGGTATTTTACGTAGCTTACGTAGTAAACACAATCCGCTTATCTGTCTTAATGTTAACTAACCTCTTGAGCTTAACTGGGTTACTCAGTATGCTACCCAGCCTTATAATTTTCATACCAACAGGAGTAATAATGATCGGCTTTGATTACGGCACCTCAAATTGTGCAGTTGCCACTATGAAGCATAACAAACCCTACATCATTCCGTTATTGGATAACCATCCCTATGTTGCATCTAACCTTTATGCGCCTAGTAGAGATATTATTAGCTACTGGCTTTCTCAACAGTTAACTGACAGCCAAAGAACTGTGTTCATGGGCCAACGAAAAACACAATTACAAAAAGCTCAAACTGCACTGCGAGAGTTAAAATTTGATGGCATAGCGACTGACTTATCTTTTGGCCATACTGCGCTAACACAATACCTTGACGATCCTGAAGAAGGCTATTATATCAAGTCACCTAAATCCTTTTTAGGAGCAAGTGGCTTAGCCGATACTCAAATACAGTTTTTTGAAGATATTGTTGCTTGCATGATGAGTAATATTAAAAAACTTACAGAAAAATCTCTACAAAGGGAAGTAACACAAACTGTTATTGGTAGACCTATCAATTTTCAAGGGTTACATGGCGAAGAAAGCAACCAACAAGCCATTAATGTACTGACTAATGCGGCTAAACGTGTAGGGTTTAAAGACATTGAATTTCAATATGAACCTGTCGCTGCAGGCTTCGAATTTGAAGCTACCTTAACCAAGGAAACACGGGTACTAGTAGTTGACATAGGTGGTGGAACAAGTGATTGCTCTATGCTATTAATGAGCCCAAATTTTGCTAATAAGGATGATCGTAATGAACATTTACTCGCGCATAGCGGTGTTCGTATTGCGGGTAACGATTTTGATATTCAACTGGCCTTACAAGGTATTATGCCAAGTTTAGGTATGCACAGTTTACTAAAAACAGGTAAACCTATGCCAACAGCGAGCTATAGACAAGCCTTAGCCATTAATAATATCAATGAACAGACCACATTCTATAGCGCAAAAAACAGACGTGATCTTGAATTGTTGAGTCGAGATGCCCAACAAACTGATCTTGTTTCGCGTCTTATTACTGTGCATGACCATAAATTAAGCTATCAATTAGTTAATGCAGCAGAACAAGCAAAAATTCAATTATCGAAAAGAATAGAACAAACGATATGTTTAGCTGATATTGATCAATCATTAGCCGTAACAGTAAACCGTAATACGTTAAAAAAGGCTAATAGTAATACACTAAAGAGTATTGGTCAGTTAATGCAATCAGCCGTAACGCAGGCGCAATGCCAACCTGAGATTATTTGTATTACGGGTGGAACAGCTAAATCGCCAGTACTTAACGAGTATTTATCTCAACAAATGCCAAATATTCCATTGGTTATTGGTGATCATTTTGGTAGTGTTAGTTCAGGCCTTGCTCGTTGGGCTGATAAAATCTATCGCTAAACTGCCAGTAAATCCGGTAATTATCAAGATATTAATAGGAGTATCATTTAAGGTGAAGAAGTTATCGCTTATTGTATCGCTATTAATACTGTTGTTTTTTGTTAGTCACTTAACCCATGCAAATGTTGATAGCGATGTTGATGTAATTCGCTATGTTGACTCCAAAAAGTATCCAGACAGTAAAAAATCCTATTTCACCGACTTACTAACACTCATCCTAGAATCAAGTAAACCAGAATATGGCGATTTTAAGTTACAACCAGTAGCCATGGACATGGGGCAAGCAAGAAGCTCGTTGATGATAGAGCGTAATCAGTACATAGATCTCAATTGGCGTATGACTTCACAACAACTAGAACAGCAACTACAAGCCATATATTTTCCAATTCTAAAAGGCTTGATGGGTTATCGAATTTTTATTATTAATAAAAATGCTCAGCGTAAATTTAATCAATCAACCTCGTTATACGACCTACAAAACTTACATTTAGGGCAAGGTTATAACTGGCCAGATACTAAAATTTTACTGGCAAATGGCTTTAGTGTTATTCAAGGTCACGAAAACTTTCTTCTGGATATGCTTAAAAAAGGTCGTTTTAGTTATTTTCCCAGAGCATTGCATGAACCCTGGTCAGAAATAGCCAATGACAGCTCATTAATGGTTGAACAACATATAATGCTAGAATATCCGGCTCCTGTGTTCTTTTTTGTTAACAAAAACAACAAAAAATTGCAAAAACGTCTTAATACAGGGATAAATAAGTTAGTCATCTCAGGACAATTTGACCAATTTTTTTTGAACCATCCAATTACTGCTAGCGTGTTACAACGTGCTAAGGTCAAACAACGAAATACGTTCAAATTACGCAACCCTTTTTTATCAAAACAAACCAAGACCTTGCTAAATAACGATAAGCTTTGGGTTAATTTACCATAAAAAATCGACGCTAATTGCGTCGATTTTTTAAATACTATAATTAAATCAGAATTAATTTTTTATATAGGCTTAACCAACATCGTTGTACCGGTAATCGCCGAAATAACACACACTTGATTTGACTCTATTACCTCGACGTTAGCTTCTTCAGCTAAGCGCGCATTCCAATTAAGGCCTGAGTAACGAATACTGCCACTCGCCTTACTAATATCGACAACTACAGTGACTTGTAAACCAATCATATCACTCGATTCATCGGTTTTACTGCGGGTATTCTGTAATTTTTTTAAGGGTTTCCACATTATTAACGCAATCACAGCAGACAAAAGACCAACGGTTAACACCTCAATCGCCCAACCATCAATAATACCAAAGCTCACCAAAAAACCTGTAATAGCACTGGCAATGGCAAAAAAGAATAGCGGACCACTCAGTCCCATGATACCAAGCTCAAGAACTAAGCTTATACCCGCTAGTGCATACCAAATAAATTGATGATGCTCTAAAAGTTGTGCCATATTTAACTTTCCTTATATAGAATAAACAGTGATTGTTAGAGTTTTAAACTACTCGATACAGCAATCGCCTGCGCTACCGTGTTAGCAATATTTTCACCCGTTTTACCGTCGGTTAATACGACAGTACTATCTTTAGCAATGGCTTGATGCGCACCAATAGCATCTTGCGCTAACGTTAAGGTTACCGCCGCTTTACCTTGATCAGTATTGGCTGCTTGACCGACAACCTCAAGAGCATTAGCGTCAGCATCAGCGACTAAACGAATCGCTTCAGCTTTACCGGTTGCTTCTAATATTTGTGATTCTTTGGTCGCTTCAGCGGCCAATACTTGCTCGGCTTTTGCCGCTTCAGCATCTAAAACACGTGCTTGCTTTTGACCTTCAGCTTCAGTAATCGCCGCTGTTTTAACCCCTTCTGCAGTTAAAATAACCGAGCGTTTTTCTCGTTCGGCAGTCATTTGTTTTTCCATATCTTCACGAATCGTTTGTGGTGGGGTAATATCTTTAATTTCATAACGTGTCACCATAACCCCCCAAGGTGCAGTTGCTTCCGTCATAGATCCTAAAATTTGGGCATTAATGGCATCACGATTTTGAAAACACTCATCAAGCTCCATAGAACCAATAGCATTACGCATGGTAGTCATGGCTAGCTGTGTAACTGATAATTTGTAATCAGAAATGTTATTCGTTGCCGCTGAAGCATCGGTTACTTTCATAAATAAAATACCGTCAATTTCTAAGGTAATATTATCGCGGGTTATCGCTGGCTGTGACATGATCTCTAAGGACTGCTCTTTTAAGTTTCGATCGGCCGCTACCGACTGCACAAACGGAATAATAAAATTTAAACCTGCTGATAAAGTTTTACTGTATTTACCTAAGGTATAAATAACATAACCACGGTTTTGTGGCACAAAATAAATACCTTTTTTAAGGGTGTATAAAATAACAATGGCAACCCAAAAAACGGGATTGGTAAATAATTCTTCAATGACTAACATCTAATATTCCTTGATCTATAATAATCTCTATGCTGTAAACAGCTACGTTGGGCTAGTATATATCCTTAATGGAATAACTAGTCTATTCAAGTTAATAGACCCTAGTGAGCAAAGCAAGTATTTTATTTAAAGCTTTGTAAGCTTTAGTTACTGGCTATATTAAGACTATTAATGTATCAAAAATCATTATGGTAATAGCGTGATTTGGTATGACACTTTTTAATGATTAGTCATGTGTTGCACTCTCATTTAATTTAAGCCAACATATCAAAATATTTCTTACTTACTGCTTTATTTATGCGTTATACCTTTGCGGACATCGAACTTCATTTAACTACTGGGTTTATCATCAAAGCGGGTGAAAAGATCAACGTTAGAGCGAAAACATTATTAGTATTAACGTATTTAATAACCCATCAAAAAGACATTGTTACTAAAAAAACCTTACTTGAAAAAATTTGGCACGATGTTGTCGTTCAAGACCAAGTTTTAGTTCAGTCAATTAAAGAAATCCGTGATATTTTAGGTAGTGAGGTGATTAAAACCTACCCACGTATGGGTTACCAATGGACAGCAGAGCTCACACCAATACCAACTAAAAAAAGTTTAGCGTTAACACAATTCAGTACAAAAAAAATTGTCATGTTTGTGTTGTGTACAATATCATTAATAGCCTTATTAATGACTCAAATACCAAAGTTTACTCTCATGGCTGGGTCTTCCAATAAAAGTAATGCAATGACTGTTGGCTTTTTACCCATTAATAATGATATGCCCGATGATATCCACGATTGGGTTACTTCAACCGGCACGCAATATTTGAATCAACGCCTACAACAACAAAGCACCTTAACCACGCTTGATACTCCAACATTATTGTCATTATTGTCACAAAATAATATTTCACCTAGTATGCTCTCTGATAAGCCCTTATCACCATCAAAGTCACTACTTGCAGATGTTATCGTAAAAAGTCGCTTAGTAGGTTACCCGCAAGATTTTCAAGTACATTATACCTTGTACAATGGTAATAATGTCGAACACGGCGTTGAGTTCGCAAGTAGTGTTGAACAAGCACTCGATCAACTAGTTGAAAAAATAGCCATACGCTTTGATACGTTTAAAGCTATTGATAGTCAGGTTGTTTATCATCCTTTTAGTAATGAAGCATTTGCTCGAGGCATCACTTTATACTTAGCTGGAGAGTACACTAAGGCCATTGCGTTTTTTGCTTCAGCATTACAGAGTAACCCTGACTTACTGGTTGCTCGACGCTATCTAGCGGCTTGTTATATTAAAACTAATAAGCTTGATGACGGTATTACGTTAATACAAAAAAATATTGAAATAGCCAAAAAAACACAAGCTTTTCGAGAAGAAATACGCAGTAATTTATTAATCGGGGTGTCACTACTACATTGGCATCAAGCTAATAATAGCCCGGGTAAAAATCAACTTTTACAGGCTACACATTATATCGAATCAGCCAAAGTATTAGCTGAAAATCATCACGATTTATTATTTATTGCTTATGCATATGAAGAGTTAGGCACTATTGAACGTATTCGAAAAAACTACTCACAAGCGATCACATTGCAACAATCTGCTCTTGCTATTCATCAAGGATTTCGTGGGAGTTATGGACAAACAAGAGCACTGATTGGCTTAGCTCGTATTTCACATGAACAAGGTGATCAGCAATTAAGTGGTAAGTATTTTAACAAAGCATTGGTTATTGCTCAAAAAAATGGAGTAGTTACCAATGAGATACAAACACTATTAGCACAAGCAACTATCAAAATTTCGCAAGGGCTAGAGCAACAGGCACAAAGTATAGCAAATAACGCACTGGTGCTGGCGAATAAATCGACAAATAACCAATTAGTTAGTCAGGTAACTCATTGGTTTGATGTCAACGACAAACGTATTAACTATTAACCATTAACACATATTTTTAATGTCTTCACCACCTTTTAGTATTTGTTCCATCACCCAACTGGTATGTAAAGCTCTATCACCAATTGAGGGGTGCTCAATACCATCAACTAATTGTTTTTTCATATTTTCGACATGAAAAAGTTGAATATTTTTAGGGTGCTCAATAGTTAGTGTCTGCTGCTTATTATTTACGGTGACAATTAACGGTTGTTCATCAAACACTGAAAAACGTAATTCACCGTTACTGCCATAAATAATAACGTCATCTTGTCGCGCACAAGCGCCAAAATTCCAACTACCTACTCCCGTTACCCCTGAGCAATGCCGCCAATTAGCGGTTATAGCATCGTATGCACTATACAAACCCTGCTGATTAGTTGCTAATCCCTGAGCTACTTTGACATCCCCCAATAAAAAACAGAGTAAATCTAAACCATGGCTGGCGAGATCATCAAAGTAACCCCCTCTTGCAATATGATTGTCTGTACGCCAGTTATAACTACCTACTAAATCTTCAGTACTTGGGGGTTTACTTAAATGCCAGCTCACATGGCGGATATCACCAATAACTTGACTGTCGATTAATGATTTAATATGAGTAAACCTTGGCAACGAGCGCCGATAATAAGCAACAAACAAAGGTACATTATGAGCTTTAAATGCTTGGCATATTGCTAAGCTGTCTTGATAGCTCGGTGCTAAGGGCTTTTCTATACAACAAGGCTTGCCCGCTTTGGCCACTAACACACCATAATACTTATGACTATTGGGTGGTGTTGCAATATAAATAGCATCAATAGTAGGATCATTAATTAAGGCAAGTGCATCATTGCTATAGTTAGCAACGTGATGACGCTGAGCATAATCTTTAGCTAAAGCAAGATTGCGCCGCATCACTGTAGATAATTCAAAACCAGCTGTTTTTTGATACGCCGGACCACTTTTAACTTCGGTGACCGCGCCACAGCCAATAATGCCCCATCGTATGGTTTTTTCTTTAGTAAACGACTTCATATTACCCCTTTATTGATAAAAACGGCTCTGGCTAGGTTATTTCGTACCTAGCTACTTGCTTCATAGCGCCTTGCTTTATAGTTAACTGTTAATGTAATTTTGTAACCCATAGTAACCTCTTTACCACCTAGCCAAAACCTTGTATCAACAATAATTTATACCATTAATTTTTTTACAATTTTTATAAACCACAGTAGCTATCTAGCTTTGGTTGCCAATTGGGTACGTTATCATGGTGTGCTATTTTTTGACTACGTAACCGCCCTACTTCCTTGATTACTGACTTGTGTGATAACGCGCGATCTGCATTAAAATATACCCAATCCACATCTTGGTGGTATTGACGCATTTCCGTATTTTCAATAATTTGTTCTGGAATAAACCATAAGTTAAAGTTTACTGACATGGCCACTTCGGGGTAAACATCTGCGCCATGTTCAGAAAATAAATACCCGTTAATGTAGTACTTAATCCTGTTATCAAACACTTGTAATACTAGCGTATTCCAGCCTTGTAAGCTTTTAACATAGGTATCAAAGGCGTTTACTTTTGTCCAAGGCTCTAATTGAAAAGTTTCCCATGATGTTGAAAACAGCACATTATTTTTCTCCCCCCAGCCACCATTGGCCAAGTATTCAAAATCCATTTCGCTGTAGTCTTTATCCATAGGTGCTTCAAGAGGGCTAATAGTATAAAACGTTTCAACAATACCATCACCATCAGGACCAAAATCAGGCTCATCGTTAAAATACACTCTGGCTGCATAAGTACCCTCCAAATATTTACGTTGATGGCAAATTTGTGTATGGCGAGTATTAGCAGCGCTACCGTCAGTTTTTGAGGTTAACCGCATCACTGAATTATTGGTATTACCCTGCTCAGCATGAAAACTTATCCCTTCTGACCACCATATCGCATTTTTAATACCTGGGTGACCGGTGTCAGTTCTAGGTACCCAACCATTTTTTTGTGCATCGGTCAGCGTCTTGTAAGTGAAATCATCAAACATAATTTCATCGACTTTACTTTCTAAAGCACCACTAGTTAAACTCAGTGTTGATATACTTATCAAGGTGAACAGTCGAGCAAGCTGGGTGACTGACTTTTTTAGGGAGCTGCTATATGCTAGTTTACTTTCATTCATTGAATTATTCCTCTTCATCATAGTAATGTGGTTAACGCCGAGCTAGCATGAAACAAAGGCGACACTTATGACTAATTAAATAATATGAAATCTTGGTATTACACTAGTTAAATTTTATTAAAGCTTGATTTTTAGTGTTCTAGAGTGAAGAGGCTCACGAAGGTATTATGAGGTTTACTATCTGTTGAAAAAATGATTTTAACGTAAAGTGTGTCAAGGTCAATAAGACCTCAACAACAAAATTATTCTACTTAACTGATATAAGTACAACAGTAATCGATTAAGGTTTTCGCTTTAACTTTAAAGCTACTGTTAGCAGGTACTTCAAAAGATTGTCCACCATTGATAGTTTGCCACTGAGTTTCACCCGCAAGTAAAATATCACATTCACCTGCGGTAATTTCCATTAGCTCTTCTTCGTTTGTGGCAAAATCATAATCACCTGCCATCATAATACCTAAAGTTTTAAAGCTACCGTCATTAAAAGTTACCTTACGGCTGGTAACTTTTCCATCAAAATATACATTGGCGGCTTTAGTTACGCTGACTTGTTCAAATACTGTCATAAGTTTTCCTTATCAAGATTTATAAATTATTGTACACATTGTTTTAAAAAAAAGGGGTGAACTGACACAAAAAAACGGCATTGAAAAACTCTCAAATGCCGTTTTCAATCGTCTGCTAAGGTGTTAGCAGAGGCTCAGCACATGTTATTTTGCACTGGCAATTTTTTTCATGTCGGTCATGTAACCACGAAGTTCTTTACCAATTACTTCAACACCGTGGCTACGAATCGCTTCATTGACTTCAATCAAACGTGCATTATCAACATTGTTTGAACTGTCTTTTAAGCCTTCACCTAATTGTTCTAAGGTTAGGTTACTTGCATACGCTTCTAAAAGAGGTACAGCCGCATGAGTAAATAAGTAATTACCGTATTCTGCAGTATCTGAAATGACTACGTTCATTTCGTATAATTTGTTACGAGCGATACAGTTAGCAATTAATGGTGTTTCATGAAGTGACTCGTAATAAGCTGACTCTTCAATAATACCGGCAGCAACCATTGCTTCAAAGGCGAGTTCAACACCGGCTTTAATCATTGCAACAACAAATATACCTTTATCATAATATTCTTGTTCACTAATTTCAGTCGTACTATCAGCAGCAAGTTCAAATGAAGTTTCAGCCGTTTCTGCACGCCATGTTAATAAGTTAACATCGTCATTTTTCCAATCTTCCATCATCGTTGCTGAGAAGCGACCTTCAATGATGTCATCCATATGTTTTTCAAATAATGGACGTAAAATAACTTTTAACTCTTCAGACATATCAAACGCTTTAATCTTCGCAGGGTTTGATAAACGGTCCATCATGTTAGTGATGCCACCGTGTTTAAGGCCTTCAGTGGTAGTTTCTAAACCGTATTGTAATAGCTTACGTGCATAAGCGGCATCAATACCTTGAGCAACTAATTGCTTATGGCCTAACACTGCTGCGGTTTGTAACATACCACATAAAATAGTTTGCTCACCCATCAAGTCAGACTTAACTTCGGCAATGAATGATGATTGAAGAACACCAGCTCTGTCACCACCTGTTGCACTTGCATAAGCTTTAGCGATAGCTAAACCGTTACCTTGTGGATCATTTTCAGGGTGAACAGCAATCAGTGTAGGTACACCAAAACCACGCTTATATTCTTCACGTACTTCGGTACCAGGACATTTTGGTGCAACCATCACTACCGTAATGTCTGGACGAATTTGCATACCTTCTTCGACGATATTAAAGCCGTGTGAATAAGCAAGCGTAGCGCCTTGTTTCATTAAAGGCATTACCGCAGTAACCGCTGAAGTATGTTGTTTATCAGGTGTAAGGTTTAAGACTAAATCTGCTTGTGGAATTAATTCTTGATAGTTACCCACAGTAAAACCGTTTTCAGTAGCCCACTGCCATGATTGGCGTTTTTCACTAATAGCCCCATCACGTAACGCATATGAAATATTTAAGCCTGAATCACGCATGTTTAAACCTTGGTTTAAACCTTGTGCACCACAACCAACAATAACAATGTTCCAGTCTTTGATAAAATTACAGCCATCGCTGAATTCTTCACGTTTCATAAAACGACATTGGCCTAATTGGCCTAATTTTTCACGTAAACTTAGGGTATTAAAATAATTGCTCATGGGTATTTCCTTTAAAATTCTCAATTAATTAGTGCCTATTTTTAGACCTAATCGTGTCAATAGACTTATAATACCCTAGCCTACTCATTGCAAAAAGTGATATATTCGCAGCGTTGCGTTGCGTTTTTTGCAACATTAAATTACATATGTCAAAACTATTAAGTTAATGGTGATTATCATGGATCAAAAAGCACTTACTATGTTTGCTCATCTCAGCCAAAGCTTACACTTTGGTAAAACGGCAGAAGCGCATCATATTAGCCCATCAACATTGAGTCGAGCCATTCAACGACTCGAAGACGAAATCGGTAGTGCACTATTACACCGAGATAATCGTACCGTTGTCCTTACCGATGTAGGTAAAAAATTTAAGTTATACGCAGAACAACAACTTGAGCATTGGCAAACTTTTAAACAAACCCTCGCCAATAAACAAGCCGAATTAACTGGCAAACTCAGAATCTATTGTTCAGTAACGGCAGCATACAGCCATTTGCCTCCACTACTTGAACGTTTTAGGGTATTACATCCCTTAGTTGAAATTGTATTAACCACAGGGGATGCTGCAGATGCTTTGGAGCAAGTGCAAAACCAATCAGTCGATTTTGCCATTGCCGCAGCGCCAGAACAACTGCCACGCAGTGTGTTTTTTCACCATTTAGATACCATTGCCATGACAGTCATTGCGCCAACAATGACCTGTAAAGTTCAGCAACAACTTAATCAAACCATACTACGCTGGGCAGAAATTCCCATTATACTGCCTGAACATGGCGCTGCACGAAAACGATTTGAGCTTTGGTATCGTAAAAAACAACAAGGTAAACCGATGATTTATGCTACTGTTTCTGGGCATGAGGCATTAGTGAGTATGGTTGCTTTAGGGTGTGGTGTTGGCATAGTGCCACAGGTAGTAGTAGATAATAGCCCTGTTAAAGAAAGGGTAAAAAACTTAGCAAACATAGGTGAAATTGCGCCTTTTGATTTAGGTGTATGTTGTTTAAACCAAGCAAAAGCACAACCACTAATACAGGCCTTTTTTACAGCTATTTCGTAATCTATATACGTAGTCATTACACAGCAATAGCACCAGTTAAGTGTCGTAACAATCGGTCCATGGCCCGATACGACAACGCCTCAATTAAGTGTTTATGACAAATGGTCTGACTTTGCTCCATATCTGCTAGAGTACGCGCTATTTTTAAAATCTTATGATGCGCGCGCGTAGACAAACCTAGCTTTTCTACAGCTAATTCTAAAAATTCAGTATCATCAGTACTTAGCACACAATATTTTTTTAATTCAGCCGAGCTAATATGGGCATTCGCTTTTTTCTGTCTTTGTAACTGAAATTCCCTACAAGCCTTAACACGTATTTGAATTTGACTACTGGTTTCATTGGCTTGCTCAGTGTTTGCCCAAGTACCTCTTGGTAAGCGAGCCACTTCAATTTGAATGTCAATGCGATCTAAAAATGGCCCCGATAAACGATTTAAATAACGTAACACTTGCTCAGGTGTACTGCGTTTATCGTTATAAAAACCAGTTGGGCTTGGATTCATAGCGGCTATTAATTGGAATCGTGCTGGAAAACACTGTTTTTGCATAGCCCTAGAAATAGTCACTTCGCCAGACTCCATTGGCTCGCGCAATACATCAAGCACCTTACGCTCAAATTCAGGTAATTCATCTAAAAACAAAACCCCGTTATGAGCTAGGGTAATTTCTCCTGGTTTTGGTTGACTACCACCGCCAACCAATGCTGCGGATGAAGCAGTATGGTGAGGAGCTCTGAACGGCCGAGTAAACCAAGATTTATTGGTAATATCTTGATGACTTATTGACTGGATAGCCGCTACTTGTAATGCCTCACAGTCCGTCATGGGTGGTAAAATACCGGCTAATCGGCTGGCAAGCATCGTTTTCCCCGTTCCAGGTGGTCCAATAAATAATAAATTATGACCGCCGCTGGCAGCAATTTCTAAGGCTCGTTTGGCTAAGGGTTGCCCCATAACATCAGCCATATCAAGTGCAGATTCAGGTAACGCTTCAGTAACCGTTTGCTGCAATGACAAAGGTAAAACATGTTGACCAGAAAAGTGCGGAAACAGTTGCGTTAGGTGACTAATACCATGAATTTTAGCAGATTTAACCCAGCTTGCTTGCTCTACATTTTGACTGGGAATAACTAAGATACGACCGCTAGCACTACTGGCCATAGCAACCGGGATTTCGCCAATGATCGACCTTACCTCTCCAGATAAGGCTAATTCACCAGCAAATTCATACCCCGTTAAATTAACTTGTGGTAACTGCTCTGAGGCAGCTAGAATACCTACGGCAATAGGTAAATCAAAGCGTCCTCCTTCTTTGGGTAAATCGGCTGGGGCTAAATTAATGGTGATACGTTTGGCTGGAAATTCATAACCACAATTAATGATTGCACTACGAACACGGTCTTTCGACTCTTTCACTGACGCTTCAGGCAAGCCAACAATATTAAATGCTGGCAAGCCATTAGCGAGATGAACCTCTACCGTAACTAATGGTGATTCTAAACCTAGCCGAGCACGGCTATAAACGCACGCAAGTGACATAAAAATCCATTTATTGACTTCCTTTTTTTTAGTGTAGTTCATATATTTTAAAAAGGGTTTATTACTGAATTTTGATTTATACATAAAAATGCTATAATGAAAAAACTTGCACTAAGGATTAGAGCTATGGTACTAATCTACTTAGGTTTACGCACTAACCAATAATTACAACAATATTTAGGCGTTTTCACATAAACAAGCAAAGAGAAATATGCATAATTTAACTTCAATTATTATAAACCTTCTCGTCGTGGTGATTAGTAGATCGCCTCGAGGGTTTTGTTGAGCTAAAGGAAAGCAATATTACAAATTACAAACCCTCGCTTCGAAAGAACCGAGGGTTTTCTTTTACTCGCCTTAATAGCATTTTTATTGGCAGTAAAACAGCAGTACAAACGGCTAAATAAATAGATATTAACAAGATAAAATTTGGAACCATGATGAGCGAAAGTAAAACGTTAACAGGCGGCGCATTATTATTTGAAGTACTGCAAGAGCACGGTGTAAAGCATGTATTTGGTTACCCTGGCGGTGCAATAATGCCAATTTATGACGCTTTATATGATAGTGAAGTAAAGCATTTTCTTTGTCGTCATGAGCAAGGCGCAGCATTTTCTGCTGTTGGTTATGCACGTGCTGCTGGTAAAATTGGTGTCTGTTTAGCGACCTCGGGGCCTGGGGCAACCAATTTAATCACCGGCCTTGCTGATGCGCTAGCTGATTCTATTCCTGTTGTCGCCATCACTGGTCAAGTACCAACCGCAGCAATGGGTAGTGATGCGTTTCAAGAAATTGATGTGTTTGGTTTATCTCTTGCCTGTACCAAGCATTCTTTCCAAGTAACCAATATAAATGACCTTGAGAAAGTATTATATCAAGCTTTTGAAATTGCTCTAGAAGGACGTCAAGGCCCAGTCTTAGTTGATATCCCTAAAGATATTCAACTTGCTGAAGTTACCGAGCGCCTAGACAAACTTTCGCATTTGAAAAATAAAGTACAATTGCCGCTTGCTGATATCAGCAAAGCATTAGATTTATTGACCAATGCTAAACAACCTATTTTATATGTAGGTGGCGGCGTTGGTATGGCTAATGCGGTTGAAGAGGTGCGAAGTTTTGCTGAAAAAACCGGTATGCCCAGTGTCAGTACTTTAAAGGGCTTAGGTTCAATCCCTGATGCCGATGAACATTACTTAGGTATGCTAGGTATGCATGGTACGAAAGCTGCTAATATTGCTGTTCAAGAGTGTGATTTATTAGTTGTTGTCGGTGCCCGTTTCGATGACCGTGTCACTGGTAAATTAGAAGAATTTGCGCCTAATGCACGTGTCATTCACTTTGATATTGATACTGCTGAAATAAATAAACGTCGTGAAGCTGACGCTGCTATTTTAGGTGATTTAAAAGGTAATTTGCCCTTACTAACTACCGCATTAAAGATCACACCATGGCAGCAAAAGCTACAACAAATGCAAACCGAGTTTGCGTGGCGTTATGATCACCCTGGCGATAATATTTATGCTCCTGCAGTATTAAAAACAGTGAGTAATTTAATGCCCAGTAATACCTGTGTCACCACTGATGTTGGCCAACACCAAATGTGGGCAGCGCAACATATGGATTTTGATGATCCAAGTAATTTCCTCACTAGTGGAGGTATGGGCACCATGGGCTTTGGTTTACCTGCGGCTATTGGTGCGCAAATTTCTCGCCCACATGACACCGTTATTGCCGTGTCGGGAGACGGTTCTATTATGATGAATGTGCAAGAGTTAGCCACCATCAAACGCTACCAAGTCCCTGTAAAAGTAGTGCTTATTGATAACGCTAAATTAGGTATGGTTCGCCAATGGCAAGATTTATTCTTTGAAGGCCGTTTAAGTGAAACCGATTTATCTGACAACCCTGACTTTATTATGTTAGCGCAATCTTTTGATATTAAAGCACGGGTTATCACTAAGAAAAGCGAAGTGGATGCCGCCGTAAAAGAAATGTTAGATCACGATGGCCCCTTCTTACTGCAAGTTAAAATTGATGCTGCTGAAAATGTTTGGCCTTTAGTGCCGCCCAATACGGCTAATGACCAAATGATGGAGAGTGTTTAATATGAATGCTACAACACTAAATAAATACCAAATAATTATCATGGCTGATGACAAGCAAGTGGTACTTGAAAGAATATTACAAGTGACTCGCTACCGTGGTTTTTTAATTAATGGCATTAATGCAGAAGTGAATACGGGTAATAATATAGCTACCATTACCATGAGCGTCAGTAGTGAGCGCCCTATTTCGTTGTTGATTGATCAAATTAACAAATTGATCGACATCAAGGGTGTCACAGTAGACAATAGTCAAGTGCAAACACAGCAACATAGCGCTTAAACTAAAGCATTATAATAAATTTTCGCCTTCATTGCTGGCTATTACCTTGACAAAAGATCGAGATAAAACCATCAAAATCGTAACAAAATTAGGAAAAGAAATGGCTAAAGTAAACGCAGAGTATATATGGTTCAATGGTGAACTCATGCCTTGGCAAAATGCTACGGTGCATGTAATGAGCCATGCTCTTCATTATGGCTCTTCTGTTTTTGAAGGAATTCGTGCTTATAATACTCCCCAAGGCACCTGTATCTTTCGCTTAACTGAGCACGTTGAGCGCTTATTTGATTCAGCAAAAATTTACCGTATGGATATTCCTTACACCGTAGAAGAAGTCATTCAAGCGTGTAAAGAAGCGGTTACTAAAAATAATTTAAAATCAGCCTACTTGCGTCCTTTAGCCTTCTTAGGAGATGTTGGTATGGGACTTCGTCCACCAGCAGATGCCAAAGCTGACTTAATGATTGCAGCGTTTAGTTGGGAAGCCTATTTAGGTGCTGATGCCATTGAAAACGGTGTAGAAGTGGGTGTATCAAGTTGGAATCGATTAGCGCCAAATACTATGCCTACTGCTGCTAAAGCTGGGGGGAATTATTTATCGTCACAATTAATTTCTTCTGAAGCTCACCGTCATGGCTATACCGAAGGCATAGCCATGGACATCAATAACCAAATTAGTGAAGGTGCTGGCCAAAATTTGTTCTTAGTGCGTAAAGGTATTATTTACACACCGCCGGGTACCGCATCAATTCTACAAGGTTTAACTCGCGATGCTGTTTTTGTATTAGCCGCAGATTTAGGCTACGAAGTTCGCGAAGAAACAATTTCACGTGAAGCCCTATACCTTGCTGATGAATTCTTTATGACAGGTACCGCAACTGAAATTGTACCTGTTAAATCGGTTGATGGATTACCCGTTGGTGATGGCTCTCGTGGTCCAATTACCAAAGCATTACAACACGCATTCTTTGGAATTTTTGACGGTACCACAGAAGATAAGTGGGGCTGGTTAGAGCCAGTATAATAACCCATACCAAATTACAGTATTAACTAAGCAGTAAAAACGATAAATACATATTGGCTAACTGCCTAGTACCACTAGCTTATTAGCGCTTTACTGAGAGTAGTAAACGCTATGCTTAAAAATTTATATAATTTTGACTCTACTAACACTCGATAACTGGATACCGACATCATGCCTAAATTAAGATCTGCAACTTCTACCCAAGGCCGAAATATGGCAGGTGCTCGTGCCTTATGGCGAGCAACTGGCATGACTGATGGAGATTTTGGCAAACCCATTGTTGCGGTTGTTAATTCGTTTACCCAATTTGTACCTGGTCACGTTCATTTAAAAGACATGGGGCAACTTGTTGCAGGCGCTATTGAAAAAGCAGGTGGTGTGGCCAAAGAATTTAATACTATTGCGGTAGATGATGGTATTGCCATGGGCCACAGTGGTATGCTTTACAGCTTACCATCACGTGATTTAATTGCTGACTCGGTTGAATATATGGTTAACGCCCATTGTGCTGATGCCATGGTATGTATTTCTAACTGTGACAAAATCACTCCAGGTATGTTAATGGCAGCAATGCGTTTAAATATTCCTGTTATTTTTGTTTCTGGTGGGCCCATGGAAGCGGGTAAAACTAAGCTAAGTGATCAAATTATTAAACTTGATTTGGTTGATGCCATGATACAAGGTGCTGATCCAACGGTTTCGGATGAACAAAGTGACCAAATTGAACGTTCAGCCTGCCCAACTTGTGGTTCATGCTCGGGTATGTTTACCGCCAACTCAATGAACTGTTTAGCAGAAGCACTTGGTCTGGCTTTGCCAGGAAACGGCTCTATGTTGGCAACCCACGCAGACCGCGAACAGCTTTTCTTAAAAGCAGGCAGTGAAATTGTTGCCCTAACCAAACGCTATTACCAAGACAATGATGAAAGCGCTTTGCCACGTAATATCGCCAGTAAAGAAGCATTACACAATGCCATGTGCTTAGATATTGCCATGGGTGGTTCAACAAATACCATCTTACATCTCTTAGCTACCGCACAAGAAGCTGAAATAGATTACACCATGGAAGATATGGATAAATTATCACGTATTGTGCCACAACTTTGTAAAGTAGCGCCTTCAACACCTGATTACCACATGGAAGATGTTCATCGAGCTGGTGGTGTTATTGGTATTTTAGGTGAGTTAGCTCGCGCTAATTTATTACATACTAACGTCCCCAATGTACTTGGTACCACCTTGGCTGACGTTATTGCTAAATATGATATAACAATCACTGAAGATGAAGATGTAAAAAAATTCTATCGCGCCGGTCCTGCTGGTATTCGTACCACTAAAGCATTCAGCCAAGATTGTCGCTGGGACACCTTAG
>Ga0115006_10000578_pt1 | contig 20353 bp, 4 predicted proteins | sample ArcOceMetagenome_3_FD_88943 | JGI IMG/M metagenome (GOLD analysis project Ga0115006, IMG submission 88943) | Marine eukaryotic phytoplankton communities from Arctic Ocean - Arctic Ocean- Svalbard ARC20M Metagenome | ecosystem: Environmental > Aquatic > Marine > Oceanic | place: Arctic Ocean...
ACGGACGCGGACAAAGGGCAGCGTAACAGCCATGTGGTTGTGCTCGACGACTGAGAGAGAGAGAGAGGGTGGGGGGGGTGGGGGGAGAGTGTGTGCACGGGAAAAGGGCGCGGAAGAGAGGCAGATGCCGGCGCTGGTGTAGAATATAGGAAGAGAGAGGAAGGGGGGGCGGGGGGTCAGAGGCGGGAGCGCATGCAGAGGGTGTACTATGTACATACAAGAGAGGGGTTGGCACAGGTACGTGCGACAGGAGTCAAGTGATGTAACACGGTCGTGTTACAGGTCTGTAGTTTATTACTTTGTGAATTTCAATTGATGATGGAAAGAATCGACACTGGAAAATTAAACAATCAAGAGAGAGTGCGAGGGGCAAGTGGTGTGAGAACTCTGATCATCTCCTATCTCTGCCGTGTGTAAGCATGAGGCTCGGTGTCGGCGCACGCTCTCACTCCCCCTTGAGATAATACAGCCACGGCGGGTAGCCTTCGCAGACAACCGTAAGCTTGGCCTGCACTTGGCCGCTGCCGCCGCCAGAGTACGACACGCTGATGGAGGCGCCCGAGCGGCCGGGCACGTCCGGCAGCTGCTCGACCGTCTTGAAGTCGGGGTTGTCCACGGCGACGGTGAAGTTCTTTGTGTCGGGGAACGGGTTCTTGAAGTCGATCGTGTAGCTACCCGACACCGTAAACGGGCCCTGCGGCCGGGGAGCTTGCCCGTGGCCGTTGAGGATGCACGTGTAGCTGCCGCCGCTCTCTGACGTGACCAGCAGCTTGCCGTTGCACTCGCCGATCTGGCTCGGGTCGAACGCCACCTCAACCTCCACCTCTGTGCCGTCTGGCGTCTCGGCGGCAGAGGCGGACACAGAGCCCGGCACCGTGAACATTTCGCTGTCTGTCGAGCACTCATAGGTGCAGTCAGATGGCAAGAAGTGGAGGAAACGGAATGTCTGCGTCTGCGTCGAACCAATGGCCGACTTAAACTGCATCGATCGGTCGGCCCCCGCGGCTGTCGCCTGCAGCTTGAGCTCATACACGAAGTCGCCCAGCTCCGGCGAGGAGAAGGTGACATTGGTCACCGTCTCACCCTCGCTGGACAGCAACGGCCGGTAGATGAGCTTGCAAGGCGTCTCGCCCATCGGGCGCAGCACGTACTCGGGCTCGAGGACAATGTCGACGTTGTCGCAGGCAGCCTTAAGGGTGACCTCCTGCGACAGGGGGTTGGCGAGGTCGATCTCAAGCGCTTTGCCCTGCCGCACAACCGTGTTGAGCGCGAAGGAGCGCAGCACGGGCGGAGCTGCGGCAGTGAATTGGAGGTCGTAGTACAAGTACTCGCCCGTTTCCTCGTTGGTCAGTGTCACCTTGACGTCGGTTGAACCCTCGACGTAGGTGTGGAAGCGCAGGGCGTATGTGCGCTCTGCGTTGGCAGGCACGTCGATGTAGGTCGCGCCCTTCACCGACGTCGTGCCCTCTGGCGGGGGCTCGATCTTGGCCGTAAAGCGCTGGGGGCGATTCAGCCAGTTGCGCACCGACAGCTGCTCCGTGTGTTGCGCCTTGCACTGCACTTCACGCACCAAGGTCTCGCCCTCTTGCTCCGGAGGACCGGCGGTGCCAGTCAAGTTGTAGAGCACAGCCGTGCCGTCGGGCAGCGGGATGAAGACACTGCCCGTGTGCTGCCGGGGCCGGGACGGCGGCGGCGGCGGTGGCTCGCCTTCTGCTGGCTCCTCCGGCTCAGGGTCCAAGTGCGAGGTCATTGCGTGCGGCGTGTAGGTGAGCGTGACGCCCATTGACTGGCCGGCTGGGATCTCGACGACCTCAGGTACCGACCAGTACTTGTTGTCCACCACGGGGATGAGGCGCCAGGGCTGGTCAGTCTTGTTGGTGATGGGCGGAGTCTCCTGCACCGACGGCTTGCGCACGGGAGTGTCGAAGTTGAGCGATTCCTCCTGCGGCTCCTGCGAAACACAGATGCCGGTTGTGGTCATCAGGAGCGGGTCGGCGCCATCGACGTACAGAGGCACGTTGTCGCGGCGGCAGTCGTCGTTGACATAGCTTGGCTGGAAGGTGAACTCGAGAGTGACCTCGTCGTGCGGATTCAGGAAGCCCTCGGTCGGCTCGACCGAGAAGTCCGGCAGGAAGGCCTCGGCCGCCCAGCGGAACTTGGTGCCAATGTCCCCCACGTTTTCCAGCTGCACCTTGCGCACGGCGCGGCTATTGGCGACGACAGCACCGAAGAAGAGCATGTCGGTCTCAAGCTTGAGCTCCACACCGACCGCCGAGCCGTTGACAACCATAAGCGTCTTCTCCACCCCTGCAATGTTCACCTTGATGTCCTCAGAGAAGGGCGGCATCCGGTCCTGCGGCGCGTACGTCAGCTCCAGCTCTGTTGTCTCGCGCGGCCGCAGCGCGAACTCAGTAGGCCGAATGTTGATGCTCAGGCTCGCCAGGCGCGCCACAGCCGCCGCGATGCTGCACTCGGCGTACACGGCCGAGTTGTTCTTGACCTTGATGCGACGCTCGATAACCGAGCCCATCTTGACGGCGCCCAGGCTGTAGTTGAACAGCATTGGATTGGCGATGGCAATGTCGCACTCGTGCCCTGACCCCGAGATTTCCACGTCTATGGTGATGAGGCCGTTGATTCGGAAGGGAATGATCTCTGAGTACTCCTTGAGCTCGCGCGGCATGAACACAATCTTAATCTCCTCGGACTGCCCGGGCGCCAGGTTGGTGGGCGGGGCGTCGATCTCGAGGTAGCCCTTGTTGTCGAACTCGCAGTCGTAACTGATGTCGTGCGTGTCCTCGTTCGTGAGCCGCAGCACTGCAATCGTCGGCGCAGCACCCTGCCGGTAGAGAAAGCACGGGCCAAAGTCCATCTTCTTGAAGGAGAAGTTGAGCTGCGGCCTCCTGCCGCGGGCCGAGAGATTGAAGTTGTAGCGCGGGCCGTTGATGATCTTTAGCTCCACGGGGTGGTCCAGCATCTGCGCCTCAGACATGGGGTGAAAGACCAGCTTCACGTCCTGCTTGTCGCCCTTCTGCACGATCCCGCGCGGCGGCTTGATGGTGAGCATGCGGTTCTTGGCCGTCTGCCAGTCGTACTCGATCGGGTACTTGCCCTTGTTGGTGACTGTGACGGTCTTCTGCCGCAACTCATTCAGGTGCACTTCGCCGAAGTCCACGGGCGTTGGCCCGCCGGGGAGGACCTGCACAGAGCCGCGCTCATCCTCCATGGTGATGGCCGGGTGGTTGTCGAAGCCCTCACCCTTGATGTTGAGCGCCAGGCGCGTCGCCTTCTTCTTCACCAGGCACACCGCGTTGTAGTTGTAGTTCTTCTCCAGCCGCGGCGTGAACTCAACCGTGATCACCTGCTCGCCCTCGGGCGCCACCGTGCCCTGCGACGGAGTGATCTTGACAACCGGCGGGTCCGCGTCGGCGCCGTACGTCTTGCCGTCAAAGTTGAAGGTGAAGGGGATGTGCTCACGGTTGACAAGCTTGACGCTCTGCACGCCCTTGTGGTCGATGAGCAGCGAGTTGAAGTTGCAGTAGGTCTTGTCGAAATAGACCCGCGGCTCCTTGACGTGGCCGACGAGGATGAAGGGGACCGAAATGTCATGCTCCGGAATCACAAATCGCCAGAAGGACTCGAGCAGCTGATCGCTGTCCGGGGTGTACTCGAACACCATTTCCGACTTCTTGCCCGAGAGCACAAAGCCTTCCTTGTGCACGCACTTGAAGGCAGAAGCCAGGTGCGCGACGGCCGCACCGGTGCCGTCCTCGCACTCCCAGCGGTACTTGTACGAGATGTTGGTGGGGTTCATGACGAAGAAGCGGCGCGTGTTGCGCACCTGTGTGCCCAGCGACTCGAACTCGATGCATCGCGACGAGGGGTCGACGGGCTTGCCTCCCGGCGTGGTCAAGGTCGGTGGGCGGCGGCCGCCGCTGAGCCAATCGCTCTCCTCGAGCTCGAGGTGGCACAGCGGACGTGCGCTCTTGCCGCTGATTTCCAGGACCGGCTGCGGCTGCGGCTCTGGCACGGGCTCGCCCTCCTCTTCCTCGGGGGGCGGCGCCTCCTCCTCGCCCTCGGCGGGCTCAGGGCGGGGGGTCTTGACGACGCGCGTGTCGAGGTTCGGGATGTCGCAGAGAATCTTGCGCTTGAAGTGGTCGACCTCGGTCGGCGCAAACTTGACCGTGACTTGCACCGTCTCGTCCGGTTGCAACTTTCCGTTCGATGGCTCCACAGTGAACGGGTTCTCTGGGGACAGGTCCTCCTCACCGTCGGGAAAGCAGATGCGCCAGTCATACTCCATGGTGCTCTTGGACGTGTTCTTGAAGGAGAACTTGTGCAGCCGCTCGCGGTACATCATGGTCTCGGCGAAGGTCAGAGGCGGCAACGACTGCACTTCCTCCGGCTCTCCGTCCTCGTTCTTGGACATGAAGGCGTACTTGATGAAGTCAGCTGTGAACGACACCTTCATGATGACCGGCTCAACGTTAGGTTCCCGCGTGTCCTCCTCCTCTTCGTCCGCAGGCGGATCGCCCTTCTTGACAACCTCATACGCGGGCTCCGGGCGGTGCTTAACTACTTTCTTGGGCCGCCGCCGACCGCCGCGCTTGGGCGACTCGGACAAACTCTGGTCCAGGCTTGCATCCATGCCGGCCGCGTCGTCGCCGTCGACCACCCACTCGACGTCCTTGATCGAATCGTCCCAGTCGCCGCCCTCGCCTGGGTAGGTGATCTCGGTGGTCTCGAGAGTGAAGGGCTTGCCCGCGTCCAGGTCGAGCTCCTTCTTGGCCAGGATGGTGGCCATGACGTCCTTGGTTTGCCCCGGCTGCAGGTGTCCCTCCTGCGGCGAAAAGGTGATGAAGTTGTCCTCTTCTTCCTTGTCCCACTTGAAGCGCCACACCTTGGTAGAGTTATTTGTGATGGTGAAGGACAGCTGCTTGGCAACGCCCACGGTGAGGTTGCCGAACTTGAGCGTGTCCTCGGAGCCACCGGGCAAGTTTTCGATGGAGACATCCTGCTCAAAGCCCTCGCCGGCGACCTCGATGGTGTTGCTCTCAAACTCGTTGTTGGCAACCACCATGCCGATGGCGGCGCGCAACTTGCCCACCTGCTTCGGCATGAAGGTGACATCGAAGTTTCTCTCCTCCTTGGCCTGCAGCAGCATTTCCTGGCCTCTTCCCGTGAAGGCAAAGCTCTCGTGCGGGTTCACAGGCGTCGACTCATCTTCAGGCGCATCGGGGTCCTTGGGCCACGGCGCTAGGCGGCCGAAACGCACATTGGCAGGCAGGATTCCCTCGTTCTTGATGAGGATCGTCTGCGTCTGCGTTTTGCCCTTGAGCAGTCTGTTGAAGGCCATGAGCGCCTGGCCCTGCACGTTGCGGACTGTAGGCTGCAGGATCGACACGCGCGGCAGCGTGCCGTCGCCGCGCACCTCGAAGACTAGCGAGTTGGTCTTGGGGTCCGTGCCTTCCTCCACAGTGGCTTCGAAGTTGGCAATGAAGGTCTGGAGGCCGGTGGGCTCGAAGAGGATGGTGGCGTAGCGGTGTTCGTGCATGGGGATCTGCAGCTGCTTGGGCTCTAGCACCTCGAACGCCATGGGCTCCGAACCCTTGGCCGCCATGTCCACATTGACGGTAATCTGCACTTTCGTGGGGTTGACGATTTTGACGCGCATCTCCGAGCGCGAGCTGACGAGCCGTGGCCCAAAGTAGAGCGTGCGCTCTTCCTCGATGAACATGTTCTTGATGATCTCGTCCGGGTCTGACGGCGGCTTGCGCGAGACAGCAGCTTCCTCGAAGATCTGCAGGAAGTCTTGCGTCAGGATCCCGGGGATGCAGCTCTCGCCCGAGATCTCGTACGGCGTGCCCTGGTCCGGCACGTCGGAGCGCGGGTCGCGCTGGCTGATCTGCACGCCCAGCACCTCGAAGAAGCTCGCCTCGCCCTCGGCCGAGAACTCGACGGTGATCGTCTCCTTCTCGCCGCTCGGCGCCACGGTGCCAGAGGCAGGCCTGACAACGAAGTTGCCGATTTTGAGGCCTCCGTCCCCAGTGTCCTCGCCCTTGAAGTCGGGGTCCGTGACCGCTTTGACTTTGGCAGTGCCCGGCCGTAGGCCGTGGCGTCCCGTAATGCACTCAATCTTGTATTCAAACTCGAAGTCACCCTGGTTGATAATGTCGAAGGTGCGGGTTCTCTGCGTATTGTAGGTGTGCGCGCCGAAGCTGATGCCCTTCTGCGGGAGGATGCGGAACTTGGAGAAGACGGAGCGCACGTTGAGCTTGATGGGGTTGCCGAAGATCTCCTCGCCCGTCAGCAGTTCCGACACGTAGCACTTGAGCTCCATGTTGTTCTGGATGTTGACCTCCTCTTCGCCGGGGAAGTCCTTAGAGGCGAAAACAATCTTGATGTTGGCCTCGGCGCCTGGCTCAAGCTCACCGTAGTTCTTGCCGTGCGGGTCCTCCTCATTGTAGTCTGGGTCTTCGGGGTTGGGGTCGTTTTCGATGGTGAAGTACTTGGCGACGACGCTGCGCTTTGCGCGCGCGAAAGCAAACTTGTAGCCCACCGTGTACTTGCCGTTGTTAGCAATAGTGAAAGACTGCTCCCCGCCTTCTTCAACCTTGACCGTGCCGTAGTCGATGCCTTCGCCCTCGGGGAACGTAAAGGTGAAGTCGATCTCGTAGGCCTCTGCAGTCACCATGATGGGCAGCGAGATCTTCTCGGGCAGCAGGTCGTCAACATCGATCCACTGCAGCGTGAGCTCCTTTTCGAAGGTTTCTTTCTCGATGGCGTGGAAGCCGATGGTGATCTCCTCGCGCTGCCCCGGCATGAGCATACCCTGGGTGGGCGAAATGGAGAATTCCTTGTCGCAGTTGAAGCCTTCCTCCTCGCCACACCCGAGCAGGTTCCACTTGGTCGGCAGCAAACTCGTGTTCTTGATCGTCACCACGCGCGTGTCCTTGCGCTTGAGGAGCAGGCGCTGGAACTCAACGGTGAGTGGGCCGTCTTCGATCGGATTGCCCTCTTCGTCCATGCGTGGCTCGATGTCGGTGACAATCTTCGGGACGTTTCCAATGCACATCAAGCTGATTTCGACAGGCTCGGGGTTGTCCTTGATGTTGCAGATGAGTTTGTCGTCGAATTCGCCCTCCTCCTCCGGGAAGGCATAGACAGTGATGTCAGCAGTCTCGTCGACGGGCAGGTCGAGGAACTCTGGCTCCACCACAAAGACGGCGCCATCCCGGTCCTTGAGGAAGTTGAAGTCGACGTGCATGTCGAAGAGGCCCGAGTTGGTGATGCGGAACGTGTCCTTGCTCTCCAGGTACTTTTCCTTGTAGTCCTCCTTGCTCCTGCCCACGAGCAACGGGCCGAACTCGTACATGTTCTTGCTCACGATGTACTGTTTCGACACGATCTGGCCCTCGGCCTTGGTCTTGATCTTGCGGTAGTAGATGCTTTGCGGGTTCTGGCTGATCTGCGGGTACGCGCACGTGCCGCGGCAGGGCAGCATAAACTCGCGTCCGCGCATCATGACACCGCCGCCGGCCACCTCGAAGCCAAGCATCGACTCGAAACGGCCTGTGTCTGAGGCCTTGAACTTGACAAGCAGCTCGATGCTCGAGTTTGCCTTGACCACCCAGCGCGTCTTCTTCTCATACGTGTACTGGGGCTGCTTCGGTTCAGCCTCTTCGCCCTCGGCAGGGGGCTCGCCCTCTTCACCCTCCTCCTCGGGGACAAGCTCCGGCGTGAGGATGTAGAAGTTGTTCACGGGCCGCCGATCCAGGCGCATGTTGGGCCGCACGACGATCTCGCGGTCGAACACCGGCGGGATCTTGAGGGGGCGCGCCACGCCCGGCGCGGGCCCTGGCTCGGGCAGGCCCTTCATGAGGTGCACCACCACCTCTTCCAGCGGCTGCTTGCCCACACGGCTAACGCGCGAGCACTTGAAAATGGTCGGAGGTGGCTTCTCCACCTTGTCGCCCTCCTGTTCCTCCTCCGCGGGAGCCTCTGCCTCCTCCTCGCCCTCCTCCTTCGGCGGGGGGTCGAAGTACTCAACAATGCTCTGAAGACTCCCAGTAAATGCCTCCAGAATCTCAGGAAGCTGCTCCGGATCGAACTCTTCCTCGGGTCCGTACGGATCGAATGGCGCAGGCTCCTCCTCCGCCACGGGCTCCACGTCTTGCTGCTCGGCGCCCTCCTCCGATTCCCCCTCCTCGCCGGCCTCGTCGCCCTCCTCTCCCTCATTGCCAATCTGGGCCTTTTCCTCATCGTCCTCGGCCGCCGGTGCCTCCTCCTCCGCCGCCTGCTCAGCCTCACCCTCGGCCCCGGCCTCGCCCTCAGCGGGCTCCGGTGGCTCCTGGTACTCTGGGAAAATGACCTGCAGGGTCTTGCCCGACAAGGCCATCTCAACGGCTTTGGCCACGTCGAGCAACTCCGGCAGGACCTTGAGCTTGAGCCCCGACACCACCACGCCGCGCACATACTGCAGCTCGCTCGCTAGTTTGTGCTTGATGAGCTGCGCCAGGAATTCTGTCGTCAGCCACCCATCTTCCTTCTCCTCAACGCGCGGCGGCGGGGGACCGGGATCGGGCTTGGGCTCCCCATCCTCACCCTCCTCCGCCGCCGGCTCGGCAGGCTCGGCCCCCTCCTCGGGCTCCTCGGGCGTGGGCAGAGGAGGGAAGAAGATTTCCTGCAGAGCCTTGACCGCGCCGACGGGCGCCGCCGCGGCGTCGAGCTGCCACTTGCCCTCCACGGGCACTAGCTTCGGGGGCGCGTCCTCCTCCTCTGCCTCCTCGTCCGGAACCTCCTCCATAAACTGCGAGATGCCCGCTTCCTTGAAAAATTGCGCCATCATGTTCTCAAGATCGAGCACTGCCGTCTTGTACTTGTAGGCCAGCCCCTTAGCGATCCGCTGCGGCGCTGCGAGCGGGTGGCCGTACACGAGCATATTGATTGGCATCACGGACGGCACATCCGGCTCCAGAGGCTGCAGCGTGCCGCCAACATCCACGTCGGCGGCTGTGGGCGGCCGGCTGACCTGCGCCTCCCCCTCGCCCTCGCCCTCCTGTTCGCCCTCCTCAGCCTGCGCCTCCTCAGCCGGCGGCTCCTCTGCGTCGCCGCCCTCCTCGGCGCGCAGCCGTGCTGCCTCCGCCGCCTCCTCCGCCTTGATGCGCGCCTCTTCAGCCGCCTTGCGCTCGGCTTCTTCAGCCGCAAAAATGGGCGCCCAGGCCTCCAGGACCTCGGCCTGTAGGCTGTTCTGGGGATCGCGCAAGGGCTCAAGCTCGTTCGGGTCCGCCGGCGGCTTCCACCGCAGAGGCAGGAGCGCAACGTCGTCGTACCCGAGCATTGTGGCCTTGTAAATCGGCACGCGCTGCAAAATGTTCTCCTCCTCCTTGTACTTCTCGTCGAAGTCAAGCGAGTAAAACTCCAAGTCGGCATCCGTGTCGTTGTGGATCGTCACCTTGCGCTCGGTCTCCACCACAAACGGCAAGATGGGGTCGAGATCCAGGATCGGCGGATCGAAGCGGATGCCGAGATTCTCGCCCTGCGCCGAAATCTTCAGGTTGCGCCGCGTGGGGTTTTGGTTGACGCGGATCGGGATCTTGGCGTTGAAGGCGCGCGCTGTGCTGGGCCTGAACACCACCTGCACGTTACACGTCTCCCCCGGATTGAGGGTCCCGCTCCCCGGGATGACGGTAAAGTCGTCGCACGGCTTGGCCGCACCCTTGCCTTCACTGGCGAGGGCCTTGAGGAAGGACCACGTCGCCGGGATCTCCTTGTTGTTGCACAGCTGCACCGTCACGTGGCGGCTGTGGCCGCAGAAGACGCTGCCAAACTTGAGGTTGTCGCTCGACACCTCAATGTCTGGGATCGTGACGTTGGCCTTCAAATACACGTTGACTTGCGGCCCGCCCTTGATGGCCACCGGGATGAGCAGGTCGATGGGCCCCAGGTTGACGCCCGGGCGGCTCGAGTTGAAGAGAACGTTGAACTCGACAGACTCGAAGTCGGGCGCTCCCGGAAGGCGCTGCACACGGTCGGGCTCGACGACAAAGCCCGCCTGCGTCAGCGCCGATTTGACGTTCTTTGGGTATTCAAAGGAGATGGCGGTGAAACCGACGTTTGTGACGCGGAACTGCCGCTGCAGCTGCTGGCCCTTGATCACGTGCCCGAAGTCGCACACGTACTCCGAGAGCACAAACTGGTTCATGTCGATGAACGGCTGCCCGGTCTTAAACACTGACACGGCCAACGCATCGTGCGCAGCCGGCGCCTCCTCGGGCGCACCCGGGCCCGGCGGCGCGGCAGGCCCCGACAGGCTGGTGGCCGGCCGCGACTTGGCGTCAAGCAGCTCGTCCGGCTCATCGAGGTCGATGCTCAGCGACAGCCGCTCCTGCTCCTCGTCAAAGAGGACGCGCGCGCGGCGGGCCTCCTCCTCCGCCTCCTTCTCGGCCACCTGCCCGACGATGTACTCGCGCATGCCGAGACAGTCTGCCTCCGCCTGCAGCTGCCGGATGAAGGGGTTGGTCGCAAGAAACGTCTCCATCGTCATCGGTGGCGCACGCAAACCGCCAGCAGTCGCCGCCGTACGGCGCGTGCCCGCCGTGGGCGGAGGCAACTCGCCAAGGCCGCCGCCGGAGCGCAGGGCCTCGGTCGCCTCCGTCTGGTGCGTGCGCTGCGTGACGCCCGGCATTCCCTCGGTCCGGCTCGTCTCCGCACCGTCGTTGTCGGTGAAGCCCAGCACGCCCTCGGCCTCCTGCATGAGGCGCGCGTAGTTGGCCGGGTCGACGCGCGGCAGGTTGACGGCCACGTGCGGGAACATGCCCTTGCCGGTCACCACAATGATCTGCGGCTCGAAGTGCGCCACCTCCACCGTGAACGATGTGGTGATGAGCGTGGGCAGGCCCGGGTAGATCTGAATGGGGATCTTGAACTTGGCCCCCGGCTCGACCACTTGCGTCTTGCCCGGCTTGTCAAACGCAGCCTTGACAATCGTCGGCGGGGCCACGGAGTCAGAGTTGATGGAGAACTCAAACTTGACCTTGCCCGTGTTGATGAGCGTGAGCTCTTCCATCTGAAACTTATCGTAAAAGGCATTGCCGAAGTCAATCGACGTCTTGTCAAACTTGTACTGGATCGAGGAGGCCTCACCGTCGAGCTTCATCTCGTACTCTGGCCCGCCCTGCACCTCGCACACCGCCGTCGCCTTGTACTTGTGGTTGGCGTGCCCGTAAAACACAAACTCGACGTCCTCCGACTCCCCCGGCTTCAGGAAGCTGCGGATGGGCAGGATGTCAAACACGGCGTTGATCGGATGCGGCGGGTCGAGGCGGGCGAGGGTGCCCGTGGTTGTGGAGCTGCTGCTGGGCCGTTTGGCCACCTTCTGGTCCGCATCCGGCACCACAAACGACCACCAGAACGTGGCATCGATCTTAGAGTCGTTGGTGCACCGCACCTTGACGCGCCTGCTCGTGTCGTTGAGGACGGCACCAAACTTGATTTCCGAGCGGTCGAACTTGACGTTGGGGAAGTTGATGTCGCCCAACAGCTCGAGTGTTGTCTTCTTCGGATGCACCCCTTGCGGCGCGCGCTCGTTCTTGGGCACCGCGTTCGGACCCATGTTGTAGGCCACGGTAATCAGCTGGGTGACGGCCTCCGACATCTTGTTCCCGCGATACGTCGGGTCGAAGTGCACGTGCAGCGTCTGCGCAGGCGTTACGTTACGCCTCCCGTCAGTCGAGCCAGCATCAAGAAGACACTGTCTACAGGCGCAAACGCAATGCCAAAATGCACGCAGCGGCTCGCAATAATGCCAAGCTGCGGCATCCGGGGAGGGGGGGGCAAGCGGCAGTCACGAACACGAACACACCTGCGACTCGCCCGGGCCGAGGTCCATGTCGGTGGGCTCGACGGAAAACGGCAGGCCTGAGCACTTGATGCTGCACTCTAGGGGGAGCACGCACACGTTCTTGAGCGAGACAGTCTGCGTGTACTCCTTGACGTCAAGCACTTGGTTGGGGTCGAACTTGTAGTCAAAGTCGAGGCGCGGTGCCGAAAACTGGCAGACGGGGTCCACGAAGTTTGCCGACACGTTCATCTCAATGATGACGCGCTGCTCCTTTTCCATCTTGCTCTTGCAGCACAGCCGCTCTGTGAAAGCGCCGGCTTTTTTGCTGAAGCCAATCACCTCGAGGGTGGCGCTAGCGCCGGCCTCGAGCACGAAGGGCTCCTTGGACCCATTGATCTCGACGCAAAACGTCTCGGGCACCTGGATTTCCCCATCGTCCTTGCCCTTCTTCTTGGTGCCCGCGGCCTCGGCCTCGGCGGCGGCCGCCTTGAGCTTCTGCAACGTCTCGAGCGCGGTGCCGTTGAACCACGACAGCGTCTGCGGGATGGGCCCGCGGTTCGTGATGGTGAAGTACTTGCGCGAGGCGCGCGACGTGAACTGGTTCTCCAGCTTGACGTCGGGGTGGCTGCCCAGCTCATACTCCTTGCAACAGATTGTGGTGCCCGTGCCCTTGGCCAGCAGCGGCACCTTGATCTCCCCACCCTCGGTGACGATGAGGCAGAGCTCGTCCTTGAAGGGCTGCGTGTCGTCGATGTTGGCCACGAGCTTGAGGTTAGCCGTCTCGCCCGGCGCCAAGTGCGCCGACGGCATGTTGACCTTGAAGCGGCTGTTGCGCTTCATGACGAGCGTCTGGAACTCTGCGGGAATGAGCGAGTCGTTCTTGACCTTGAGCGTCTTTTCAAAGTTCTTGAGCACCTCGATGTCGCCCCACTTGATGGAGGGCGGAGTCAACGTGAGACGAGGCCCGATGCCGTTAGCGATGCACTGTATCTCCAGTGGATCGTCCTCGTGGCCAATGATGGTAAAAAACATGGGAAGCTGCACCTTATCCAGGCGCATCGTGGTGAAAGACACGGTGATGACGCGCGACGAGAAGGGCTCGATCGTGCCCTTCGCGTAGTCCACCTCGTACACTGCCACGCACTGCGAGATCTCGTCCTGGCCCTGCAGCTCGAACTTTGCAGGCAGGTCACTGTGGTTGACGAGCTCCATCATCTTCTTGTACGGGTACCGCAGGAAGCAGTCGCCGTAGTCGAGTTCGTGCGTCGAGACCGTGACGTCGGGCACGATGGACGTGCCGCGAATGTCCACCTGCGCCATCTGCTCGCCCACGCTCTCGATGTCCATGACCAGCTGCAGGTTGTAGTCGCGCGGCGAGAGCGGAATGAGGTCGAGCTGAATCTTCTGCTTGCCGTGGGGCAGGATGGTGCCGGTGGCTGGCTGCACCTGAAACTCTCGCTTGACAAGCGTGCCGTCCCCGGGCACGCGCATGTGGAAGCGGAAGGGGATGTCCGAGGTGTTGAAAAGGTGCAGATGCCGGCTGGCCAGGAACGCGACCGAGGTGCGTTTGAAGTCGAGCATGGTCTCGTCGAGGTGGAACGTGGGGCCAATCACCTTGCCGCGCACCGACAGTGTCATGGGCTTGGGCGTGCCCGCAAGCGCGAACCCGAAGTCCTCGTTGAACTCCCCCAGCACGTCCGACGAAAACGAGACCTTGATCGTCTCCTTCTGCCCCACACCAAGGTTGCCCGCGGAGGGCTCGAATTGAAACTTTGAGCCAAAGAGCGTGCCCGTGGGCACGAGGTTATACTCGGCCTCGATCTCGCCCTGGTTCTGCAGCTCCACGTCGTATTCGCTCACCGAGTTGATGAAAACCTCGCCAATGTCCATCACATTGTACGACAGCACGATGCGCGGGCCGATGCCCGTGCCCTGCAGGTGCAGCGGGAAGCGGTTCTGCTTGCCCGCCACGTCGCAAAAGGCGACACACGCCATCTCCGTCGCTGTTGACGGGGAGAAGGTCACCACGCACTCCACCTCCGCATTTGGCCACACCTCCCCGCTCATCGGCGAGATGTCAAACGAATCGTTGTGGAACGAGTCGTCGTACTCCACGTCGTCCTCGTCCATCGAGTCCTGGATGCCGGCGCCGTAGCGCATGCGCGCCTTGATCTCCTCAGCGGCGCTGGCGAACTGCTTGAAGCAGAACGCCAGCGTTTCCTCGCTCCGGTTGATGACCTTGAAGGTCTTCTGTGAGAAAAGTGAAACATAGGTGGGGTCCATGAGCATGGCCTGGGAGTCGAGGCGCACGGCCAGCTCCTCTGCCCGCCCCGAGCAGTACATGATGACGCTCTCGCCTGTCGAGTAGTCCACCCGCACCTCCCCCAGCACATCCTCTGCGTTCTCGGGGAAAAAGGACACGTGAATTTGCATACTCTCCCCGACGTCCAGCGTCGCAGTGGGCGGATTCGCGCGAAAGGGCTTGGTGCACGAGAGCGTAAAGGTGCACTTGTCGTTGCCGACGTTGCGCGCGAGCAGCGTCTTGACTGTCTCCGCCTTGACGGGCGGTCGCTCAAATGTGATGTGGTCGGGCAGGTCCAGCCAGCCGCGCGGCCCGAGCGCGCGCACGGGAATGATAAACTTTTCGCGCTCGGTGTAGCACACGAGGTCGCAGAAGTAGTCGATGCTCTCCTCTGGCGTGAACTTGAGCACATAGAGCGTGTCCATCCCCGGCGCTATTTTGCTCGACGGCTTGCCCGTTAGCAGTTCCACGCTGAAGTAGATGCCCTCGGGCGGCACGATTTTCACGCGCCGCGCTACATTGTCGTTATTCCGCAGCGCGATCTGCACCTGCACCGTCTCCAACGGCTGGAACCCGCGTATTGTGATGGCCGACGGCGAGGCCTGGAAAATGGGCTCGTCCACCGGCACAATCGACACGGTGTTGTGCGTGTAGTCTGCCATATTGAGCACCTCCACGATGGGCGCCACCTCGGTCGTCCCCGAAATCGCCACCTCGCCCATCGCGCGCATCTGGCTTGTCGTCATCTTGGCCAGGCCCATGCTGCCGCTCGCGCTGCCCCCCATGGTGCCCCCCCCCGGCGGCCGCGTGCGGGCATACTTACCCGCGGCCGGCGCTGCAATGATGTGGGTGCCGCCCAGCCCAATCTTCCCGGTCCCGCCGTGCGTCGGCATCGCGCGCGCTGCGGGCGGACCCCCCTGCGCAGCGCAGACCGTCCTGCGGCGCGCCTCCGTATGCGATCACCCCGGCGCCCCGCCGCGCCGCCGCGGCCCCCCGCCGGCGCGCTCTGCAGCGGAATTCCCCCCGAGGTCCTCGACGCCCTCAACCCCTCTCGCCCCGGTCACCTGCGCCCGCGCATCGGGCGCGCACGGCAATGCGCGCTCGGCGGTTCAAGCCTGAGCAGTTGAACCTTTTTTTCCTTTCTTTTTTTTTCGGTTGCCTCACGAAACGGGCGGTCCCGTGATCAGCTGCAGGTGACGTGACGTGCGAAGGTCGGCGGGCAACCCATCGAGGATGGACGCCTTTGCGGGATACGGGAGCGGGAGCGCAAGCGACAGCGACGGTGGAGAAGACGCACCGGCCGCGGGCGGCGCCGCGGAGTTTCGCCCCGCGTGGCAGCAGGCCGACGACGACGACGACGCGAGCAGCGACGAGGACAAGGATGATGATGACAAGGCGAAGACGGCAAAGGAGGCGCCCCCCCGCGCGGGCGGCGCGGGCGGCGCGGACACCGCACCGCCCGACGCCAAGAAGCGCAAGCTCATCGACCCCTTTGCGGCCCTGTCCCAGGCGTCGGCCTCGTTCCTCGCCGCGGGGAAGGCGGGCCGCGACGAGCCCGAGTTCTTTAGCGCCGCCGCGCGCGAGGGGGATCAGGATCGGCCCGCCGCGCCAGGTGCTTCCGTGCACACGGAGCCAGGGCGCGAGGGCGCAGCGGCGGCCGATCCCACCCCGCCCGCCCCTCCTGCCGCTGCGCCGGCCGCGAAGCCGGCCAAGCCGAAAGAGGAGACGACGCGCCAGAAGAACGCGCGCAAGCAGGCGCGGGGCCAGGCGAACTTCACTGTCAAGAGCAACCGCGAGTGCCCTGACATCTGGCAGGGCCCGGGCTCCTAACGGGATGTACCGTGCGCGTGCCCCGTTGCGGGTCTTGAAAAATATGATCAACCTCAGATTCAAAGTTGTTGTCACGAGTCCCGCACTGCCGGGCATGCGCCAGGGAGAAAGAGAGAGAGAGATGCGCAGGACACTTGTCTCGCCTTGCCCCTGCCCACCCAGCCAACAGGCAAACGCGCGTGCGCGTTTGACCCCGCTGCGGGCCCCACCACCACGCCCAGGCGCTGCCCGCGGCGTTGTGGGTGTGACTGCCGTTCTTGCCCAGGTAGGTAGGTGTGACAGGCATTCTTAGGTGCGACAGGCGTTCTTAGGGGCGACAGGCGTTGCCGTAGGCAACGCCTGTCGCCCCATAAACGTCGCCCCTCTCCGAGTCCTAACAACGCCTGTCACACCTCGCCCCATAAACGCCTGTCCCACCTGCCAACTCTATTATGGTATTGCTTATTGCACGGATAGAAGGGATAGAAGGGAAAGCTAAACCCTAATAGGCCTTCTAACTGGCTGCGGGCAGCGCCTGGAGGGCGTGGTGGTGGGGCCCGTAGCGGGGGTCAAACGTGCACGCGCGTTTGCGGCATCACGGATCTGCGCGGGCGCACACGTGCGCGCGTGCGGTTGGTCTTGCCAGCGCTGTCAGGCGACAATGGAGACAAAAGTTAGGAACATTGGGTGAGAGAGAGCAACCCGTCGCACAGAGAGAAGGGACGCGGAGGCCCTCGCGGGGTGGGAGAATTTTTTGAGAGCAACAAACGCACGTGCGTTTGACAAACGCACGTGATGCTGGCCTCATTTTCTGGTAGTGGGCGGGTAGTTCCTGAGCAAGAGCCCATTGGAACTGATCCTCCGCACCTCTCCGTGGCCAGTGCTAGTGACGGAGCTTGCAGAGCTGTCCCGGGGCGACAGTCCTGTCCCTGCCGGGACCAGCCGGAAAGAGACATTTCGCGGCGACGGTGTTCCGAGGCTAGCGCGGTGTGGCTGACTAAGCGCTATCCTCCCAGCACCTCTGTCTGTAGGCGCTGTCCTCGGAGCACCTCTGTCCCGCTCTCCTCCGAGCGCCGACATGTTGCCGGGCCCTTGCGCGTGTCCTTCACGCGGAGTTTGTGCACCGTCGTCTAATCCTGCGGTGTGGGTCCTGGGCGCGGAGCCCTGTCCGCGTGGCGAGCTTTGTGTTTGCGCCTCCTCCGCGCCTGCCGAGCTTTGTGCCGTATCCGCGCCACCTTGCCGGCCCACACTCTGCAAAGTTCTCTGTGTTTGTGGCAGGTGGCACCGTCAGCGATGCAGGGAGGCGCGCTCTGGCACGGGTGCAGTCAGAGGCACACGGACATAAAACGCCCAACCTGAGAGAGAGGGAGAGAACGAAGACACAACACAAAGTTGAATGAAACACGCACGCACACACACACACACACACACACACACACAGCGGAGTTTTTTCGGGCGCGTGAGCGTAAAGTCCGTAGGACCTTGGACTTGACGCTCACGCGCCCGAAAAAAAATCGCTGCACTTTTCCCTGCGCCCCGCGCGGAGGGGCGCGACTCCTGTGCCCCCTGCCCTTCACTCTCAAGCGTCGTAGCCCTCTTTCCTGCGCCCCGCGCGGAGAGGCGCCACTCCGCGCGGGGCGCAGAACTTTTCTCCCTGCCTGCGGGCAACTCCTGGGATCGCAACCCTTTTCTTCGCCGCACGCACCTGGAGGTCTTCATAATCCTGCTTGAAAGAGATCTAGTATAAGGCAAAAGAGACCTAGTATAAGGCAAAAGAGACCTAGGGCACGCACCTGGAGGTCTTCATACTCCTGCTTGACTGAGTCGCGGCTGGAGGTAGACTGCATGAGATCTCTGCACACGCCAGGACACGCGCAAGGAGGTGCACAAGCGCGCGCGTCTCATTAGCGCGCGCGTCTCATTAGTCCACCGCCTCGTGCTCGCTGTCGCTCCAAGGTGAGATGAGTGTTGCAAGTGGGGTCACGGTCAGGTTCGTGGTGCAAGTGGGGCGGTAGCTTGCACGACGGCACCAAGGCGCGCGCCATGTTGCCATGTTGCCATGTTGGGGGGTGCGCAGAAGGACATGGGGGTGCGCAGAAGGACACGGACCAACCGCGCAGCACACTACAAAGAAGGAGGGCAGCACAGTCCTAGGCAGGAGGGAAGAGGACAGGACAGTCAGAAGAAGGAGGGCGGCACAGGCATACCGGGCCATGTGAGAGAGTTGGCTCTTGAGGGCGTCCACCATGCCTGTCGAGTCGGCACCCCTGCGGCATGCAAGACGGGGTCGCTCAGCAACCACCATTCGCGCCTGAAACCACAGCATCCACGCCATCGCAAGGCGCGCGCAGCCGCTCTGCCGGGACTCGGAGACAACGCTTTGCGCAAGCGGCAGCGGGGGCAGATGATAAGAGATCGGACCGCTGACTTGGTGTGCCTTGAATGTACTCGCTCAGGTGCTGTTTCTTACGGTTGAACTCCTGCATTTTGTGGACCAGGCGAGCCTCCTGGCGCGAAAACAGCCGTCAGTCTGCACTCCGCCCAGAGGCACCTAGACCCACCGCAACGTGCGGCACAGCGCAGAGCCGCGTCGCGTCCCGCCCATATGAAGCAGGGGATCGGTGCGGGTACTGATACCTCCTGCTCCAGCCTGGCTTCGAGAAGTTGCTTCTTTTTTTTCTGTCCTCCCGAGCACACCACACACCGCAGGGCGGGACGTCAGGCCCAAAATTCCCGGCACAAACTCGCACACAGCACCGACCCGTGCCACATCTCCGCCTACGTGTCTGGGCGCGGACGCGGACGCCTTAAAAGTGCAAACTCTGCGCCAGTGCGACACACGGCAAGGCGTCGCTGCGGGGCACTGCGTTCGGGCACCTTTGGGAGCGACTGGAGCGCGACTACCCAACTGGCGCAAACGCGCTTGCGCGTTTGACCCCCGCTTGCGGGCCCCACCACCACGCCCTTGGGCGCTCTGGGCGCGTTTGACCGTTACGGCTCCGGCGCTCACGCGCCGCGCGTGGCAGGGTCCGGCACGTGTCACGCAAGGTGTTTCTTGTTTCCACCTTGCGTGACAGGCGCCGGCGCCATTCACGCAATGTTGATCAATGTGTTTTTGTTTTGCGCCTTGCGTGACACGAGCCGGCGCTGTCACGCAAGGTGCTTTTTTTTTCACCTTGCGTGACAGGCGCCGGCACGTGATTGTCACGCGTGGTGGTGGGGCCCGCAAGCGGGGGTCAAGCGCGCACGCGCACTTGCGGCAATCAGCAGGGCTTCACGTGTGTAAGGGCTGGCGCAGTACCAGATCAAACGTGTCGTTGGGGAGCGTGCCATCCCCAATCTCGTGGCTGACATCGGCGAACGTGGGCCTCCTCCTTGACCCTTGAGCCTCATCCAGGCCGCGCCTGGGCACGCTGTCGCTGCTCAAGCTGGCGCTGCTGCTGGCCTCGCACAACCCCGCGAAGGCCTCGAAGTTGAACGCATCGCTGGGGAAGGCGTCGAGCAGACACACAGCGCAGGGGCACGGCAGCAGTGAGTCTTAAAAAAATACTTGAACCACGGAGTATGTCGGGAGGAGGGAGGGGGAGTGCGGGAGAGACTGTGCTGCCAAGCGCCTGACGCCCGACCGTCGGACGCGACCCCGGAGCCACTCTGCTGTCCATGAAAAGGCGCGACCCCGCACCAGGGGCGCCCCTGCCGCTGAGCAAAGGGGCTCCCGCGCCCCCGGAGCCCCTTTCCTGCCCAGAAAAGAGGCTTCGGCTCTCACGGACCGGAGCGTGTAGCACACGCCCCCGCGAGTGCAGAGGCCCGAGTGTAGCGAACGCCCGACCGCATGGCGGTCGGGCGGCCCGCCATGGCATCTGTGCGACGGGGCATCTGTCCGGGCTGGTGAGCGCTCGGGCAGGCCGTGTGTCTGGGGGGGGGCGGCCCTCACCCGCCAGGATCCTGGGAGAGCTCCGGCACGAATGCGTCAGGCGGGTGCGTCAGGCCGTTCGCCGGGCTCGGCGAAAGCGCGGTGAAGGCTTTGGTCACCCGCGTCTTGTACGCGTACAGCAGCGACTCCTCGCCTGCGCAATCCGCGTCAGCATACAGCACGTAAGGTGCCGACGGCGCGGCGGACCGCCGGTCCTGGAGGGGACAGGGGAGGCGGGGCCCTGTGCAAGGAGGACTGCGCCACGCCAGCAGGCGACAGGAGCGCGGGAACGAGGGGGCGTGGGCGCGACCTGCCGCCGAGCCGCGCGGGTTGCTTCGCGCCTGGCAGCAGTCGCCCCACAGGCCCTCGCCGGCCATCAGACCTCCTGAGCCACGTGCTCTCTCTCTCTCTCTTTCTCTCTCTCTCTCTCTCTCTCTCTCTCTCGCTCTCTCTCTCCGCTTTCCCTTCAGCGCACACGAACCTACTC
>Ga0115006_10000579_pt1 | contig 20345 bp, 25 predicted proteins | sample ArcOceMetagenome_3_FD_88943 | JGI IMG/M metagenome (GOLD analysis project Ga0115006, IMG submission 88943) | Marine eukaryotic phytoplankton communities from Arctic Ocean - Arctic Ocean- Svalbard ARC20M Metagenome | ecosystem: Environmental > Aquatic > Marine > Oceanic | place: Arctic Ocean...
CAACCTCGAACTACTGAATATGAATAATGATAATATCCTCCTCCATTTGCACAGCTTCCCATTGAAAGTACCCAACGTGGTTCTGGCATTTGGTCATACACTTTTCGAAGAGCCGGCGCCATCTTATTCGTTAAAGTCCCCGCTACAATCATAACATCAGATTGACGTGGACTTGGACGAAAAATGATACCATAACGGTCCATGTCATAACGAGCAGCAGCTCCGTGCATCATTTCTACAGCACAACAAGCTAAACCAAAAGTAACAGGCCATAAAGAACCCTTACGAGCCCAGTTGATTAGTGAGTCAATTTTAAGTAAAAGGAAATCTAGTGATTTTTTATTACTCATTTTTCTTTTTCTTTTTGCTTTTTCACAAATAAACAATAATATTCAAGGAAGCTATTATTTGTATATATCTAGTGGTCTGAGTGAATAAAAAAATTGTTAGAAATTTAATTAGTTCTTTTTAAAAGCTTGTAAAGCTTCACGAATAAGCTTTAACTTTAATTTTTGCTTTGAAAATTGAAAAGTTTCTAAAGCAGACTCACGAAACCCAAGAGCGATTGATATCTGTAATCGTTCTTCAAGCATCTTTCTTGAATAGTTTAAAGCCTTTAACTTTTGTTGAAGTTGACTTAAGCAAACACTATTTAAGCTTTGTTGGCGTGAATCTATTAAAGTGCTTAATTGAGTAGTACAAATAGGCTCTAATGCTGATAATACAGCCTTATTTTGATTTAATGATCGTAAGATTCCTTCGTATTCAGCTAAATAAGTGTCTTTTAACTCTAAAAAGTTCTCCAGCTCGGTTTGTATAGTTTTACGGCGTTCTAGAAAAAAATCACATACTGAATCACCAAAATATGAACCTGCAAAGGCTAAAAAACCTACAAAACATAGAAGAACTAAACCTTCTTCGTTATAGATAAATAACTTTTTTGCTGAGAAAACTAAGAAGAAAACCAAAATACCTAATAGACTCTGATTGAATTTCATTGTCCGTTTTATTTTTTTATTCACTAGTAAAAGAGTCCAATTTTTTATGCTTTGAAGCCTAGGTTATTGTTTACCCACCCCAAAGAAATTGAAAATATGTATATATCCAATAAACTTAAAAGTGAGGGGCTTTCTATTAAGCACTGCGAGCTTTTAGATTTTGAAATAAAGCTTTGTTAAAAGCATTTTCACGTTGTGGGAATGATGCTAAAGCTGGATGAACACTCGCGGTAGGTGGTAATAAGCTTTCCAGCTGCTTTAAAGTTAAATTTTGGGATAAACTAAGATCACCAATAGTATCAATATAAATTTGGTGAACAGATCCAAAACTTTCTTTACTTACTGATTGCATCGTTGTTGATGACCAGTCTGACGTCTGCTGAAAGCTTTTACTTAACACATCTTTTGATTCTCTAAGTGTGTGCACTTCCAGATTTGTTCCGCTGCTTTTCTTCTGAGTCATCTCTAGGATAATATCTTCCAGTTTGTTCCCTGAACCATCCATCATTGAAGCTCGTACCTTAAAAATTTGAGCAATTTTTGGTAAAAAGTTTTTTAAAATTAAAAAATAAAAACTAAGAAAACAAGTGAAAAGCCAAAAATACTGGCTAAATAAAGAATATTGATCTAATTGAGGCATCTAATTGTTTGATTATTAATTCATTTACAGTTGACTCACTTTTTAGTTGCTTTATAAAACCAAAAAAAGTAATCAATGTTATTTTAGGTTGGGAAAGGCAGGATTCGAACCTGCGAGTTTAAAAAACAACAGATTTACAGTCTGCCGCCATAACCGCTCGGCCACTTTCCCATGCCTCTCTTAATTCGCAGGCAGATGTAAAGGTTTTTGCTTTCTTTGATTTTAAATAAGATAAAATTGTTTGCAGAAAGATCAAAATACCTATAAAATCGTTTTATCAAAAAAAATTTATTCTTATCTATTAACGAATATTAACCCTTGATCAAATTGATGTATTCTACAGCAACAGTACCACGGATACGATAATAAACTACTAGAATAGCCAGCCCGATTGCTGATTCAGCAGCTGCCACAGTTAATACGAACAAAGCAAACAATTGCCCCATCATATCATCTAAGAAAACAGAGAAAATTAAAAAATTAAGATTGACAGCTAAAAGCATTAGTTCAATTGACATAAGCATAATGATTATGTTTTTTCTATTCAAAAAAATCCCCCAAATACCAAGAAGGAACAGAATGATAGAGACGTAAAGATATTTAACTTGATCCATAGATATGTTTCTTTATTTATTTGTTAGTCTTATTCTTAGAAAAAAATCAACGTCATTTTGTATACTTTCAGTCGATTACCTTCATAGAGTTAAGATCAGAATAAGAGGATTTGAACCTCTGCTGCCTGCACCCAAAGCAGGAGTGTTACCAAGCTACACTATATTCTGGACACCATGAGAATACTACTGCTATGTTACTTTTGAAGAAAGCGATATTATTACGGAAAGCTGTAGGTTTCTCTTTTAATAAATTTTTTGAAGGTTAGAGACGGACTTGAACCGTCATTCTAGGATTTGCAATCCAAAACATTACCAATTATGTTATCTAACCGTCGCAAACTTCTAAAAACCCTTTTTGATAGGCTATAATTTAGTAATGTTTAAGAAAAGTAGAATTAATGAATAAATCGGGCGGATAACGGGAATTGAACCCGTATTTTCAGAGTCACAGTCTGATACTTTAACCGTTTAAGTTATATCCACCAATTTTTTTGGAAAGACTTTACTCAAGAATAAATATTTATTCTCGAGTAAAGCTAGTCTTTTAACGGTCAACTTCTCCAAAAACTATATCTTGGGTTCCAATGATTGTAACAACATCTGCTAACATATGATTCTTAGCCATGAAGTCAACACCTTGTAGGTGAGCAAATCCTGGAGCTTTGATTTTACAACGGTAAGGTCGGTTGGTTCCATCACTCACAAGAAAAACACCAAACTCTCCCTTAGGCGCTTCTACACAGCTGTAGGTTTCACCTTTTGGTATAACAACTCCATCTGTATATAGCTTAAAGTGGTGAATTAAAGATTCCATCGATTCTTTCATGTGAGTTCTTGATGGTGGGGTAATTTTTCTATCGTCCATCTTGATCGGGCCATTTGGGATGGTATTGATAGCTTGTGAAATGATACGTAAACTTTGTCGCATTTCTTCTACACGGATAAGATAGCGGTCATAACAATCTCCACGTAAACCTGTAGGGATATCAAATTTCATTTGATCATACACTTCGTAAGGTTGAGCCTGTCGTAAATCCCACGGTACACCGGAACCTCGCAGCATCACCCCACTGAATCCCCAAGCCATCGCTTCTTTAGCAGTAACGACTCCAATATTAACTAGACGTTGTTTCCAAATACGGTTATTCGTTAACATTTCTTCAATTTCATCAATACGTGAAGCAAATTGGTCAATAAATAAGTATATGTCTTGAAGTAAGCCAGCCGGAATATCTTGAGTTACACCACCTGGTCGAAAATAAGTAGCGTGCATACGAGCACCAGAAACACGTTCGTAAAATTCCATCAGCTTTTCTCGTTCTTCAAAAGCCCAAAGAAAGGGGGTTAAAGCTCCAACATCAATTGCGTGAGTTGTTAGTGCCAGAAGGTGATTAAGTATTCTAGTGATCTCCCCGAAAATAACGCGAATATATTGAGCACGAATAGGTACCTCTGCACGTACTAATTTTTCAACAGCTAGAGAGAAACCATGTTCTTGTGCCATCATGGAAACATAATCTAATCGATCAAAATAAGGCAAAGCTTGAATATAAGTTTTTGATTCAATTAATTTTTCGGTTCCACGGTGTAAAAGTCCGATGTGGGGATCTGCACGGTGGACAACCTCACCATTCATTTCTAAGACTAGACGTAGTACTCCATGGGCCGCAGGATGCTGGGGACCAAAATTGAGTGTAAAATTTTTTACTTTTTTAGTAGCTAAACTTGATTCGAAAGCCATCATAGTGAACTTTTTTTATTCTATTTAATAACAATTAGTTATATTAGGTTGGATAGACAAAAACCTATTTTTCATTTGAGCTTTTAATTCTGTGCAATAACATTATGACTTAGTCATGGACTCATATTTTTAAAATTTACATGAAAACTTCTGCTCTAGGAAAAAAGTATATAAGACGAGTAATTCATAGATGATAAAAAATATGGTCATGATAAAAGCTTGTGAAAGGAGATCTGGAGGAGAAAGCCAGGCAGCCAAAAAAAGCATGGAAAAGGCAACAATCCGGCGATACTTAAAAAGTTCTACTTTCTTGGTAGATATTAGCCTAATAAAGAAGAAAAGGCCAATAAAGAAAGCAAATTGAAAGCTCAATGCGTTCAAGAAAAAAGTGAAAAAAGAGGTTATTCTAGGCTCAAGAATGATTGGAATGAATGCTTCTTTTTGTTCAAATTGAAATAAAAAAGCACAAATTCTCGGCAATAGAATAATATATGAAAAAACCCAACAGCAATATAGACTAGATAAAAAACTAGTTAATTGCACTGCCCATTTTTTCCAATCTTTTTTGTAAAAACTTGGGCTTAAAAAAGCAAAAAACTGGAAACTAAAGAAAGGAATTACAAATAGGAAAGTACTAATTAAATAAACCCATAGCTGAATAGTCATAGGCTCTGTTAGGTCCATACATAATAAAGCTCTTGGTCTTGTGAGTTCAAAGAAATTAAATGGGGATAGCCACAAAAAAAAGTATTCAACTTTATAATATAAAACTAGACTTAGAGTTAGTAAAAAACTTAACAAAAAATAGACAAAGCGAGCTTTTATTTCGTGGAAAAAAGAGTACCATATCATCAAAAAGACCTTTGCTTATATTCCAAAAGAGTTCAGACGGTTAGTTAATAATTCTACTTGATTCTTTTCTAGTTGCACTAGTTTGCTAATATCTAATCTATTAAAGAAGAAGTCTTTGTTGATCAGTCCTAAAATCATCACAGGATTTTCTAAGTGATTAGAGATTTGTTTTGAATGAACTGAGAGATCATTTGAGAAAAAGAGAGCAGTAGGTCCTTTTAAAGCTGCTAATTTAGTCAAATTGGTTCTCTTCTGGTCTTTTGCGTGGCTATTTTGAAAAGATAACAAGTGAAGCGTTTGGCTATTTTTTTGGAAATGACTAGAAAAATTTTGCTGGGAAGGTTCTTTATTGTTTAAAGCACCGACATCACAAAAATCTAGGTGCATAATGAATGCAAATTTGTAAAGGTTCGTCCGATGGAATTGATTTTTTCTCGCATGTTCATTTCTCCAATGGTGTTGACGAATTAGTTGTAAATTACTCATGATATTGTTAGCTTTTAGCAAAAAATCTTACTACACTTTGTGAGTAAGCTTGGCAAATTCACTTCTTTATTATGTTCCCGGATAGAGCGGGATTCGAACCCACGGTACTTGCGTACATCAGTTTTCAAAACTGATACCTTAAACCACTCAGACATCCATCCGAAAAAGTTACTTTTAAAAGATATAATAAAGAAGTCACGCGGGGGTAGGGCTTGAACCTACAGTCTTTAGATCATGAGCCTAACGAGTTACCAAATTACTCCACCCCGCAAAAGGTTTATTTTTTTAGGTATGGCAGGATTTGAACCTGCGACCAGTAAGTTAAAAGCCTAATGCTCTACCAGCTGAGCTACACACCCTATGATTTTATTACGGATAGAGGGACTTGAACCCCCACGAAAAATCACCAGAACCTAAATCTGGCATGTCTACCAATTCCATCATACCCGCTTTTGCTATATTAATACTAAAGAGATAATGTCAACCTAGGCTTAGTAGGATTTGAACCTACGTGGTTACCGTTATGAGCGATATGTTCTAACCAACTAAACTATAAGCCCTTAGACTGTTTTTGTTTTGATTTCTCAAAACAAAAACATAAAAAAAAGTACCAAAGATTAGAAAACGAAAAGAATTAAGAAAGCCATCATTAGAGCGAATAAAGCGATAGCTTCAGTTAACGCGAATCCTAAAATAGCATACCCAAATAAAGTTTTAGTAAGGGAAGGGTTACGTGCTACTGAATTAATGAAAGAACCGAATACAATTCCAATACCTGCTCCTGCTCCTGCTAATGCGATTGTGGCACATCCTGCCCCAATTAATTTTGCTCCTTCTGCCATAATAAATTTCTTTCTAATAGTCCATATTATTATATTTTTTGTTTTTACTTACGCTTGCGACGTTTCTTTTTTTCTGGACGACATCCATTGAAAGGAACTCGGGTTAGTTCAACGAGTCTTTTAATTTTTAGACCGGACTTTTTTATCGTACTTACTGCAGTTTTTTTTCCTTTCCCTAGACCTTTCATACGTACTTCAAGCATTCTTATACGCTTATCTAAACATACTTTTGCTAATTGAGTTGTTGCTACCTGTGCTGCGTAGCTCGTTTTTTTTCGAGAATGCTTAAATCCATGCTTACCAGCAGAACTCCATGCTAAAGGGTTTCCTTTTTTATCAGTAAGCGTCAATATTGTATTATTTAATGTACTTTGAATAAAAATGATAGGTAGAGGTTTACGCTTAAGACGTTTCCCTAGAGGAATTTTTTGTTTATGGTTCTTTTTGTATTTTCCTCTTAAAGGTTTAGATACATTTTTTAAATGTGAAATAGCCGAAACCTTATCAGTTTGTAAAAAACTAGGTTCTTTTATATTATTAGTCAATACGATAGATTTTTTCATTTTTTTTTACTTTATATCGTCTAAATACTAGGTTTCAGGTCAATAATTAAAGAAAGACTATTTGACCCTATGAGATATGATTTCTTTTATCGAAAGATTCTTAAGAATTTTCTTGCTGTTTTTGAATTAGTGTGTGTTCGTTGACCTCGGACTGGAAGCCTTCTACGGTGTCTCACCCCTCGATAACACCCACGGTGTATTAATTTGTTAACGTCTCGGGAAACTATTTTTTTAAGTTCAGGCCCTGTGTAAAAATGATTTTGAAGACGATATAAAATGGAATCCAACTGTGAGCGGCCTAAGTCTTTCACACGAAGTTTGGGATTAAGACCTAAAGAATCACAGATTAAATTCGCTCGCCAAGTACCTACTCCTTCAATTCGAGTTAAGCCTTGTCGTAAAAGTTCAGTGTTTTTTAAATTCTTACGAAAAATACTTACCATCTATTTTTTTTTGCCTATACGAAGCGGAATCTCTTGTCCATGAAAACGAATACCTTTACCTTTATATGGTTCTGGTTTTTTAAAGCGTTTAATCTTTTCACAAAATTGCGTTAGTTCATTAAAATCAATGCTATAAATAGATAATAAATTGGCTTTAGGCGAGAAAACCCTTAAATTAGAAGGACAGTCTATTGTTATTTCATGACTATATCCCAATTTAAATAAAATCTTTTGCCCGTCTAAATTCACCCGGTAACCAATACCTTTTATTTCAAGCGTAAGAAAGTAACCTTGACAAACTCCAGTTAATTTTTGTTGGATAAGTGAACTCAATGTGTGGCCAAAAGCATTAATTTTTGGTAATTCCCCGGGGTTCTCTATACAAATGGCCCAGTCTTTATCATTGTTGGTGTTATTTTTTCTATTTAATAGGCGAATACGAAAACCTGACCAACCCTTTGCATGGTCTTCAGGGCAAAAATTTAACAGGCCTAGAGGGCCTTGAAATATGTATTGACCTTTTCGCCAAAAAAGACTTACATTATCTGGAATAGGAATAATTTTTGAAAATGACATTCTAGTTGTTCTCTTTTAAAATATTTGGCAAAAAGCTTCACCCCCTAAGTTTAGTTTAGCAGCTTTTTGGTTAGTCATTAATCCTTCTGATGTTGAAAGAATTAAAAAACTAAATGAAGGAAGTTTTTGCAATTTTTTTGCTTTTAAGTATACACGTTTTCCTGCAGAAGATATTTGTTGAATTCTTTTAATTACCGGTTCCTTGTTTTTATATTTTAAGCATACAACTAATTTATATTTCTCAAAACTTGGGCCATACGCAATTATTAGACCTTCTATTAGCATAAGATTTAATATTTCTTTATTCATTTTAGATTTTTGGACACTAACTAAGAACTTTCCAGCTCGCTGTCCATTTTGAAGGGTTGAAAAAAGTTGATTTATAGATTGCATTATTGAAATAGCTTTTTTTATAAAGTTTTTGGTTTGAAGATTTCTACAATTCGAATTACCAGCTAGCTTTATACACTCCAGGAAGCAAACCACGCGCTGCTAATTGACGAAAAGAAATCCTAGATAATTTAAAGGGTTGCTCAATACTACGCGTTCGTCCCGTAATGATGCAACGATTACGTACACGAGTTTTAGATCCATTCCTAGGAAGCTTTGCTAGGCGAGCAACAGCTCTTTGCCTACATAACCAAGGTAAATGATAATCTTTGGAAATTGCCTTTAATAGTACGCGCTTTTCTTCTGTATTTTTAAAAAGATGTCTTCGTAGCTGATCTATTTGTTTTCCGTTTTTCATCTATGTTTATTTTTTATTTAATAAAGATTATAAAGTACTCAGCTGCAATAATTCACTTATCCAATGCTTTTATCTGGTTCGTGAAAAAGAATAGGAATTTGAAAACCACTTAATAATAGTAAAGCTTCATCACTATTTCTAGTAGTCATTTGGATAGTAATATTGATTCCTGGGACTTTCTCAAAATAATTTGCATTTTCCTCTAATTCAGGCAGGGTTAGGAGATTTGTTAGCCCAAAAGTTATACTTTTACTTTCAATCTGTTTTTGATAAAATCCTTCAAACCCTCTCGAGCGAGGCAACACCAGTAAATAGATTCTAGAAAGTATTGAATAAACGTCTGCGTGTTTTATATCTAATTTACATCCTAACAAGTCTCGGGAAAGTATTTTAAAATTCGAAAAAGCTTGTCGTGCTCGGGCCTGTTTGGGAAATTGTCCACCAAATAATTCCAAAGCAATCCAAGGAAGGATTAAAGTTTTTTCTTGAATACGGAAATTTCGAGAGGAATGACTTAAATTAATAGCAGAAATATCAAACAGATATTTAGCATTACTGACATTCTGTTTTAATAATAAATCTTCACTTAAAAGGTTTTCATAACGGTAATGAAAAAAATTCATTTTTGTTTCTATTTTTAGTGTTAATTAGAAATGTTTTTAATAGAGAAATTTTGCAGTCGAAATTAATTTTATGAAGCCTTCTTTTCGAATTTCATAACTTAAACACCCTAAAAATCGTGTTGATATTGGGGCTTTATTTGGACTTACTAAAACCCCAATATTTTTACCTAGACTTGACAAATCACCAGCTTTTCTATTCAAATTTTTTTTTGTATGAACTAAAACAGCGTGATATATTTTACCTTTTTTTATACTAGTACGTTCTTTAGTCATATAAGACTGAATTGACACAAGAATTTGATCTCCAATAGATGCTGGCTTCTTAATTGAAGTATTTATAACGCGAATACACTGAATTTCTTTTGCCCCTGAGTTGTCCATCAGTTGCAAATAACTTCCCACATGAATCATAGAGGCTGCTCTTTTTTTACTAAACAAACAGGAATACTAGCCATTCCAGAGATAATCTTACTGGCTTGTGAAGCAATATCTGGAGAATTGGTATTTAATTCAAATATAATTTGACCTGCCTCCACTTGGCTAGTCCAGAAAGCTACACTACCTTTACCCTTTCCCATTCGAACTTCGGCAGGTTTTTGGCTTCGTGGGATATCAGGGAAAACTCTCACCCAAAGTTTCCCTGTCTTTTTTAACTTTTTATTTAAGTTTTGTCTCATGGCTTCTAAAGCTTTCGCAGGGATATACCCACTTTTTAAAGCTTTTATTCCATATTGACCAAAATTTAAACTAGATAGATTACATTTCTTTTTTGATTTGATATTTTTTTGGTATTTTCGAAACTTCATACGTTTAGGTTGAAGCATCATTTTTTTTTTCTTTTGCTACAGGGTATTCAATTTAATGTTATAATCTAAATGTTCATTCTTTGTTGACAATGAACAAAGACTAAAAGGTTCAAAGCCATTCCTTATCAAGGATTAAGATTTTTTAGCTTTGACTTCTTTATGAAAACAAAGCCAAACTTTAATTCCTATGATACCAAATTTTGTGATGGCTTCACTTGCGGCGTAATCAATCTGTTCATTAAACTCTTGTAAAGATGTAGGCCCAAGTTTTTTTACCTGTTGGCTAGCTAACTCGGCTCCCCCTAATCGACCGGAAATGCTAATACGGATTCCCTTGACGAATGAATTTTTCTGGGTTTCTTGATAACTTACCTTTAAAACCTTTCTGTATGCGCGAGTCTTCTCTAGCTTTTTTGCAATCTTATTTGCCAAAAATTCAGCACTTTTATAAGGGTTTCTTACTTTAAGGGGCATAATACTTGTAGGTGTTCCTAACGAATTATGAAAAGTAGATTCTAAGTGCTCAATGGACTGATTTAAGAAGAAAGTACGTCTAGCTTTTGCCCATTTACTAAGCTTAATCTTAAAAAAGGGTAAAATATCTCTATAGAAGTAAAAATTAGAAAGTACTTGCTTAGTCAGTTCATTACTCAAAAAATATTTCCTCTTGATCATCATATGGAAAAATGATTGACAGGCCCAACTAAGTAAAATTTTGGGATTATCTATTGATTTATTTCTTGTTGTAAAATCAGTAAACTTTTTTTTTCTGTGTTCCTTAGAGTCTGTTTTGAGTCTTGAAACTAATAATTGAAAAGCTTCTAGATCAGATTTAAGTTTTTTTTTCTGCGTTTTTGTTTTTTGATTATGGATTTTGTCTAAAAGGTTTTCTTGAGAAGAATGGTCTAATTTTAAAGCCTTAGAAAGATTTTGCTTTTTTTTTTGCAACAAGTAGATTTTTTTCGAATTGTTATTTAGAAAGAAATCAATTTTACTGTCTTTGGAACCTTTAAAAAGCGCATTTTTCTGTGTAAGATCTTTAAAGAACTCATTCGGTAAAGATGAAAACTTACGTAAGGTTTTTTTTCTTTGAGACAAAGCTTTTAAGTTTTTACGTAAAAAAGCTTTAGATTTCTGAAGTTTCTGTCGATCTTTTCTTTGTTTTTTAGGAGAGTGAGGTTCTCCAAGAAAAGGAAATGCTTTGAACTTTTTGGGTAGGCATTTGATAATAATGCGACCAGGAGCAAGATTTGCAATTTGTATAATTTTAGACATAGAATCACGAAATGCAAGATCTTTAGTAAATAAGGCTCCATAATTGTAGTCAGCAAACCATTGTGAATCTTGTTGGCGATTTACTCGTAATCGTAGTGAGATAGGATTAACCTTTTGCCCCATTGATTTATTTCTTTTTCTGTTTCTTTTTATAGATGTTTGCTTGACGGGTTGGAGCATACTCTCCAAATTTACTCCCAACCATCTGCTCTGTAATTTTCATACGCTTAAATCCTTTCCCGTTATGAATTCGAAAAACTTTATGGACAAATTTAGGTAAGATAAAAGAGTTTCTTGCCCATAAATTGATAGGGCGATCTGTTACTAATTCACTTAAAAGATAAGGATTTACAAAAGGAGGTTTTCTTAGTGAACGTGCCATTAATTTGTATTCTTTTTCAAAAGATCGAAGTACATTGATGAGCTGACTTTTATAGAAACCTGAACACCATAGATTTCGATATTCTTCAAAGCAATAAGAAAGTTTTTGATATCAGTTTCCTTTTGCCATGAAGTCTGCAAAACAGCTTTATTTGTAACCATTTCAAATTGCTCTCGTGACTTTTTGTGAACATGAGGTGATCGCAGCAAAGTCCAACGTTGAATTTTCTTTTTTAGCCAAAAAGACCGAGTATTTCCTTTTAGGGAATACATCTGTGTTATTTTATCTGCTTTCTCTATTGCTTTTTTTAAAGATTCTGATTCAAAAGACTTAAATGTAATATCTACTTGATTTTTCATACTATTATTTTTTATGATTTACTAGCTTGCAAATAAGAACCCTAGTATTGGCTTGTGGTAACTTTTTTGTATGTTTTTTTATACTCTAGAATGGGTTGATACAAAAAAAGAGGGCTAGTAAGCCTTCATCCGGAATTGAACCGGAGACCTTTTCCTTACCATGGAAATGCTCTCCCCCTGAGCTATAAAGGCATTTTTAGTAAAAAACCTTCCCGGAGGAAATGGGATTCGAACCCATGGTACCTAAAAAAGTACTTTGGTTTAGCAAACCAACGCCTTAAGCCACTCAGCCATACCTCCAAAAACTAATAGGAAACTTTTTATAATTACTTAGTAGCTATTTGTTTGTTATTTTAAAGCGAAGATTTTTATTGGAGACGACCGGATTTGAACCGGTGGCCCCATGCATGCAAAGCATATGTTCTACCACTGAACTACGTCCCCAAAATATTATTCGCATGATTAGATATTAATATGATAAAGACCCTTAATAATTCGGGCCTTAATTTTTAACATAAGAAACTCAATATGGTAAAGCTGTTGAACGAATACACTTGAATCTTTAAAAAATTATGATCTGATTATTCCCAATCAAGAGCTCCTTTACGCCACTCGTATAAAAACCCTATTGTTAAAATGAATAAAAAAAGCATCATAGTCCAAAAACCAAAAAACCCAATCTGATTTAGAGTAACTGCCCATGGAAACAGAAAAGTAACTTCTAGATCAAAAATAATAAACAAAATTGCTACTAAATAAAAACGGATATCAAAACGACTTCTGGCATCATCAAATGGGTCAAACCCACACTCATAAGCTGATAACTTTTCAGGATCAGGTTTTTGCACAGAAAAAACGAAAGAAAGGCCTAATATAAGTAAAGAGAGAAAAAGGCTAAAAAATAAATAGATAAATACCGGAAAAAATTCAGTCATTTTAAATTCCTTTTTAAATTACATCGGGAAAAACGGGACTTGAACCCGCGACCTCCGGCGTGACAGGCCGGTGCTCTAACCAACTAAGCTATTTTCCCTCTGGGTAATCTCGGGCTCGAACCAAGGACAGTCAGCTTGTAAGGCTGACGCTCTACCAACTGAGCTAATTACCCCTATTTTCATGAAAAAATGTAGAGATCTTCTAGGCAAAAAATTCTTTTTTACTTTTTGCTATAAGATCATCTGATTATTGATATAAAAAAGATTCGTAGAGTAGATACTCTACGAAAAGAAGTGTGTATTACTTAATACTACGGAAATTTGCTGTAAATTCATCTAAGAATTTAGTTAATTTTTCGTCAGTAGCTGGAGAGATTACTTTCTCAGTACGAATTGTTTCAAGAATACTAGAATCAATCGCTTTAAGATACATTGACTCAAAAGCACCAATTTCAGCAATAGAAATCTTATCAAGATATCCTTTAGTTGCAGCATAAACAACCGCAATTTGCACCTCAATAGGCATAGGCATGTATTGTCCTTGCTTTAATACTTCAGTCAAGCGAGCACCACGGTTAAGTAAGTATTGAGTCGCTGCATCAAGGTCAGATCCGAATTGAGCGAAAGCAGCAACCTCACGATACTGTGCTAATTCTAACTTTAATGAACCAGAAACCTGTTTCATCGCTTTAACCTGAGCTGCAGAACCAACTCGACTTACTGAAAGACCTACGTTAATTGCTGGACGGATTCCCTTATAGAATAACTCACTTTCTAAGAAAATTTGACCATCGGTAATTGAAATTACATTGGTTGGAATATAAGCTGAAACATCTCCTGCTTGAGTTTCAATTACAGGTAGAGCTGTTAATGAACCTGCTCCTGTTTCGTCTGACATTTTAGCAGCACGCTCTAAAAGACGAGAGTGAAGATAAAAAACGTCACCTGGAAAAGCTTCACGACCTGGAGGACGACGAAGTAATAATGACATCTGGCGATAAGCTACCGATTGCTTACTTAAATCATCATAAATGATCAGAGCATGCATTCCGTTATCACGGAAGAATTCTCCCATAGCACATCCGCTATAAGGTGCTAAAAATTGTAACGGAGCAGGATCAGAAGCGGTCGCAGCTACAATAATAGTATATTGCATTGCATCAGCGTCTGTTAAGGTTTTAACCATCTGTGCTACGGTTGAACGTTTCTGCCCAACAGCAACATAAACGCAATATAACTTAACTTTTTCGTCTGACGACTTATTTAAAGATCTTTGGTTTAAGATAGTATCAATAGCGATCGCAGTTTTTCCTGTTTGTCGATCCCCAATGATTAATTCACGTTGTCCACGACCAATAGGTACTAAACTATCTACAGCTTTTAAACCTGTTTGCATTGGCTCGTGTACTGATTTACGGGCAATAATACCTGGTGCTTTTAATTCTACACGACGTTTTTGTACATCTTTTAGAGGTCCTTTCCCATCAATAGGGATCCCTAGAGCGTCAACAACACGACCTAACATTCCTTTACCTACTGGAACGTCAACAATAGAACCGGTACGCTTAACAATGTCACCTTCTTTAATTTCAGTATCACTACCAAAAATAACCACTCCAACGTTGTCATTTTCAAGGTTTAAAGCCATTCCTTTAATCCCCATAGAAAATTCAACCATCTCTCCTGCCTGAATTTTTTGCAGACCGTAAACACGCGCAATTCCGTCTCCAACAGAAATTACTCGTCCAATTTCATCAACATCTAATTTTACATAATAATTTGATACTTTTCGTTCTAAAATACTTGATAATTCTGCTGCACTAATACCCAGTTAAATCAATAATCTGCTCGTATTTTCTATATTGCTATGTACACTGGGAAGAGATAGTAGAGATTTCCTAATGAATAGGAAATCTTTGGAATTATTTTTTTGTATAATGAATTAGAGCAGACTCTAATTTACCAAGTACAGGAATGAATACTAAGAAATAAACGAAAAAGAAGACTGAAGCTAATTGTCCAATCAATACATAAGGATCTTCCACAGGCTTCTGTCCAATCCAACCAAGTAGTAGGCAATCAGCAAGAAGTAACCAAAATAATTTTTGGTGAATTGGGCGAAAACTTGATGAACGGATTTGAGAAGTATGAATGAAAGGTAAGGCTAATAAACATGCAAAAACAAGTCCAATAGCTAAAACTCCACCTAGTTTGTTAGGAATACTTCGTAAAATTGCATAAACTGGTAAAAAATACCACTCAGGTACAATATGCGCAGGTGTTGACATAGGGTTGGCTGGAATATAGTTATCCGGGTGCCCTAAAAGATTAGGGTAGAAATATACAAAAAAAGAATAAAAAATTGCGAAAGCAACCCAACCTACAAGATCTTTAACATAAAAATAAGGATAGAAGGGAATCTTGTCAACAGTTGATAAGCATCCTAAAGGATTATTTGAACCATACTGATGTAAGGCTGCTAAATGCACTAAACTCGCACCTGCAATTAGAAAAGGAAACAAATAGTGAAGACTGAAAAATCGGTTAAGAGTAGCATTGTCTACAGAAAACCCTCCCCATAGCCAATGAGTAATTTCATCCCCAACTACAGGAATAGCACTAGCAAGACTTGTAATTACTGTTGCACCCCAAAATGACATTTGGCCCCACGGCAGCACATATCCTATGAAAGCTGTAATAATCATTAAAAGAAGAATAATCACACCTACGCACCAAACGAACTCACGAGGACTCGCATAACTTCCATAATATAACCCGCGAAAAAGGTGAACATAAACTACAATGAAAAACATACTTGCTCCGTTAGCATGCATATAACGTAATAGCCAACCACCTTCTACATCACGCATAATGTGTTCTACACTTGCAAAAGCTAAATCTACATGACATGTATAGTGCATTGCTAAAAAAATACCTGTTAAAATTTGGATCATTAAACAAATACCAGCTAAAGAACCAAAACCCCACCAATAGTTTAAATTCGCTGGTGTTGGATACTCAATAAGGTGATCATTGATAACAGAAAAAATGGGTTGCTTTGCGATGGATGTTCGACGACGATCCATTGCCTCAACAGCAGGATAGTTTTCTGCTGCTTTTGTTAATGGTTTTTTAAGAAATACCATGAAGGAATATCTTTTTGTTAACATTTTCTTTACATGACAGTAAATTAACCTTTTCGTTGATTAATAGTTTATTTTAGTGTATTCTACAGGACTTGAACCTGTAACACCCAACTTAGAAGGTTGGTGCTCTATCCATTGAGCTAAGAATACATCATTTAATAGTCCAAATTTTTATAGATAAATTAGAAGCGGCTATTCCACCACTAACCTATTTACCCTTAGAGAAAACGGACTCTAAGGGTTTTTATTTTCTTGCGTTCCAAGTTTGTTAACCTCATCCTCTAACTTTATATATTCTTTTGATTGTTAATTTGGTTTATACCCACTACACCAAAAAAAGATAAAACAAACTCTCTTTACACACCGTTATAAAGTTGGTGATTTCCAGCTAAAATTTGATTTCCCGGTTGAGCTAACTCCATACGAATTAACATTGACATGCAAGTACCAAGAACACCTGAAAAACCTCCAAATAATAGGTATAAGGTTCCAATATCCTTGTGATTTGTCGAAAATAGCCATCTTGTAGCGAAATATGCCATAAGGGCATTTCCGACAGTGGGGTGCTTAAAAAATTTCCATAAATATATTATTGACTTCATCATTTAGTAGAATATTCAAAAATAAAATATTCTATAAATTACTATGCTTTGATTTGGTTTGGATTCTGAGTTACTTTAATCGAAGGAATCTCTTCGAAAGTATGGAATGAAGGAGGACTTGGTAATAACCATTCTAAACTTGATGAGAAATCTTTTTCGTCTTTAGGAGCCCATGGATTTTCATCACAAACTTCATCCCCTGTTAAAGTAGCAAATACAATATAGAAGAAAAGTACAGCACCAAGAACAGATAAGTAAGACCCATAACTACAAATAGCGTTCCAACCAGCATATGCATCTGGATAATCTGGAATTCGTCGAGGCATTCCTGCTAATCCTAGGAAGTGCATTGGAAAGAAGGTAAGATTTACTCCAACGAAAGTTACCCAAAAATGAATTTGCCCTAGAGATTCAGGATATTGAAGCCCTGTAATTTTTCCGATCCAATAGTAGAAAGCTCCAAACATTGCAAAAACTGCTCCCATTGAAAGAACGTAGTGAAAGTGTGCAACTACATAATAAGTATCATGTAATGCAATATCTAATCCTGAGTTAGATAAAATTACTCCTGTTAATCCACCTAAAGTGAATAAAAAAATGAACCCAATCGCAAATAGCATTGGAGTACGGAGTACAAGTGATCCTCCCCACATTGTAGCGATCCAACTAAAAATTTTAATTCCAGTAGGAACTGCAATAATCATAGTAGCAGCAGTAAAGTATGCACGTGTATCAATATCTAATCCTACAACGAAGTAGAGTAAGAAAACCAGCCTAACAAGTAACCCAGAAATCTTCTCTCCAAACTCCACGTGAAGGTTTCCCCTCATGGAGCTTTCCCCATTAACCATTTTTTGTTTCCTTTTTTTCTACCTCCTTGATTAAGGCTTTCGCCTTAGCCATTTTGAATCCAACTCCCTGCTCATTGAAAGCTGCAAAGAGTTGTTTTAGACTTCCTCTATGGATTTCTAAATGGTGTTTACGGCAAACCGGTAGAGTCTTGCCATTTACCATTCTCATGACTTCAAGATATGCATCAAAGGTTCCAGGTTTTTTGTGAAAGAGTCTCTGCCGAACGTGCTTAAGGTGATGCATTTCTGCTGGCTTAGAGCATATCACACAAGCTCAATCCAGCATGCTCATCTTTGCTATTCCCAAAGATTTAGCTAGAAGTTGCTGTACATCCTTACGTGGCTCAGTAGTACCAATTGAAATGCAAGAAGCTTTGGGATCATAATGGCCATATTCCGCAAGGATATCTCCGTTTGGCCCTCCGCTAATGGAAAGTTTGTTTCCATGCTTCGCGAAGATCTCAGTGATCTTACTTTTCTTTTTATGAGCAAGAGTCATTGCTGTACAATATTTACCGTAGTAGTTATAAATGGTTTTAGTGTCATACCAATTGTCGGCACAGCTGTAGTATTGCGAGATGCCCCCGAATACTGATTTCAGATATGCTACAATATTCTGCGGTTCGTATTGTAGTGCAGACTTATAACTTGTCGGAAAATACTTGGACCCTTTGCATCTTGCCATACCTTTGTCCACAAGGCTGTTGAGCACTTTCTTCATGCTAAATGTCACTCTAATCCGAGGAGTTGACAGAATAGCTCCTCTGATCCTGGTGTTTTTTTTACCCTTGTCTAATTTTCCCATTGGATTAATGTCTTTCTTTACAGAAGGAATCTTCCCAGGGGTTTGCCATAATTCGAATCCTAAGAATTCAGCTTTTTGGCTCTTTAGATGGGTTATCTTTGTTTTGGCTTGTGATAGGGTAAGGACCAGGTCACCGCAAAGGAAGTTACGAGTTTTTTTGACAATCTCCTGACAGTCTTGTTCACTTCCCCAAACAAATATTACAAAATCATCCGCGTAGCGTACGTATGCCATCTTCCTTGTATTTTTATTAAACACGTATTTTGGATTAGAAAGATTTTGGGCAACTTTCAGTTTTTGGACCCTCCATTTTTGCAAGGTTTTCCAATACTTTCGCTTTCCTTTTTCTAACTTGATGGCTTTCGCCTGCTCTAGTTCCTCTCTGGTGAATTTAATAGCCTTAACATAACGACTATCTATTGCTGCTGATCTCCCACCTCTATAACTTTCTAAGATAGGGCCTTCCGTAATAAACATATCTAATTCGTGCAGGTAGATATTGCACAAAATAGGACTAACGACCGATCCTTGTGGTGTACCAATTTTATTTTGGAACGAACTGCTCAGTGAAACTATTTTAACGCCCAAAGCCTTGTATAGGAGATCTTTAAAGATTTGTAAACTAACGTATTTCTTCGTAACGATAGAAACCAATCTCCCATGGTCGAAGGAGTCAAAGCATTTGCTAATATCTCCCTCGACGGCCCACATCCCGGAAGGTACTTTCTTGCGTATATACTGAATTGCATCCTTGCAAGATTTTCCTCGCCTAAATCCGAAACTTCCTTCATAGAAGCGATGTTCAGAAACAACTTCAAGAATTATAGCCATTCCTTTTTGTACAATCTTGTCCCGACTATTTGAGATTCCTAGTGGTCTTGAAGATCCATCTGATTTAGGAATATGCACTTTTCTTATAGCACCAAAGTGAAAACTTCCCGTTTTTATAGCGTTGGCAAGACTAGAAAAGAAATCTTTGTCGATGCCGTCAAGCGTAACTGAGGAGGTGCCTTTAGTCATATTTCCAGAATTGCTTTTAATGGATTCATAACAATGGATCCAGTAGTTTGGTGATGTTAGTAATTTACGGACAGAGTCATTTACTCCGTCCATATTTTTCCCTTCCGAATAGACTCGTAGTGAGTTTAGTTCGTCTTCTATAACCAATTCGGACCCTTGATTTAAGCCAGAAGTGCTATAAAAGCGGGCGGTTAATGCTGGTCCCTTTTCAGTTAGGCCTCCTTTTAGGATGCTTCTCCAATTTACGGACCTCCTTGTCCCAAAACCTGTTAAGGTTTTGGGCATTACGTAACTTACACAAGAAGAATTTATGCTAGATTTCCCAGCAAACTTATTACTTAGGGTCGGCAACATTTTTACATCCTTAGATGATAGCTGTGTCCCGGACTGCCTGTTTAATGCACATGTTTCATTAAACTTCGGGACACAGATACTCAGCTGGGCTCCTATAGAGTAGAGGTTTGTCCAGTTTTGTACGGTCGCACACGAACCCATTGCTCTAGCCTTCATTTTCTTAACCCTGTAATAATCTGAGCTAGGGCTCAGGCAATTCCACAATATCCAAAAACTGGTATGAGTGAAATGTACATAGTTGAGGACTATGTTTGCCCTGTGCCCATTTCGACCTTGCTTTGCTACCTTCAGATTACTCTGAACGCAGTGGTCGCTGCCCTTAAGTCTTTGCAGTCGGACTTTATTTCTTAATGCGGTGTTTACGCGCGCCATATGATGGGCCCAAACTATAAATCCAAGCACACCAATACTCATCATAGCGTACACCATTCCTAAATAACCAAATACAGGCTTTCTTGAAAAAGTACTTACGATATGACTAACGATACCAAAGGCTGGAAGAATAAGGATGTAAACTTCAGGGTGACCGAAGTTAGACTTAGGTTATTAACCCCGTCTCAGAACCGTACGTGCAGCTTTCCTGACTGCATACGGCTCGTCCTTTTCACGGCTTCTTTATTTATACTACGGCTTGGATTTTCTGTGAAGTAGGACACCAACTGGAGATGCCACTAAAAATTCCAA
>Ga0115006_10000582_pt1 | contig 20230 bp, 4 predicted proteins | sample ArcOceMetagenome_3_FD_88943 | JGI IMG/M metagenome (GOLD analysis project Ga0115006, IMG submission 88943) | Marine eukaryotic phytoplankton communities from Arctic Ocean - Arctic Ocean- Svalbard ARC20M Metagenome | ecosystem: Environmental > Aquatic > Marine > Oceanic | place: Arctic Ocean...
GAGCAGCACGAGCAGCACGACGACGGCGGCGATGGCGCCCAGCAGCATCGGCAACGTCAGGCAGCTGCTCTCGCTCTCGCCCAGCCCTGGCAGCGTCATCACACAAATCCCACCGTTTCCGAGGGTGAGGTCGCACTCGTGGAACCGGGCGTTGCCAGCATCGCCACACCGCTGAAACAAGTCGCACACCATGAGCTGCGGCAGGTGGCACAGCAGCGCGGACGACTGGCTGCAGCTGGTGTGCTGCACGAGGCCGGTGTGCTTGTCGATCATGGGCACCGGGTCGCGGATCGGCGCGACGACCGTCGTGTGCGCGAGGTCGCGCAGCCGCAGGTCGTGCTTGTGGCGCGAGAACTTGAGGCCGGGCGGGCTGAACGCGACCGACGGTATCTTGAGCTTGGCGCCGACGATGCCGGCGAGGCCTCCTCCGAGCGAGTGGCCGGTGACGACGTGCTCCCAGTCCTCGTACCCCTTGATGGTGCCGTTGATGGCGACGTTGATCTCGTCGAGCGCGTCCTCGTAAAAGTTGAGCTTGGCGAGGCGCGACGTCTGGAAGAGCTGCTGCGGCAGCGCGAGCATCCAGACGACCGAGCTGCGAAGGCCGTCGGGCCACAGCGGGATCGAGGGCAGCGCCGCCGAGAACAGCGAGAGCAGGGCGTCCTCCACCCACAGCCGCACGTCGAGCATGATGTCCAGCGGGTCCGTCGGGTCGGTGCCGCGCACCGCGATGACGCGCGTCTTGATGTCGGGGAAGTCGTAGACCTGATACCGCATCGCCGCGCGCGAGCCCCCGCCTGCGTTGCAGTCCTTACGCCCCTTGGTCAGATTCAGCTCCGGCACGCCGCTCGCCGTGCCAGCGAAGAGGAGCTTCCGGCTGTCGTCGATGAAGGCCTCCTCCTCCTTCGAGCGAACTGGGTCAAAGTACGACAGGGTCGCGAGGATCGATAGGTCGAGCGCCGAGAGCTTGCCCCAACGGCTGTCGCAGATCGCGTAGGGCAGCTCGCTCTTGGGCGGCGTCGGCTGCGACTGCTTAGCCAGCTTGAACGTCCCTCGGGCGACGTCGACATGGACGCCGCCCGGCACGTGGGCGCCCGTGTGGAACGTGAGGCTGCTGCGGTCGGGCGTCACGCTGCCCGAGAACATGGAGGAGTGCACCTCCATGTGCTGCTGCAGCAAAATCCCTATGCACAGTGGTGCGCCGAGGCCACCGACGATAACCAGCAGGTACGTGAGTGACCAGGTTCTTGACGGTGGAGGCTGTGGCGCGTGCCGGCGGCGATGACGACGATGCGGCAGCTGCGAATTTGCTCGCCGCGGCGAGCTTGCTCCATCGCCCAGCCGCGGAGGAGGACGGGGCCCGTGGCAACGGCGGCGGCTGCGATGACGACGGTGCACTGCTGCTGTGGGGAGCGGATGGTGTGTTGTCCAAGGCTGCACCTTCTCTACTCTGGAGAAGGAGGACCGCGAAGTGGACTGAGATCCGTCCGAAGGTGACGACGAGGACAATGTCGTCGGCGATCCCGTCGAAGACGAAATCGAGCTTCTTGATCCTTTCGAAAATGGCGCCCAGCACGGCGGTGACGATGACGATGGACATGATGATCCGGGGCCACCGCCAACCCATCTGGATGAGGTTGCGCCAGAGCTCCCGGCACGAGAGCAACGCCATGTATACGATGACGTGCCAGCCGGGCACGCACCAGCCGATGACGTGGAAGGCGGCGAAGGCCTCGAGCAGCCCGTCGCGGCCGTTGAGTGCCCGGAACACGAGGCAGAAGAGCTGCGAGACGCCAGTGACTGGCTTCACGTGACCGAGGATATACTTCAGGGTGTCGTCGCTGAGACCCTGGCTCCACAGATCGGTGAGGCCCTGGCTCCACAGGGCCATCATCACGAGCATGGCGTGCTCCAGGCAGAGGACAAGGCCAGCGTACCACAGATTCGCCCAAGCATCGCCACCGCTACTCTCGGATGTCGCCGCGACGAAGACGAATGGAGTGACGAAGAGCACCAAAGTGAGGAACTGGAGCGTGCGCCGCGACCAAAGACCGAGGCTCCTCAGATCGGTTATGCTCCTCCTCAGCCGCGGGAAGCGCGCAGACTCCTTGCCCAAGTCGGCGATTGCGTCGTCAATTGCATTCCACGTGGCGAACCCGAGTGGGATCGGAGGAAACATGCGCGGGATGAGGCTGATGGGGATGGCGCCGAGATTCCAGAGCGTCGCAAGGAGCACGGCACTGCAGTAGAGGCCCCGACCCAGCGACGCTGGCTGGCCATCTGGGTCTGGGAAGACCGAGGTGAGCATCAGGTGGAATATCAGGCTGGCGAGCGCGACGATGCAGAGCGCCACGAAGAGTAGTATGTGGTAGAGCCACAAGATCTCGTCTGCCTGACAGAACAATCGCCAGAGCGGCTTGGCCAAGCCGGAAAAGCGCTCCATTAGCTTTTCGCTGGTGGATCGACGAAGCGGGACCGGGGGCGCTGGCATGCTTGGCGCCGCAGCTCTGGGCTCTGGCGTTGCGGCAGCGCTGGCTGGCGCCGCAGCCTCCGGAAGCTCTGGCTTGGTGGCAGCTCTGGCTGGCGCCGGCGAGGTCGCTCTCCGAGCCGGCGGCATCGCCGACGCACAATCAATCTCAGTCGTCAATTCGTACTGCATGAGTTTCGCATGCTAGGACCAACAGGAAACCAGCGCAGGGGACACACCACTCAAAAAGCTTGGATTAAAGTGTCTTAAGTACCTCTCACCACGACTTCACGTCACACCCAATCCCAGCTGCGCGCACGCCTCGAGCCACAGCGAACGCTTCGCACGCGGCAGCGCAGCGAGCCCCGCGTGCGCCCCCGGCCGAGACGCGCTGCAGCCGACCAGCACGTGGTTGCCCTCCTCCTCGCAGCTGAGGCCAACAGTCGCATCGGCAACGGCGCCTACCTCGGCTCGCAGAGCCGCCACCCCTCGCTCGCAGCCTCGCGCGGCGAGCGCGTTGACGGCGAGCACGCCGCCGTCGTGCAGCGCGCCGAACAGCTCGCGCAGCACCGCCGCATGCCGCAGCGAGGGCGGTGGTGCGCGCATGTCGTCGTCATCGCCGTTCGGGTCGTCGTCGATGTGGCTGGACGTCGACGCGTCGAGGAAGATCGCGTCAAAGGAGGCGCCACAGCACCGTCGCCGTCGCACGTACTCGGCGGCGCCGACGGAGTGCAGCCTGACGCCCGGACCCGGACGCAGCCCAAAGTAGCGTTGACCGAGGTCGAGCGCACGCTCGTCGGGCTCGACGCACTCGCAGATGCACGCCGGGTGACGCTCGCGCACGTGCATGACGAGCGCGCCGCCGCCCACGCCTAGGAAGAGCGCTCGCCTCAGAGGCAGCTCGCACAGGCCGAGGGCAGCAACCATCGCGACGTGGTACTGCGGTAGCAAGATGTTTCGATCAAACGTGGTGCGTGGGCCGCTGCGCGTGCACACGCCATCCTTGGCGGCGACGGCGACGACCCGCACGACCGTCTCGGCGAGAAGGCCATCACGGCCGCCGTGGCTGCTGCCATTATGCTGTCGCCGGCAAAGCCAACGGTAGACATCGCCGTCGGCGGTGCACTGCTCGAGGACTGTGAGGTCGTCTTCAGCGTGTAGTGTGGTGAAGGCGGAGTTGGCGTCGGCTAGCAGCGAGCCCGAGCGGTCACCATTTCGTCCATGCGTCATGCCCGAGATTGTTGAGCAGCCTGCAGCCCTGCGGCTGTTGCGCCAGCGTCTGCTGTTGCTGTTTGTCGCTGAGCCCCGCTTCCGGTTCTTCTGTTACCGTGTGCAGATGAGCTCCGAGGTCCGTGTGAGCGCCATCGACGACAGCGAGGAGCTCCGCCTCCTCGTCCGCGCAGAGCTCAAGCGCCTTCTCCGCGAAGAGAAGGACGACGACGACACACCTCGACTCGGCGTCTACAACGCTGCCTCCATCGCAGCCGGAACTGCGTCGTCGATGGGCGACGGCAAGAACGTCGAGAACATCTACTCGTATGCGATGCACGTCGCAGTCACCGGCTCACCAGTCGACGTGGCCTTCGCGTTGCTCAGCCTCATGTGCACGCAGTGTGCAACCACCCTGTTCGCGTTTGCGTATTTCGACGCGTCTTGGCTCGAGCACGACTTGGCGACAGCGGCGTACCCTGCGCTGTCCGGGATCACGCTTGGGAATTTCTACGAGAGTGATGCCGAGGCGTACTTCGCGAAAAAAGACAGCGCGGGCGTCCCGTACGTGCTCAAGGTAGCGGGCGCGATTGGTTGCATCGTCATGGTGACCCTTGGACGCGGCGAGGACAAGGAGACCCTGTGGACGCCGTTTCCCGCCGCCTCGCCATCGTACCAGGCCCGCAAACTCCTCAGCCGCCGCGACTGCTGGAGGCTGCTGCCACTAGTCCTGCTGCAGTGCTGCTGGGCCCTCCGCGCTGTGTTCGTTCCGATAACGATTGTCGTTGGGGTTGGCCATGCCCTTGCCGCAAGCCGGAACGCCCAGGAGACGGTGCTCAATGCACTCGCAGCCGGCTATCTGTTCGATCTCGACAGCCTCGGGTACGCGCTTCTCGTGCCGACCCACAAGCGAGATGCCTATGAGGATGCCCCGCCACTGCTGCTGAGCTGGTCGACGCGGCGGTTGGAGGCCATAGAATGGCTGATTGAAGTGTATTCCTGGGGGCTCTGGACCGTCAGCCTGGTGGTCTCGCTGCACATCTTCCTTGCGACCGACGCAAATGCTATCGATTACGACAGCGGCGGCTACATCGTCAGGGTAGTCAACGAGGTCGGGGTGATTCTGCTCGTGCGCGCTGCACTGATTGGCATCGCTCACGCGCACGTTGCCTTTGCCACCCGCCGCAGTGACCTGCAACAAGGCCAGTCCCAGCTCGTGCGTGGCCGGGGCATGCAGACGCTCTGGCTCGCCAGCCGGTACGTCTGCATCGCGTTTGTGGCGGTGCTTTTTGGATGGCTTGCCTACCTCGCGTACTTCCACGTCCTGGACGACTCTCTGGGATTTACTCCCGTCGAGGGCCAGTGGTGCTTGAAGGACTGCCTCCAGACGTTCCCCAATGAGATCAACGCCACGAGATGCTACGGTAAAGACGTAGTCTGCAGCGAGCCCGAGGGCTACTGGTATGATGCCGTCTACGATGATGACTCCAACTCGGCAGCGCTCGACACGTATGACTCGACAGGGTCTGACTCGGCAGGGTCTGACTCGACGTCGACAGGCTCCTACTTAGGATGAGCCACATTCGATCGATTCCCGGGCTTGACATGTTTTTGATCTCCGTTGAATGGGAATTTCGACGCGACCGTACATATCGCGAATTTCATCGTCGCAATGTTTCAGTGCACAGTTTTGGGATCGGTGACATGCAATTCTTTTCTTACTTATAGTCCATGTTAGGTTGTTACACTTTTGCTCTAGAGCTATCAGTCGTCCAGTGAGCACAGTAGCGCGACGCTCCGCTTGACCCAGTGCGCCTCCGGCTCCTCCGACGGGAGGCTGATGAAGAGCACAAAGTTGGTCGAGTGGCCGGTGGTCGAGAGCGTGCCTTTTCGCGCCGACGTCTTGTAGACGGGCGCGTCGTACTGCCCCTCCTCGGCCGCCGCCGCGGTGGTGGGCTTGAGCCAGATCACCGGCATCTCGGTGAAGAGGATCTTGGGCTGCGACTCGCCGAGCACGCCCCGCTCGCCGTCCCACCGGCACCCCTCGAGGAAGAGGCCGTACACGTAGCAGCCGTCGTCGGGCCGCTCGGCCGAGTTGACCTCCATGTTCGAGAGCACGTCGAAGTCGAAGCGGAGCGTGTCGATGGCCACCTTGTGGCGGCGCGCGTAGTTCTGCAGCGTGCCGGTGATGAACGACTGCGTGAAGAAGAAGCCCGAGATCCAGTACTGCGACGGCTTGCCCGCGTCGATCCACGTCTGGAAGAACTGCAGCCGCGCGAGCAGGTCGGCCACCCACGACGCGAGCGGCTTGAGCGACGGGTACGCCCTCTTGGCCCACATCGCCGGCACCTGCCCGTTGTTCATCGCGACCGAGACCTGCTCGAGGTCGGCCGACATGACGACCAGCCCCTTGAGCGCCTTCTTGATGTTGGAGAGCGACGCGCGCACCACCACGATCAGCCGGTTGAAGCGCACCAGCTCCTGCACGAGCACCGTGTTCATGCTCTCGAGGTAGTCGGTCGGGTAGCTCTCCATGACGCGCGCCACCGCAAACGGCTGCGGCACCTTCGCCTCGACGTCGCTCGCGACGCGCTCGACCAGCTCCTCGGTCGTCGCGCCGCCGCCGCCCGCGGCGCGCGGCTGCAGCGAGAGGACCGTCGTGAGCAGCTCGCTGGTCTCCTTGCGCGCACACGTGATGTCGGCGTTGGCGTGCAGCCCGAAGACTTCGGGCGGGTCGTTGAGCGGCAGCTCGCGGATGTACGCGCGGTACGACTCGACGTCGCCCTCGGGCGGCGCGAAGTACGCGCCGCTCGGCGAGAAGCGGTACTCGTCGTCGAGGATGGTGGGCGAGTAGAAGCCCTGCAGGATGCACGCGCACAGCCGGCGGTCCTTGTCGTCGGTGACGCGGCCGCCGTAGTTGAGCTCGCCCGCCATGTACGAGAGCGCCTTGTACGCGATCTCGTCAAAGTCGGTGAGGAACATGTGCAGCTGCCGCACGCAGATGCGCAGGTCCGACTCGTTGAACTCGTACGGGATGTTCCAGCCGAGCGCGCCGAACTTGCGCCGCTCCTGGATGAGCGCGTGGAAGAAGGCGAGGCCGAAGAAGAGCTTCTTGATCACGGCGGGCTTCGGGCACGACTCGAAGAACTCGTCGTCGCGCGAGAGGAACGAGCCCATCAGGTTGGCGCGCAGCCCCTTGGGCGGCTCGTTGGTCATCTTGACGCCGTTCTGCAGCACCGCGACGGGGAAGTGGCTGGCGGGCTTCGAGGTGAGCCACAGCCGGAAGTCAGCGTGCGCGCGCTCGGGCGTGAGCTCCTCGCAGATGCGCTCGAGCGACCCCATCCACGACGGCGCGAGGTGGCAGTTCTGCAGCACCACCCAGCCGCCCTTCTGCAGCGCGTCGGTGATCATCCGCTCGGCGATCGGCCCCTGCCCCTGCCCGAGCGAGATGCTCTGCAGCCGCCGCGAGTAGCCGCGCGCCTCCGCAAACTTGAGCAGCGCGTCGATCGGGTCGGCGCCCGCCGAGAGGATGAAGATCAGCGGCGTCGACGCGGACGCGTCGCCGAAGCACTCGGCGAGGTCAAACGGCGGCGGCTCGACGTAGCGCTGCCCCATCCGCTCGGCGACCCACGACGAGATGGCGGGCACGCACTTGTCAGGGCGCATGCAGCGCAGCAGCAGCAGCCGCTGGAAGGACGAGAGCGCCTCCTGCCACGCGCCGGGTGACGGCAGCGTCTGCGGCTCCGAATCGTCGTACCACGCGCGCCACTCGCGCCCCTCGTCGGCGCCGCCGACCGACGCGGGCAGCTCGGCGAAGGCGGGCAGCTCCGAGAGGACGCACAGGTCGAGCCACGCCTTGTCGGGCAGCCACTGCGTGGGGTTGGGCGGCTGCGTCGCCGAGAGGGCGACACCGCCCGTCAGCAGGAAGCGCCACTCGTTCTGGTCGACGAGGCCGTCGCCCTGCAGGATCTTGACGCACAGCGTCAGCGAGAAGAGCAGCTTGTCCTTCTCGAAGAGCGAGCGGCAGATGGCGCGGTACAGCATGAACGTGAACTGGTCCATCAGAGCCGTCAGCCGCTCGAGCAGCACCTCGCTCTTGTCGGCCTCGTCGATGGCGCGCTCGAAGAGCGCCACGTACCACGGCATCGACCACGCGTACATCGGATCGACCGAGTTGAGGTCGGCGATGCAGAAGAACATGATCGACGAGCGGAAGGCGACGGGGCGGTACTGCTGGCGCGTCTCGTCGATGGTGCGCTCGGTCTGCGCCGCGACGTCGCGCTTGCGCTCGATCTCGGTCGACTTGACCTTCGACTCGCTCAGGGTGTGGATGAGCTCCTCGTCGTCGAGGATGTTGCCCGACGCGTTCGAGAGCAGCTCGAGGATCTTGTCCTCGATGCCCTTGAGCTCCTTGGCCATCGCGGCGCCCTCGATGATCAGCGCGTTCTTCTCCTGCTCGAGGTCGGGCCGCTCCTTGGCGACGACGATGCCGAGCATCTGGTCCTCGAGGCCCTCCTGCGTGATCGTGAAGTTGAGCATCACGACCTTGGTCGAGATCTCGGGCATGTAGTGCGGGTTGGCGAGCTTGGTCGAGATGTAGAACATGAAGTTCGCCGAGAACTCGATCTCGGAGTCGCCGAGCTTGATCATCGTCACGCCGCCCGACGGGTAGGTCTGCTTGGCGAGGAGCGGCTCGAGCGCCGGGTCGAGCTCCTCGCCCACGTTCTCGCACAGCACGGGCGTGCCGAACTGGACGGCGTTCTCGAGGGTGCGCAGGAAGTCGGAGTCGCTCAGCTTGATGAGGCGCAGCCCGCGCTGCCGCTCCATGTTCTTGACCCACTTGTTGGCCTGCCCCTGTGGGTCGATGAGCAGCGGCCACTGGCTCGAGCGCGCCATGATGATGCCGTTGTCGACCGAGAACGAGTCGCTCGGCAGGCCGTGGATCTTCCACTCGCGGATGCACACCGGGTCGCCCAGCGTGTACAGCAGCGAGAAGGACTCGGAGAGCTGGATCTCCTTGCTCTGCAGCGTCTCGCGCCAGCCGTTGACGGCCGCCGTGCGGTAGCCCATCGTGAACGGCCCCAGGTAGGCGCAGATGGCCGCGCAGACGGACACGTCGCCGAGCAGCGCGTTGTACTCGTCGCCCAGCTCGGCGGCACGCTGCGTCCATCGCGTCTTCTCGCCGCCCAGCCCGCCGATGAGCCGCTGCGCGCGGTCGAGCCGCTTGGTGCAGTCGTCGACCTGCGCCTCGAGGCTCGCCTTCTCCTCGATGGTCGCCTCGTACTGCTTCTCGAGCAGGTTGAGCTTGTCGATGATCGCCTGCAGCGCGTCCTTCTTCTCCTTGAGCAGCGCCGTCGCCTCGGCCACCGTCGCCTCCGCCTGCTTGAGCGCGGCGCGCTTCGGCCCCACGACCTTGGCGACCTGGTTGTAGATCATCATGGCGCGCACCCACTTGCACAGCCCCATCGCCGCCTGCGACGACTTGGCGACGATGTCGGGGTCGAAGGTCGGGTCGTCGAGGTACGGCCGCACCTTCTGGACCGTCTCGTCGGGGATGTTGTCCTTGTCGTAGTTGAAGAGCGTGTTGAGGAACTGCGTGTCGTTCATCATCTTCTTGGCGGGCTCCCAGTAGTCGTCGACCTTGCCGCGGCCGTCGGGCGCCGCCACCTTGACCGGCTTGACGCCCTTCATCAGGCAGACCGTCTCCATCGTCAGCCTGACGCCGGCGGGCGGCGCCTTCATCGACTTGACCTCGATGATGTCGTTCTTCGAGAGCCCCTTGAGCGCCTTGAGCGCGGCGTTGAGCGCGGGCAGCGCCTCCGCCAGGTCCTTCTCGCACGAGTCCTTGAGCTCCTGCGCCTCCTCCGCCTTCTCGGTGCACTCCTTCTCCTCCTTCTCGACGACCGACTTGGTCTGGTCCGCCTCGAGCCGGTCGCGCGTGATCACGACCATCATCTCGTCCGCCTCGGCGCTCTTGATGATCAGCTGCGGCTTGAGCGCCTCGAGCTCCGTCTGCATGTCGGCCACCTGCGCCGCCGTCGCGAGCAGCTTCGAGAGCCCCACCTCGTACCGGTTCTTGACCGTCGAGACCTCCTTGCGCTTCGCGAGCAGCATCGTCTGCAGCAGCGCGAGCAGGTTGAGGTAGAGCGTCGGCGTGACGTAGTTGACGCGGCGCAGCTCGGCGTTGAAGCGCTCGGAGAGGTCGATGATGCTCTGCTGCGCCGAGATGCACACCGCGACGACGCCGTCGAGCGTCTTCTCGGGCACGTCGGGCAGCTGACCGAGCGCGTGGTACGCCACCGCCTGCAGCGCCTCGGTCGGCCACTTGTCGAACCAGTCGATCGTCGTGCAGTTGATCAGCGAGGGGAACTGGCGCAGCCGCGTGCGCAGCCCCTCGCCGATCGGCGACATGCAGAGCGCGACGTGCACGTTCATGCGGCAGCGCTCGATGAACCACGCCCACAGCGCCGGCGTCGTCTGGTCGCGGTCCTGCTCGCGCGCGAGCGGCCGCAGCTCGGCGAAGATGGCCTCGAGCTCGTCGGGCGCGTAGAGCGACGGGATCTCGCCCTTGTTGAGGATGTTGTTGACGTCCTCGAGGAAGGCCTCCAGCTTGAGCTGCGAGTCGGTGAAGATGAAGACCATGCTCTTGCCGTCGCGGCCGCCCTTGAGCAGCAGCTTCTTCATGTCGTCGCGCCACTCGGCCATCGCGTACTGGCGCGTGATCTCGATCTGGAAGGCGTCGAAGTCTTGGATGTACGCGGCGAGCCGCGAGAGCGACTGGCGGCCCGAGCCGCCGACGCCGATGAGCAGCGCGTTGCCAAACGGCTGGCCGACGACGCGCGCGATGCGCGCGACGTGCTCGATGGCGGCCATGAACATGACGAGGCGCATCGGCCGGTTGGTGAGCGAGTTGTACTCGTTGAGGTACTCCTCGACGCGCGCCTTGAGCTGCGAGTCGGACGCGACCTCCTCGTACCGCCGCCGCTCGACGTCCTTGGTCATCAGCGACGAGAAGACGAGGCGGCGCCCCTCGGGCATCACCTGCGACCAGTCGAGCTTGAGCCGCTCCTTGGTCACCTCCTGCAGCTGCGCCCTCAGCCACTCGCGGTCGTCCTCGGTGACGAGGCGGTCGGCGAAGACGCGGGAGCACTCGTGCACCCACAGCCGCGCCATCTTGACGGGCGAGTCGGTCAGCTCGGGCGACGTCATCAGCACGCCCTGGAAGACCTTGCACAGGTCGCGCAGGTTGAAGGTGTAGTGCGACTTGGCGGGCGTCGGCAGCAGCCCCGCCATCGCGCGCTTGTACACGTCGACCGACGCGGCGACGATCGCCCGCGCCATCGACTTGATCGGCGCGAAGGACGCGAGGAACCAGTCCATGATCGTGACGAAGATGCGCTGCAGCGACTCGTCGGAGAAGTCGGTGACCGCCACGACGTTGTAGTGGCGCAGGTAGCGCGCCGTGATCGGGTTGCGCCCGCCGCCCGGGGGGCCCATCGCCGCCACGAAGTCGAGCTCGATCAGCTGCTTGAACGAGAGCGCCGCCGTGTCGTACCAGCCGCCGTGGTCCATCCACTGGCGGAGCAGCTCGACGGGCGGCTGCGCGCCGTACTCCTCCTTGGCGGGCATGTTGAGGTCGTCGACGAAGACGACGCATCGCATCCCGAAGGGAGGGCCGAGCACGCCCTTGCGCCGCCGGTCGAGCTTGGCCTCGATGATCTGCTGCGTCTGCCGCGCCGTCGTCTGCGCCGAGAAAGTGACGCCGAGCGACGAGTACCGCGCCGCGTCGAGCCGCGCGAGGTGCTGGTTGACCGTCACCGACTTGCCGGTGCCGGTGGGGCCGATGAAGAGCACCGGGCACGCGCGCGCCAGCAGCAGCCCGAGCAGCGCGTGCACGCGCGCCGAGTCGACCGTCGGCACGGTGATCTCGTGGAAGGCCGCCTTCTCGCCGATCGCGTAATTGGAGTCGGTGCCCGAGAGCCACGGCACCCACTTGGCACCCTGCTTGTCGTACGTGACGTCCCACACCGTCGAGTGCTCAGGGAAGCCGAGGCACGGCACCGCGCGCCCCTCGGCCGTCTTCGGCTCGAGGTCGCGCAGCATCTGCTCGAAGGAGGGGCGCGACGAGAGGTCGATCGTGCCGCCGACCGTCCAGACCAGCGCGAGCGAGAAAAGAAAGCCGAGCGCCTTGTCGTCGAAGGCGCGCGGCTTCTGCGCCGAGCCGTCGCGGATCGGCCCCCAGCCCGACGGCGGCGTCATCAGCGCCTCGAGCAGCCGGCAGAGCGAGTGGACGAGCATCAGGTCGTCGGTGGGCACCATCTCGCGGCACTCGGCGCGCACGCACCTGAGCGACGGCTCGACGAGGGCGTCGAAGAGCCGCTGCACCGCCGGCCGCGTCTCGGCGAGCTCGTCGGGCAGCCGCGCGAGCCACGACGCGACGAGCGCGTGCCAGCCGAGCTGCGCCGGCTCGAGGTACACGATGCCGACGCGCGAGACCGTCGCCGGCGACGCGACCGAGAGGTCCTCGACCTCGAACATCATCGACATGTACGGCGACATCTTGATGATCTCGCCGCTCATCAGGCAGAGCTTCTTGTTGTCGTCGAGCACCGTGTTCATGTTCTCGATCCACACGGCGTCGACGGGGCCGTCGAAGACGACCCACTGCCGGTCGGTCGACGTGTTCTGCGCGGCGTTGCGGTAGGTGACCGCGAGGATGCCGTCCGACCACTCGTGCGAGACGTCGTCGAAGCAGCCGTACAGCTCGCCCATCTTGATCGACTTTGGGTTGAGCACGTACTCCTTGACGGCGCCCTCGTACTTGTCGTCGGTGCCCTTGAGCTCGGTGAGCGCGCGCTGCAGGCAGTGGCGCACCTCCGACTTGCCCGAGAAGGTGGCGCCGACGGTCATCAGGCCGTGGCGCACCAGGATGGTCTCGTAGAGCTGGATGCACTTCTTGAGGAAGGCGGGCACCGGCTGCAGCACCTGCGCGGCGCACGACGCCTCGAGCGCCGAGAGCAGCGAGCCGTACTCGGCGTCGGGCAGCGTCGTCTCGGGGAAGAGGTCCTGCGTGATGCCGTCGAAGAGCGGCAGGTCGGCCTGCAGGAACTTGGGCACGTTGCAGTCGCGGATGGCGCGCAGCGTCAGCACGTCCTCGGCCTCGTCGGGCGTGGCCCGCTTGAGGTTGCCCGCCGCGACGATGATCGTCTTGACGGCGCGCATGCCGTAGTCGTAGTGGTCCTGCGACGAGAGCTGCTCCGAGCAGAGCCGCAGGCACGCGACGATCTTCTGCGCGCACGTGCGCGGGTCGACGAAGCCGTACGAGTAGAGCGAGATCTCGGCGATCATCGCGTACGACGGCACCATCATCGCGCACGAGCGGAAGAGCGCCTTCAGGTTGTCGGGCAGATCGGAGCGGCCCGCGTAGCCCGGGTTCATCGTGATGAAGACGGCGCACGCGCGGTTGATCGGCAGGTCGGTCCCCTCGAACAGGAATCGCGCCTTGGAGGTGTCGGCGATCGCGCGCTGGATGGTGAGCACCTGCTGGGCGACGACGCTCAGCACCTCGAGCGAGATGCGGTTGAACTCGTCGAAGCACGCCCAGCCGCCCGACGCGGCGAGCCCCTTGAAGAACTTGGCCATCGCGAGGTAGTCGAGCGCGTCGGAGCAGTTGTACACGACGCACATCTTCGCGAGCGCCTTGGCGAGGTCCTTGGTCGTCTCGGTCTTGCCGGTGCCGGCGGGGCCCTCGGGCGCGCCGCCGAGCACGAGGTGGACCGCGCCCATCAGCGTGCGGTAGCAGCGGTCGGTGAGCGGCGTGATCACGAGGCGGCCCGAGTTGCCGAGGTACTCGAAGTCGTACTTGGAGTGCGCGTTCATCATGCGCACCGTCATCGCGAGGTCCGTTGGCTCCCAGTAGTAGCGCAGCTGCGCCGCCCAGTCGAACTGGTCGGTCGCCGACACCTCGAGCGCGACGAGCTCCTCGATGACGTCGCGCTGGTGCACGTCGATCGTGACGAGCGCGCCCATCGTCTGCCGGTGCAGCTTGCTCAGCTCGCCGCGCACCATCGCGACGATCGCCATCAGCTGCGCGTCGAGCTGCGCCTTGTACGCCGCGAGCTGCTCGACGCCGCCCTTGATCGCCGCCTCGACCTCGAGCGTCCAGAAGACCTGCGAGCCGTTGAGCACGATCTGCCCCGGCCACTCGAGCACCCACAGCGCGCGCTCGGCCGCCGGGTAGGCGGCGACGGCCTCGCGCATGATCTGGCGGAGGCTCTCGCGCATCATCTCCTCGACGTCGACGAGCCACTTCTCGACGTTGCCCTTCTTGTCGCCCTCGTTCGGGTCGAGCTTCTCGACAAACTGCACGCGCTCGCCCTCGGGCGACTTCATCGCCAGGATGAGCTGCGTGTCGGAGAAGTCGAGCCGGTGGATGCCCTCGAAGCACTTGCCGAGGTGCGGCTGCACCGCGAGCGGGTTCTTGGTCTGCGAGAGGATCTCGAGCAGCTCGTCGTTGGATAAAAAGTAGAAGCGCGGGAAGGCGAGCCGCTTCGTGTCGAGGTACTCGTTGAGGCCCTTCTGGATCATCTCGAGGAACTTGTTGGCCTCGCGGAACTTCTCGAGCAGCTTGTCGGTCGTGCAGATGCGCAGCACCGACGGCGTGCGCACCGCGAGCGCCATCGTCTTGCGCCACAGCGCGTCGACGGCGGCGAAGCGGCGCCCCTCGGTCGGCATCTGGCGCATGATGTCGTCGGAGCCGAAGATCGGCTCGAGGTAGAGCCACACCTTCTGGCACGAGAGCCACTCGTCGAAGATCTCCTGCATGTTGATCAGCTGCCGCTCCCACGCGCCGACGCGCTCCTCGAAGGGCTTGATGAAGGGCGAGCCGCGCATCGTCTGCGTCTTGACGATCTGGTCGTCGAGCAGCTGCAGGATGTCGTCCATCGCGCGCAGCACGTGCGTGCCCGTCTCCTTGTACGCGACCGTGTCGAGCGTCAGCGGCTTCCACTCGCCGACCATCTTGTCGAGCGCCTTCTCGAGCGAGTACTCCTGCGTCGCCACCACCGAGACCGCCTCGATCTCGGCGTCCCAGCGCGACACGTCGAGCTCGACGAGCATCGTCAGCGTGAGCGACGGGTCGGGGCGCAGCTTGATGCCCGTCTTCTCGGAGATGGACTCCCAGTGGCGCTCGCGCAGCCCGGGGTTGCGCAGCCGCGTCACGATCGGCAGCTTCGTCTCGAAGTTGGCGAGGCGCTGCAGCATGTTCTCGCACACCGAGAGAGGGTGGCTCAGCTTGCCGTCCTCGAAGCCGATGCGCAGCTTCTTGAGCGTGCGCGACCAGGCCGTCACCTGGTCCTCGACCTGCTGCGGGTCGAGCTCGATGAACGAGCCGTCGAGCCAGACCGGCAGCGCCGACATGAACTCGTACGCCGTGCTCCACAGGTCGACGTACGGCTGCAGGTCCTTCTGCACCTGCCGGATCTGGTCGTACTGCGTCACGGGCCAGCCGAAGAGCGCCTCGCGCGAGTTGATCAGCTTGCCGCGCTCCTTGGCGGCGTCGAGCGCCTCCTGCGTCTGCATGACCTGCGCCTGGCGCGACTCGACGCCGTCGACGTCGGAGAACTGCTTGAACTCGGCCGCCTGCTCGGCGAGCGCCTGCAGCTCGCGCACGAAGGCCTCCTGCTCCTGCTGCAGCTCCTCCATGAACCTGCTGTTGTTGTCCACCAGGATCTGCTCGTTGGCGTCCATCGCGCGGTCGACCGCGGCGGGCAGCGCGCGCGTCGAGCACGCGAGCGAGAACTCGCCGTCGCCGACCGTGTAGCCAAACTCGTCGAGGAGCCGCAGCTTGGCCTGGCCGGTGGCGATCTCGTCCTCGAGCTCCTCCATCTCCGTCTTGAGCCCCGCGAGGTACTCGCGCTGCGCCGTCAGCTCCTCGACGTTGGTCGGCGCCTTCGAGATCGTCTCGAGGATGACGCCGAAGCGCGCGCCCGTCGCCCTGTGCCCCGCCTTGGCGTCCTCCGCCACGGCCGCGCACACGTGCGCCTCGAGCTCGGCGGCGCGCTCGACGAGGCTCTCCTTGAAGCGGCCGAGCTGCACGCGGTACAGCCCGAGGTCCACCTCGTTGGTGAGGCAGATGCCCGCACTGACCTGCGCGGCGGCGGCGCGCAGGCGGCCCAGCTCGTCGCGGTACGCCTCGAGCCACGTCTGCAGCGAGAGCCCCGCCGCCTTGCCGGCGAGCGTCTTGACGAGCTGCTGCTTGTCCTGCTGCAGCGCCGGCACGTGCTCGGCGTAGAGCGCCGCCAGCTCGGCCGCCCACCCCGCGTGCGCGCCGACGGCCTCGCGCACGTCGCGCATCGCCTCGACCACCTCGACGTCGCCCATCTCGAGCGGCGCGAGGAGCGGCGGCGGCGGCGGCGGCGGCTCCTCGGGCGCCGTCACCACGCCCGGCTTGAGCTGCTGCTGCGGCGGCAGCGCGTGCAGCGGCACGCCGCCCACCTCGCCGAGCTTCTGCACGAGCTCGCGCATCAGCCCCTCGCACGCGTTGGCGTACGCGGCGACGGGCGGCGCGTAGATGGCGTTGCCGTCGCGGCAGACGAGCGTGACGAGGAAGAGCGCCCCCTCGTGCACGTCGTCGCCCGCGAGGCGCGCGCGCAGCCCCGCGCTGTCGGTCTGCGGCGGCGGCGCGCGCAGCCGCGCCACCAGCTCGTGCAGCGCGCCGAGCGCCGCCGAGCGCAGCGCGTCGCGCGCCATCTGGTTGGCGAGGTGGATCGCCTTCTCGAAGCGCGGCCGCTCCGCCGCCTTGTCGGGCGCGTCGACGCCGGTGAACTCGGCGACGATCAGCTCCTTGGCCGTGCTCAGGTGCTGCCGCACCTTGACGAGCGACGAGCCGAGCGCCTGCGAGTGGCCCGCCACGAAGGCCTCGAGCGCCTGCGGCGAGCTCGAGGGCGGTGCGAGGTACGGCAGGCTGCCGATCGCGCCCACCTCCTTGCGCACGTCGAGCATCGCGCCGAGCACCGACGGCGACGAGGCGGGCAGCTCGCGCGAGAGCGACGCGAGCGACGCCCGGAAGTCGTGGTGCGGGCACGCCACCGTGCCGCAGTCGCGCGCGGGCGGCAGCGGCGCGCGGAGCGGCGGCGGCGGCGGCAGCCCGGCGGTTTCGCGCCGCTCGAGGTACGGCAGCTCGGCCGCCACGTCGACGGCGTGGCACGCGGTGCGGTACGAGTCGTGGAACTCGCCCAGCAGCGCCTCGAGCGACGCCGTCGTGAGCGGCTTCGCCTCGCCGACGCGCTTGAGCACCTGCAGCTGCAGCGCTTGGCTCGGCATCCGCCCCTTGGCCGCCGTCAGCTGCTGCAGCCGCGCGTTCTGCCGCAGCGCCGCCTCCGACTGCTGGCGCAGCTTGCGCGCCGCCTCGATGCGCGCCAGGAAGAGCGCCGGGTCGTCGCCGTCGAGCATCAGGTTGAGCCGCGACACGCGCTTCCCCTTGCCGCGCCCCTCGCCGCCGCGCCACTGGATGTCGAAGAGCTGCGTCTCCTCGTCGTACGCGACCACGTCGCACTCGGCCCAGATCCACATGTTGTCAGAGCCACGGTACCGGCTCAGCCCGCCGCCGAGCGTCGCCGCGCCCTCCTCGGCGGCGGCGACGTCGTCGCCGGAGGCGGCCTTCGCCTTCTGCTCCTTGGCGCGCTTGATCACCGCATCGAGCGCGCCGTGCTCAAACGTCACGTCGTCAAAGACGGGCAGCGGGAAGAAGCCCGGCTCCTGCTTGCGGCCGCGCTCGCCGCGCCCCGCCAGCGCGAGCGGCGTCGCGCCCGCGTACCGCCCCTCCTCGGCCGTCGCGCGCGCAAACGCCGCCGCCGCGCTCGGCACGCCGCCGAGGTCGTCGGCCATCGCCATCGCGTCGTTGTCCTGCTCCGCCTCCTCGTGCGCCGTCGGCAGCAGCAGCTGCTGCGCCGACGCGGAGCCGGCCAGCCCGAGCGGAGCGTCGGCGTCGAGGCTGCCGCCGAGCACCGGCGTCGACTGCGCGTGCCGTCCCGCGCGCAGCAGCCCCTGCGAGGTGGCGGGTCGCAGCTCCTGCTGCTGCTGCGCTGCGGCGGCGGTGACCGACGCCTTGAGCTCGTGCGCGTGCGTGCGTTCGGGCGCGCCGATGATCTGCCGCAGGTTGGTGGTGCGCACCGAGCCGACTGCGGACGAGGCGCGCGGCTGCTCACCGGCCGCCGGCAAGTTGAGGCTTGACGTCGGCAGACCGGCCATCACGCTCTGATTGAGCGAGAAGGACTGGCGCTGTTCCTTGCGCGTGTCGACAGCGCGGAACTTGTGGACCGGCGTCATTCGCCGCATGTCGTCCGTGCCGAAGCTCAGCTGCGACAGCGACGCCGATGCCGAGAGGCTGGCCGACGCCTCCTCGGTTGCGAATGCGTAGGTCGTCTCGCCGAGGCCAAAGGCCGAGCCGGATGCGCGCGACCTGGCAACGCGCGATGGCTTGGCTGCCACGCTGCCTTCGACTCGCGCTCGCTCCGGGAAGGCGCGCACGCCCTGGCTGAAGCCCGCAGGAAGCGCCGACGCCGGCCGAGAGGCTGCCTTCGGGCGCGTTAGCGTCGGTGCCGAGGTGCTCAAATTTCCGACGGCCCACTCGCCCACGCGCGGCACGGTCGTCGGTGGACGACGCGCCAGCGGGTTGACGGTCGGATCGTTCGCAGGGTTCTTGCTGAGGCGCTTCCTGCGCTCGTTCGACTCGCGCGTCGTGCGCTCGTGCTCGTCGAAGCGTTCCAGCGCACGAGCGGCGCTGAGCGCCGGCGTCCGTGGCTGCGTTAGCTCGCCGTAGACCAGCGGCCTGCGGCGGCCAGCCGCGTCGGGCGCTGGCCGCATGCCGCCGGCTCCGGCACTGCGACTGCGATTGCGGCTCGCCTGAACCGGCTCAACTTCGTTGACCCTCTGGCGGCAGGGCTACCTGCCTGGCGCTGGTCCCTCAGAGAGCCGACTTGCGGGGGCAGCGTTGCGTGATAATGCACCGCCCGAGGGCCAACTCAAGTTCGCCACTGAGAGGCTGAAGCACCCAGTCTAACCAGAACTAAAAGGCGAGAGCGGGCTGCCATTGTGGGTTTGTGGCGCTTAGCTTTTTACAGTACCTGGACCATACTCAGCGACTAAGTGCTCCCTATGTACGCTTGGAGCCGGATTCCCATCGGCCCGGTTGTTCATTGTACAACTGTATGGCGTTTGCGTGCAGCGTATCGCGTATTTAAGCTGTTTAACGGTTTAACGCAGCACATGCGCGCATGCACACCTGGCGAAGTCTAAGACCCGTCAACCACGAAGATTAGCGCGCGAGTGCCTCATCATGACGGGCGCGGGCATCCTGCAGCAGCTCCTCTCGCTGCCGAAGGACCGGGCAATCGACGAGTACGGGCTCAACAATGCGCTGGCGGTCTTCGAGGAGTCGGACGAGGCCCGCGACCCGGCCAACGCGGAGATGCTCAACCAAGCGAGGGTGCGGGTCATGCCCATCCGCGCGAAGACGCTTTCCCAAGAGCTTCGCGACGCCGTCGCGATGGCACAGGGTGGCCACGGACCCCTGGGCGCTGCGTTTGGGTGGCGTTTGCGGACGCCGGTGGCGCTCGACGACGAGGCGGTCTTGCAGCTGCTGCAGCAGCAAAGCTTCCCCTGGGAGGCAGCAGCGGCCAACGTACAGCGGATCATGCGTACAGAGCTGGAGGAGTACGGCAAGCCGACGCCCGACGTGCACGACTCGCTCGTGCCCGCGCTGCTCGAGCACGGCCTCGTGACCAAGGGCCTCTTTCTGAAGCTGTGGGAGGCCAAGGCCTTCCCCTACGCGTGCACCGCGCCGCAGCACCTGGTCGTCGCGGCGACGCAAGAACTCTTCGTGATCTACGAGGCCCTCAGCCACGCGGTGCTGGAGAGTCGGCGCAGCCGGCTCGACAAGGCCATCGAGGCCGCGGGCGTGCACGACAATCGCGCGAACACGACGCCGGGCTGCATGTTGATGAAGGTGGACACCGAGCTCCTGATCAGCGCGGTAGAGGCGCTTCGAAAGGTCAACCAGGATTTGGGCCGCAAGCGACTTTGGGACGCGGTGCTGGCCGCCGAGGCGAGGATCGACGGCCGCGAGCCGGAGATGCCGCCCGGGCCGATCGTGCACGCGACGTTCAGCGAGGCTCTCAGCAGCCCCAACGCCAGCCTGTCTGACCGTCGCAGTCACTACTCCTCTTCCGAAGACTGCGCGGCGCTTTGCGAGAACCCGATGTGGGCATGCACGGGCGTGCACGTGATGGAGGTCAGGGTCACAAGCATCGGGAATTGCTACGTGGGCATGATGAGCCCGAGCACGCGGAAGGATGGCCCGCCAGGGCGGATGGGGAGCAGCATCGGGCTGTCCAGCGGAGGAGCCGTGTACTGCGACTCAGACATCCAGAAGGCGAGTGACTCGGCGCGTTCCTTCCCCCTCGGCGCCCTGGTACGGCTCGAGTACGACAGCGGCGCGCGTACGCTCAGGTGGCTGCGCGATGGCACGCTGGTGTACCAGGCGACAGATGTGCCGGA
>Ga0115006_10000583_pt1 | contig 20227 bp, 15 predicted proteins | sample ArcOceMetagenome_3_FD_88943 | JGI IMG/M metagenome (GOLD analysis project Ga0115006, IMG submission 88943) | Marine eukaryotic phytoplankton communities from Arctic Ocean - Arctic Ocean- Svalbard ARC20M Metagenome | ecosystem: Environmental > Aquatic > Marine > Oceanic | place: Arctic Ocean...
AAGGTCTGGCGCAGCAAGATCCGCTTCTGCCCGCGCGGCACGAGCGTCGCTTCCAGCCATGCAACCATGCAATCGCAGTGTGCAAAGGCGTGTTCCTTTCGAATTTGAACCTCCGAAAACCGCACCCCGGGCACCTTGAACCTGGCGAGCGACACAAATGAGGCCGGGGCAGACGGCGGCGGCCGCGAGGGCGCGCAGGCCGCCAGCGTGCATGGCGCGCGGTGGACACGTCCGGCTCCTTGGCGCTCTCCTGGCGCTGCTGTGCGCAGGTCTCCGCATGCCCTGCGCCGCAAAAGCGCCACCGCGAGGGCGTGCCGCGCGGGCGCCTGCTCGCAGGAGAGCGAGAGAGTGTGGGTGTGCGCGCGGGGAGTGAGTAGAGTAGGGAGACAGCGGGCGTTGACATCGCGCGCGTGATGTCAGCACGGCGGGGCGCGCCGATGCATTGGGAGCCGCAGCCCTCGCTGGGGGGCCGCGCGGGGCCCGCACCGCGCACGCGGGTCGGGCACCAGGCGGCGACGCTAGACTTTCCGGCGGGCCTGGTGTACGTGTACGGCGGGTTGGTGATGGACGGCAGCGAGACGCACGGCTTCAAGGCGGTGCCGGGCGTGTGGTCGTACGACTCGCGCGCGCAGAGCTGGACAGAGGTGGCAGAAGTGCAGGCGGCGACAGCGCCACCAGTCCTGCCGCGCGTGCGTGCTTTCCACACCATGACCAGCATCGGCGAGAGCGCTCTTGTGTGTGGTGGCCAGGGGGGCAACGAGCCAGGGCCGTCCCGGGCTGAGCTGATCAGCGATCCCTCAGGCGAGCGCATGGACTGCTGGTGGCTCACACCCTCGAGCTATCTAGCTGTCGATTGGGAGCCCCTGCATCTGCGCGCCGGCAGTGCAGGCCCTCACGCGCGCAGCGCGCACACGATGACGTTTGATCCAATCTCTGGGGCGCTCGTGTTGTGGGGCGGTCTGGGAAACACTACGGCGTTGAACGACTGCTGGTTCATCCGGACCCGCGAGCGCCTGTCGCTGAGCGATGCCGCAAAATTTTCGGCCCAGCGAGCACCGTACGTCTGGCATCGCTGTGACATCGGCCCGCCCGCGCAAGACCTTCAAGACGTTCCATCTGCGCGCTGGGGCCACGTGGCAGTCTTCTTCCAGTCTCGCCTCTATATTCAGGGAGGCATTTCGCGCGAGCACGGTCTGGGCATGAGGACGCGGGACGATATGTGGGTGCTGCTGAATTTCGACGATATCTCTGCCCGCGTCTGGGACATGATTCAGCCGTTATCGCCACAGAGCCCGGCGGGACGCGCATTTCATTCGGCCTGGCTTGTGGGGCTAAAGCTCTGTCTAGTGGGTGGACAGGGCGAAACAGGACGTGGTTTCGGACTTGCACTGGATGAGACGTGGTGTTACCACCTGGTCCCCAACACGTGGGTGCGGTTGTCTCCATCGGCACAGACGCCGGCAGTGTCTCATCTTGCGCTTGTGGCTCTGCATTCCAGCGGGACGGCACTTGCATTCGGCGGACAGGACAGGGCCGCCCTGCCGACCGCAGCGCTTTTTGAATTCTCACCCCTGAACTCGCGATGGAAGCGCGTAACTCTTTCTGGACCGTCACCCTCGAGGCGAGCAGGACACGTCTCGTTCCTGAACTCACACACGTCGGAGATGTATATCGCCTTAGGGCAGTCAGTGCTTCCGGGGTCGCGCAGTCTGATGAATGACCTCTGGGTTTTTGACTGCAGTACGAGCATGTGGCAGTGCATCAAGGGTGAGCACGCTGGCTGTCTCAATTCTTTGCTGACAGATTCGACCACCATCCCAGAGCCGATCGCATTCGCAGCGTCGGCAACTTTAGGGGGTTTGAATCTTGGCGTGACTTTTGGGGGCTTTTCGTTGCTGGAACGCACAACAGACCCCAGTCTACCAGGGAGTCTGCCTCGATTCTCAAACGTCTCACGAACGGTGCCCGTGAATTACGGGCGTGCATGGACTCTGCACCTGGATGGAAGGCAAAAATACAGGTGGCAAGAGGTTGTCACTGCAAACAAAGTAATGCCCCGCGCGCGCGGATTTTCAACGATACTGGCGCTCGAGCCCTTCAATTTCCAAAACGCCAAAATGGAGAACCCGTTGATACTTTTCGGGGGTGCCGATTGGTCTTGCTTTTCCCAAGGATGTCAGCTGCCAAAGCCCCTCTCAGACTTATGGCTGATAGACATGAAAAAGGCTCCGATAGCGAAAGGTTCCACGAATCCTGATTCAACGCGAGCTCGCCAAACCCTCGCACGCGATCATACCGCTGAATTCGACGGTGTCGATGATCTTGTGGATATTCCATTGCCTCCGTGGTGCGACGAAAGGCGCTCGGTAGGAGTGGTGTGGATTGACTTTTGGATGCGCTACACGCGGAGCGCCATCTCAAACAGCTACTTGATTGAAGCTCTCTCGGGTAGGGAACAGACCGATACTCAACTGCGATGGTTCATAGAGGGCGCGCACGAAGAAGTATACGTCAAATTAGTTCTTCGTCCTGGGGATCAGCAACAGCTTGTGCGGCGATGGGGCCCAATTCCCAGCACTAGCGCTGTGGGGGTGTGGCACCATGTCACCTTCACACTTCGCACAAGCCCAGTTTTCAGCGCCCAGATTGAGCCCTCCTTAATGATCGCACAGGCATTTTTCTTTCTCGATTTCGAGCAGGTGCCCATGTCAAGCACTGCAGACATTGATGAGACACTCATACTCAACTCGGGCCTCTCACGTATTGTGCTGGGTGGGGTTTCGTCCTCAACAGGAAAGGGGAGCACCAAACGTTTCGAATTTTTTGAAGGTGCGGTTGATGATTTTCGTGTCTGGTGGCGTGCATGTCCGATAGCGACGGATCCAAGCAGCTGTGATCCATTCGCTTTTGCTCCGCTGCGTCTCCGTGATGGGACAAGCGTGACTGCGGTACGTAGATCTGACGGGCGGCCCATCCAACTCAAGGACGTTGCCTTCGATGATGTTGCAATGCCCGTGAGGGTACACACTTTCTCCAAAGATGACCCGAGATTGACTCCTTCTATCTACCGGTACCGTGAAGCTGCCGCTGCACGTGCCAAAGATGGACTGATTCTCCATCTCGATTTCAATGATGCCCCCGCGCTTGACGGAGCTCTGCTGGGCCCCGGCCCGGTATCAAACGATCGGCCTTTGGATACTAGTATCATGCCGGCACCAGCTTACTGTAGTGTCGTCCTTCCTCCTCCTACTTCATCCTCCTTCGGCCGCAGCGTAAAAACCGTGACAACCACATGTCCCACCTGCCCCGAGCAGTGCACTATTGCAAGATCGCATCATTTTGTTACTTCTACTATCCAAGCATCGTGGTTTGGCGATGGGGTGTACCCGACACTGGGTGTCTTGGACCAAGCTGAATCTGACAGAGGCAGTGATCCAGACGGCTCAATTGCCTTTTTTTCGGAGTGGGGGTGGTGTGAGTGTCTAGATGCGGATAAGGTGGTTGATAAATGTTTAGGGTGTACGAGTGTATGCATGTGTGCGCGCGTGCATAGGCGTGCCTGCGTGGCTGCCTGTTTGCTTCTCATCCCTTGCTCGTCGTGTTCCTTCCACTGGTGCTGATCCATGAGAAGAACAAAATTAGAATGAAACCGCTCTCATTTGCTACGTATGTCTGTGGAGCAGTGCCCAACGAGTGGAAGATGTCATTGCCCAAGCAACTACGTGCGTGTCTGCGAAGATTGCGCAATTGTTGGAGTGTGCTCTGCCGGCAGTAGGATCGGCGTGCCATGTGATTTGTCATCTGCATTCGCTCCAGGACAAGGAGGTTGCATGAGTCCAGAAAATTCTACTGTAAGTGAATGTATCTGTGGGTATGGACGTGAGTGTGCGGGGTTGCACGCTGTGCGTATGCCTTTTTATTCACCAACCAAGCGAATCTTCCGCTGAAAATGTTACAAACGAGCAGGATGAAGGCACTCGTGATGTTGATTCGTCGAATTCAAGCCAAGCAGAGCCAACAGGGGTTGGTTCTTTATGTGTGGCTCTGGACGCGATGGGCTGCCCAGAGAGCAAGTGCAGAAGTTGGCGATGCCAGGTTTACTGTGCGCGCCCACTTGATTTTTTTGAAGATTTCATGTTTCACGTATGCACACGCGCAGATTCGTAAATAATCTGTGTAAGGACCACGATGCACACGATATGCTTAAGGTTCAGCACAGTGCGTAGAACCATAAGTGTACGGACCCACGTGTTGACGTGTCTGTACGCATCTATCGCACGCAGGCTCTTCTTCTCGTTTCATCCGATGTCTTCCCGATCGACACTGCCAACGCTTCAGAGCATGAGGACACAAGTGACGAGGTCAACAAGATGCCTTGCCCATGCATACCTAATGCCTACACATGCAACACTTATGTCTTTGCATGAGGTGTGTCTCCCTGTGAGACTTCGTGTGTATTCAATACTCAGGTTGAGCCAAGCGAGAACAACGGCAACGCAACTGCATGTCCTGACGGCAACAGCACGGACAGCAACACGAGTGCCTGCCAAGACGGAGAAGGTGCACCAAGGATGAAAGCAGTCACAATGTGCAGAACGCGAGTGGACAGCCATGGCGAATCGCATACAGACGAGGCAACGGATGAATCTTACAGACAATCGCTGCCAGATGTTTCGGTCTCGCCATCAGTAGGGTTTTCTTGTGCTCCCAACCAGACGCTAATACATTCGAAGCCTGGCAAGCGGCAACAATGCTGTTCTCTGCTCAAAAATGGTGGGGTGCTGCGGGGTCATTTCTGCCGGCACTGGACTCCACGCTCAAATGAAGAACACTCAGAAGAATTAGAAGCCAACAGTGAGCTTGTATGTGAGTCTCTTCAAGTGCCCTCACCAAAATGGGAACATGATTGCGGGATTCGAGCATGCTGCGTCGACACCGACAGCCTTCTCCTGGCTATGCACTTCGAGGATCTTGCCGCCATAGCACAGACTGAGGATTCAGGCTGCTACACGTTTCTACCACAGACTTATGTAGGCGAAGACGACATGTCTCCTCCCAAGCCCATCAAGACGTGCTCTCTTCCGCAGGGGTCACTTCTAACCACAACATTCAGGACTGATCTGCTAGATGCAATGATTCAAGAGTTTTCGCCCTTGCTAGAAGAAGCCTTGGCTAAGTGGCACCCCCCTTCTTCAGACGGAAACTCGAGCAATGCGACAGATGGCAGCAGCGAAGTAGAGGAGGAGGCAGATCCCGCCGGTCGACGGAGACACCTTCTCAGCATCGAGACAGAGTTGAGACCTGATCGACGTGTCCAACGCAGAAGAGTATCTCCCTTGGAAAAGCTCTTTCTCAGAGCTGAGGTTGAGGGAGAGGGCGAAGAAGCTGCAGCCGATGTCAATGCTACATCTTGTAATTCCACGGATTGCGAGGGTGGGAATGCTGCGACTGGCGAAGAAGAGGGGGATGATATCGAAATGACATGCAAGGAAAGTCCGGGGGCAGAGACGCCGGTGGAAGTGCCGGTTTGGGTATCGACGTGTGGGAATGAGTTCGGGTTTCCACTCTTCCTCAAGCCTGGGCCTCCATCTTATGCGGAGTTTCACGTCGTGTTCACGGATCCCATCGGTCCAATGACACACAGGCAGCTTTCCAATCTTGTCCAGCTTACCTCATTTATGGTCGGAATCCACAAGTCAGAAAGACATTTGATTTCTGTTCGTCAAATGCTGCAAACAAAAACCGGTGACCTGCGGGCTGCCGTGAGAATATCTACACCATGCCCTGCCGGAGCTATTGAGCTACGCCGAGTGATCACAGATCGCTTACAAGCTGTCGGGACTGGAAATAATGATGAAGATTCGAATTCTACCAATGCTACTGCGGCTGACGACGATGAGACGGCTGAGGAAGGTGGGTGCGATGTTGGCTGTGTTTTTTATTGTCAGGCGGTAGAAGTACGGCCAATTTGAGTATGCATATGAAAGTTATGGCAGTATTGGTGCTGCTGCAAAGATAGCTCTCATTGAATATTTGATTGCTATATACGCATGCAAATTTATATGCACAATATGCGTGCAACAGAAGCAGCGGCAGCGGCACGGCGGCGTCACATGCGAGGTCTACTACAAGATGAGTCAGTCGACGAGGGCGGGGATGGAGGAAACTCGTCAAACACGACTGCGGCGCAGCAAGGGGGTGATGCGCCCGATGAAGGCGAAGAGAGCATTTTTGTCTTTACGTCGTGGAGTGCGGGATCGGATTTTTTTGAATTACCGGCCAGTGTAGCCGGAGGTGAATCGGCGCGATATTGCGGGGATGGAGTAGTGGATGTTCACGAAGAATGTGATGACGGAACAGGGAATGGGCCTGCGTTTAGATGCAGGTCTTTTGCTCTCTTGTTGATCATCTGAAATGTGCGTAGGCTCTCTGACTCAGAATTCATGTGCGTCCATTTGACTTTTTGTCGTGTGACCATGCGCAACTTGATTGAATACTAACTCAGAACACAACGCAGCTCGGCATGCCGTTGCAATCCTGGCTATTCTTTAGTGCCTTTGCGTCCTCCCCTCCCGTGGTTGATTGACGAGAGGAATCCACAAGGTGGGGGGGACGATGTTGGAAGAGATCAAGATGTCGATCCAAGAGTGTGTGCGTGCAATTTCAACAGTGAATTCTCTGCGACGGCAAGCGAAAGCTCGTCTGAAATATCGGCACAGAATGATATCACGTTTGAACTGTCCTTCACCAAACCTGTGAGGGGTGCTGCACCTTTGGGCGGGGATGAATCTCACTCTTATGCGCCAGTGGAGATTCAAATCTCGAACTTGACCGGGATCCCAGTGCCTGATGGTATCTTGACAATTAAGTGCGTGGCAAGTTCGTGGGGAATGTGTCACGTAGGCATTCCCAACGTTGCATTTGGGCCACCAAAGGAACCAGACGATACGACGCAGGGAGAGTCACAAGATGTTGATAATTCGACGGATGCAGGTATGGACACGAATCTGTGTGGGTGGCCTGGGCTTGGATGCATGCGAATCCTCCAAAATATGAAATCATGCGGATTGTTAGTGTCTCGCTGTCACGAAGCTCAGCTAAAGCTCAGCTGAGCTTTAGCGAATGCCAAACGAAAAATTCACCTCTTACGCTTTCAAAAATCACTTGTGCAGGGTCCGAAACTGAGGCCACACCTGAAGCAGAGGCTAGAATGTGGGCTACGGTGACGGATAAACTTCTGCGATCCATGGCCACAGAAAACGAATGGCGATTTCCGTCTCGACATCTTCTTCAGGAGGATGTTACAGGTACCGGGTGAACGTGTTGAGAAGCTTGCTTGCTAGCCAATTCTACACAGTAGGTAGTCATGGTCCTGAACCCTGTGGTCCCCTCGTGCTTTGAGATTATTAACGATTCTGTGTCTCCTGTGCAGCTGAAGATAACGCAACCAACATCACAGACGCTCAAAAAACCCCTGTCGACCATTGGAGACGGTCTGCAGCAACTTGGGAGCGTAAGAGCGGTACTCTGAAATTCTTCATCTTGGAAGATTTGCCTGCTGACACAGCTCTGCGAGTCACAATCACGCTGGTAAATCGCAACGTAGCGCAGCCCCCGCGTTTGGCAAGGATCAACGCGTGTGCTCGTGGAAAGCAGGTAGATGCAAACTCTGGCGTTCTCGCTTCGAATACTGTCACCATTTTCCAGCCCGGTGCTGGTGTTTCAAGCGAGGAAGATTCTGAAGCACGCAGGAGACTGCTGCTAAGCGTTCATAGAGGCATGGAAAGAAGCGTCGTCTTTCCAGAGTCGACACGCAAATCTGGAGGATTGTCGCCTTTGCAGAAGCTTGCCCTTCGAAATGGAGTGGCTGAAAACATAGCGGATGAAGGCAGCCAAGAGCCATCCGTTGTTTTGAACTCGTTTATGTGCTCCAGCTATCCTTGCACTTACACTTTGCGCCAAGCTTCTGAACACGGACACATCGATGAGGTCGCAGATGTATTCCTCGCCTCGCCTCCGCACAACGATTCCGTACTCCGTATCGTGATGTGGACGGACGAGAACCAGGCCCTGGACAGACCGGAAAATGCACAGCTGAAAGCGCTTATGCAGGGAAAGCTTCAAGAGGGAAGTGCTCTAGCAGGATATAACGGGGCCATCTTGGGCTTGACTTGGACCGGTGAAGCGGTGGATGTGCAAGTGACCCTTCGCGTAAACAACCGCACACTTCGTCGGCAGGCAGGCTGTCGCACAGTAACGTCAAATGTGAAATCAGACTCGTGGGACGGAGGTCGTCTAGAGCTTTGCCTGAGCGGAAAAGTAGCGCTGCACACGTTTGACATGCACTCGAAACTGTGGTCTCCTGCGACAGAACATACTACCAACCTGTCAGAGGTGTTGACTGCGAATATCACGGACTGGAGTAGTAGCGGTCAAGATGACGGGGGCACGGTTACTGGCAATACAACGTTTCTTGCTGCTGTAGCAAGTTTGAGGTGCTGTAATGGTCGTTCATGTGGCGACGCAGTTTGTCCACCTGCAAGAGCAGCTGCTGAGGCATTGGACGCAGCCCAGTCTCCCCCAAAAAGACAAGAGAACCGAGTGAAATTGGGCGGTGGAGTGGGGATTCGAATGCCAGCCATTCAACCGTCGCAGAGACCTTTCTTTGACGAAGTGCATGAGCTGCAGGCATATGTCACCAGGACCGTGTCGGGAACAAAGAATGCTGCTCAGTCCCAGATATATGTGCCAGCGTCGAATTGGACCCAGTTGTGTCCCACATTTCCCACTCCAACGTCATTTGCCGTCACTGCAACGCAAAATCAGGAATGTCCGCCAGAAAATGTCTGGACAACCTCAGCGATAGACAAGGGCAGAGAATGGCCGCCCGCGCGGTACGCTCACGCTCTTCAAACTTCACTACGTCATGATGTTGTTTTGATCTACGGCGGTGTTGGATGCGCACGATATGCAGAGGGTGATGTGAATGGCTTCTGCTTAGCGGCTCAAGTGCTAGACGACCTGTGGCAGTTTGATGTGTCGAATCAAACGTTCCGAAAAATTCAATTCAATGACAAACTTTCGCCAAACTTTGGGCATCTTCTGGTCAAAGTTCCAGACGGCGGGGTAGGGGGAGGTCGAGGAGGCGCTGATATGTTGGTAATAGGTGGATCACAGTCATTCTATTCCCACGAGCCATTGTGGGGAAAGCCTAGGCCAAGGAGCGTCACGACCACGGTCACAACTACCACGCTCTCGTCGAAGCCCACGACCGCCGCAACGACTTTAAGCAGAGCTGCAACATCTGACTCTTTCGTCCTGCGACACTTGTATTTGCTGGAAAACCGTTCGACCGCACAGTTTGTTTCCCCATCGCAAGTTGGTGGCCTGTGGGGAGGTACTGTTGTTACGAACTCATCTCATGCATTCATTTTTGGGGGATTTGAAGCTAATGCGCTGTCAAATGCCGTGTACATTTACGATCTTCGGGAGACGCATCATACGGACATGCAAGTGGCTGGCATCCAGAAGATTGTGTCTGCTGCGCATCGTCCTTCAGCCTCGGCTTTTTCCAGGGTAAATTCGGTAAATTCTACGTTCGCGGTGTGGACAGGAGGTGTCATCCGAGATCCCGTCTCGGACTCACTCATGCCACAAACAGATATCTGGGCACTCTCCACAACTGGCACGGAATTTGGGATGGGGGTGAGAGTGCCACACTTTTATACGCCATCCAATCTGCCGACGTCGCATCCTTCGTTCTCAGCGACGTTTGCCTATGAAGTCGACGGCTTCGTGCTGCTGGTGTCGCATGGCGGCTTTGTGGTTAGACATTCAATGGTGCAAAATACAGCAGTGCAGCTCAGGACGCACCAAGCAAATCTTCACGTGGAGTTGCCTGACTTGGAAGGGTTCCGAGTCTATTTGCTGGCGCGTGCTGATGGTTCTACGATTGGTTGGGGCGATAAAATTATCAATGGACTGTCTTGTCCATTGAATCAAGTGGCAGTGGTAAATCATGGTTGTGTCCGCGGTGCCCCGGCCTTCAATCCCGAAGGCTGGGTATGTGCTAACTCTGGTTCTTCATCCGAAGCCTACTGCTCTTACGATGTTGGGCCCTCTGCTTGTGCATGGTGCGAAAGTAACGGTGGAACTGCCAGTGGCATATCTACGGGAATTCGTGAAATGAATCTGATAACCTCAGAAACGCACATGCAATTCTGCCCTGCTGGTGCAAAGGACGGCAATGATGTCAATGATTTGTTATACGCACCAGATCCTCAACATGATGTATGGAAATGCACTCCAACTGCTCGTTTCATGCAGACGCTGACCCGAGGCACTTTTCTCGGCGGACATAGCGCCGTGATGTATGGAGGTCTCGATCACAATGGAAACGCACTCTCCGACCTATGGCTGCTAGATTTGGATGCTGCACATCCGGGGCATCAAGTTGATGTTGAGTGGCGGGGTTCCAACTCGTCTATGTTCAACGTGTCGGATTATCTTTCGAGTGTTGCGGCATGTGACTCAATTGATGCTCACGTCTCGAACCTGAAATTTTACGATGTCATTGTGTCAGGGGGAGGTTCTGCAACCTATCAGTGTCTGACTTGCGGGGAGAACATGTCGGGAGCAAATAAGGGAAATGACGCTCATGTAGTTGGCAAGCGACTTGTTTTCATTGTGAAATCGACCAAAGTGCAGTGCGTGAATCCAGGGAAAGCAAAAGCGTGGGCAGATGAGCAAAAGCTGCAGTTACAGATGGCACCGTCCCTTGAGGAATGGACTGTTCGTAGGTTGCCTGACACTCTGACCGTTCCGATGTGGCAATATGCGCAACCTGTCTCCAGTGGTACAAACAGCAAGATGCCTGCCAACCAGTCTGATGTTTTGCACCCATGCCGTGTGGTTGGCGAGTTGCCTGGCCCCCGTCACGGACACGTGGCAGTCGCAGTGCAGCTACAGCAGCTGCAGAACAGCGCGCTACTCATCTACGGGGGGGAGTCCACTCACTTGGATGCCTCACACGCACAAATGTCGTCGGATTTGCACATTGCAGTGTTCGAGACCTATGAAGTTTCGGTTGCGAAGCCCACTCTCGTAGATGATGTTGGAAAGCCGTGCAATTCTGGTGGAAATTGCCCGCAAGCACGCCGAGATGCTGCATCGCTTCTGGCTGGATCTGATCAAGATCGCACCAGCCGCCTCTTCATATTCGGGGGGCTGACTCACAAGCACCCGTTGAAATCGTCATCGTTTTCTTCCCCGCTCCGCGCATATTTAGATGGTGATAGCTCGTTGATCAAGCCACTAGATGATCTTTGGTACCTCGATCTTTCGGAGCTAACGAACATCTGCAATAACGGGCGCACTCGCACCATTTGCCGTAGCACCGTTCTCACATGGACTCGTGTGCTCGTCGCGACACCCTACTTTGCAGGAGAACATGGGGGCCAGGCATTGAGACGTTGGGGAGCTACTATGATCATGGATCCTTCTGCAGATGCTCTTGTGCTGCTTGGTGGTGCCTCAGTCGAGAACACTTCAGTCTCCCGTGGCAGAAGCGATCGTGCTCCGAGAGGGTTGGGAGTGGGACAGCTAATAATGGAGCATGCTGATGCTTTTGCATTACCTTTGCGTAAAGTAAGCCGCTGCCATGTTCTCGAGGCCCCCACGCGCACAGAGGTAGGCGCCATAACGTCTTTCAAAGTTCAGTGCACCGATGCTCTTGGTCACGCATCGACCTCTGCCAGTGTCAGCGCAAAGTTCAGCGGGCCGGAGAATCTTGAGTGCCTCTGCGAATCCGGAGCATCATCTTCGGGGGAATCGAGTGATTATGTCTGTCGGGTGTCTGCTCTGATGGCCGGTTTCTATCGCGTGGTCGTGATTGTTGCTGAGTCGAAAATGTCTTCTGAGCACAGCACACAACTTGCACCATTTTCAGTGAATGTCGAGGCCAGCTCCGCTTTCTGGCCTCTGTCTGAGGTCCGAACAGCACGATCGCAGGATGTGCATGCAACGGCTGGGAACATGGCAGATTTTATCATCGTAGCCAAAGATCGCTACGGCAATTTGGCACGAGAAACTAGTGTCCCAGTCGACTTCATGCTCGTCTTGCATATCGATGACACTACCTCCTTACAAGATGTACCAGCCCGTCGGCAGGCGTTGGTGTCCCCCGCCACGTACGAGGGTAAGAACATGACGGAGGATGAGCTCTTGCTTCTGGACAGGTACAGAGAGGAGGAAGGCTCTATTGTTGAGTCGGCAGCTGCTGCGATGGATGCTGGATCGTTGCTGAACTGGTTCATGGATAGTGAGGGCGTGTACAAAGTGAATTACTGGGTTACGCGATCAGGATCATACTCCATCCAAGCTGTGTCTTCATCGGGATTAGCTTCCCACTCTATAGTTGGTCCTTCTCCCGGGGTTCTGCTAGTAACATCTTGCGCTGCTGCCATCGAAAATTCATACGTGTTTGGCCAGGTAGCAAATGCCGTGGCAGGACGGACTTCGGAGCTGTACGTGCAGATGCGTGACAGGTTTGGGAATAAAGTCGCTCACTCTGAGTTGATGCCCTATCAAGACCTGCAGGTCAATCTGTGTCTCAAAATTGGCGGCATGCAAGGACAGAGTTGCGGTGGAATCGATGGCTTCCGAAGCCACGACATTTCTGTATCGACCGAACACACCGGCTCCGCGGGGGTGTACAAGCTGACACTGGACTTTTTCAGGGACGGCAACTTCATCTTGCTGGTCCTCCACAACATGACTATTCTCAACTGCTACTTTGACTTCCCTCGCAATCCAGGACATCAGATGGCTGACATGTGCACAAAACAAGCGACGCTTGTACCAACGCGACTCACAGCTGTGTTGGGAGCCAAATTCAACGCTGACGGTGAGGAGATTGATGCGACTCCCGTCTCCACCGATCCGAACAGTGACCGGAGGCTCCTCAAGGCCAGTGCTACTCGGCGCCAGTCAGACGCTAAGCTTCTTGGTCCTGATGGAAGCAGCAGGAGCCCTGCTCCGTCCTCTAACGTAGGGGGCGCCGCATACACCCTGCAACTTTATACTCTTGCCAACATATCTGTGTCGGTCAAACCAGTATTTGAGCCGCCAGACCTGAGAATTATGCAGCAGATGCTGCTGTATCTACCTCTTGCTGCAGCCTGTGCGGCATTACTGCTTCAGGGCGTGTGCTACTTTTTCTCAGCAATCCGGGAGCCCACTTATTCGTCGCATCTGGAAGAGCACAATGTCGTCGTCACAACAAATTCTATCAGGGTATCTAAACAAAACCACCGGAATGCGAGGGCGAGACAAGCCGCCGAAGCACGCAAAGAACAAATCGGCAAACAAGAAAAATCGTCGAAGGAGGACGTGGACAAGAGCGACAGCGTGTCTACAAGACCGACACATTCCGACGAAAGTTTTGCCACGTCACCTACCTCTCGATTTGGCCTCAAGCCGTTTGAACAGCCTGCCAAGACCTCCCTGCGCCAGAGCGATCCTGCTGCAGGAGTTGTCCCGAAGGGCTTTGGAACAAGCGATAGGTCCAAAGGCCGAAGTGTGAGTTGGACACCGCAGCCGCCTTCTGGGAGTGACAGTGATCCTGCTGCAGGGGGTGTCCGTATTGAAGGCGATGAAAGTGCCAGGAAAAGTGCGCGGGTATCTCCTTCACAGGGATCTCCTTCGCAGAAGAGCACTTCTACTCATGCATACCGGGATCCCTCGGTTGTTGACCAGTTTTTGTCTCGTTCCCTGTCTGCTGAAGCAATTCGAACCTTGAAAGACATTAAGGTATATATAATATGATATGATATGATACGATACGATACGATATGATATATGCACACACACACGCACGCACAAACACACACACACTCTCTCTCTCACGCTTGCACGCAGACACACACACATATGTATATATGCATAATGTGTGTGTGTGTGTGTGTGTGTGCGCGCGCGCGCGCGCGTGTGTGTGCAGGGAGTTTCCCTGCGAGCGCCTTCCTCCATCGTAGTCACCACAACTCCAGGCAGTAGACTGGTGAGGACGCACGACCAACCTGTGTCTTTGGAGGCAATCACAACCAAACTGGATCTGGGTGCCAAGTCAGACCACTCCAGCAAAGCTCATCTTGCTGCAACAAATCCGCATTCGGAAAGTGATGAAAGCATTGGCGACAAGGGTGTCGCAGGAGCCCATCCTGTGCGACAAGAAGACGATCCAGACAGTGGCGTTGGTGTTGCAGATGCGGGGGCGGAGGTGGCTGGAGATGCACCGGATCCTTTATCGCCAAAGCGCAAAAAATCACCGCAACAACTGGTATTCAAGCCGGATATCCGTCAAACGCCGCCGTCCTCACCAAAGAGTAAGGCATACCTGCGAACATATGCACACGCGTGCTAATGCATCAGCAGTGTCTTGACGTCGCCAGTCCTCTTACTATATGCATTGCCCTGTCTTTTTGTGGCAGAATCTTCTGTTAAAGAATTTGTGTTACAAATATGATTATATGTATCATCGCTGAGTATGGGCGCGTGCGGGTGTGCGGTTGTCATGCAGGCATCTCGGGGCCAACTCTCTTGGACATCGACGGCTGCCTTGACTATGTGACACTGCTGGAAGATGACAAGGTGTGCTACCAAACCAATCATACAAGGATGGGGAAATTGGGAGGAAGGCCTCGACAGACTTTGCAACCAGTTGCTTGTGAACAACGCACTAATGCACGCGCACACTCACAGACTGACAAGTCATGCATGTGTGCGTGCGCACACACACGTACACACACACACGTACACACACACACACATGCAGGTGATCTCAGCGGATGAAGCAATCCTAGGGCGCCAAGCTGTCCTGCGGGGAGATCCGAAGGTCACTGCCGTCCTCAAAGATAGGTGAGATAGGATGTGATTTCTCGCGGGCGCGCGTGCAGGATATTCTCCTTGTACCCACGCACATTCGCAATTTGACACGCGTGCTCACGTGTGATCATCGTGTATGCGAAATGTTGGCACACACACACACACACACACACACAATGTGTGTGTCAAATAAAGCATGTTTGCGGGGGTGGTTTCCTGCTTTTGTGCAGGGCCGTGCAAGGTCAAAAGTGGAGAATAGCCGCAGCAATTCGGCAACTGCATGACAGCATGAGCTCGAGCCCAGCTCCTCATTTGGCCCTTGGTGGGGACGCAGGGGGCGGGGCGATCTCGCTATCCTCGCGGAGCAGGCTCACAAACTTTTTCGGTCGCGGCGTGGGAGGGGCGGAAGTGGGGAAAAAATCAGCGTGAGCTGCATGCTAATGAATTCGTAGAAAGAAGATATCTGCCGCCGCTGCTTGCGGATCCTCGCATTCTTTTAAACGGGTTGTCGTCCACGATCTTCTCGATAGTATTCATCGCGGTTGGATGAGTAAATAGATCCGTCTCTGACGTCCACGCGCTCTTACTGCCCCTACTCGAGCAGGCTTTACATGACCAGCACCTTATCTGCGATTGTCTCCAGCGCCGACTTATTCAGTAGTACACCGGCCCGCGTCGACCCAGCTGCGCGGTCATCCCGCTTGCAACCTATTGTGCATAGCGATATACATGTATGTGTAGGATGTATATGTTCAAGACACTTCAACATCGGGGTACATCCACGCACAGCGTGAAACAGAAATGGCGCCTTGACTTTGGCCTTGGAAGTGTAGTCGTCACGGTTCACAATACAAGACACAGACTGTTCGTGCAGGCGGTAACCGCTCAGCTCTTAGGAGGAAGTGTGTCTAGTATTCATTTTGAAGGCAACGGTCAGCCGTGACCGTGGAGATAGCACACCCGCCGCGGGCTTGACACCCGCGCACCCTCATTTCATGCTCGCAAGCGCGCTTGACACTTGCCGCCGCAAGCTGGCGCGCGCTGTCTCGTTCGCCCCCGCCCAAAGCCCAGGCGCTTCCGCCATTCCGCCATTATGCTATTCCGTAATGGCCGATCTGGGCCGTGATTTGATGCGGGTGAGAGCGCTCGAGATCCAATGTCGGACGCGGGGGTAGATCAGGTGGTCCGCCTGGTGGGGGCAGAAAGGAGAAAACAAGACAAAGATCAGCAGACAAGCACAGGGCCCGTGGTGGTGTGCAGCAGGTGACAACAGGCACACCGTCTGCGCACTGGCAGTGACCGGGCTGAGGAAGCAATAAAGTACCTTGAGAAATGCTGGAGACTGACGTCGGGGCCCAAATTTGCAGGCCCGCTGTTGATTTGTCCTGATTAGGAATCGTGCACAACTCTTTGTGAAGTGCCTGGTCGCCGTTGCGCGTCTCTACTCCTCCGCTTGTGATTCCAGACATGCTACTACTAACTACTGGTAAAGCGGCACCCGCAAGACGGGCAAGCAACGTATTCATGTCACGCAATTGCTGCTCCACAGCTTGCAGCCTCGAATCTACACTTTTCTCCATATGACCATTCTTGATCAGCACATCTGCTTGTGCGCTCGCGATCTGTAATGCGCCCCCCTGGACTTCGTTCGTGCTTTCCTTCCACACCTCCTTCTTTGGAGAAGATGTCCTCTGCTCTCTTGTGGAATGACATGTTGAGCACCTCCTGTCCACAGATCCGTCGTTCGTGTAGAGAGGGGAGTCTGGCTCCCCGAACAGCAGCTTTTGCGTGTCAAACAGCAAGTGGTTGATTCCAGTGATAACGACACCAAAGCCATCCGAGTCAACTTTGTCTTCACCCATCGCATTCCGCATGTTGCGGAGAACAAATCCACGGAGCTGCTGAAGAAGAATGTATTCAAACTGCACTTTCGTCATTGAGCCGTCTGGTCGACAAAGAGCGAGTTGATGTGTGATTATGATGTAGTCATCGAGTCCCAAGTATATTCTTGGGGCCAGCTGCAGCTTCCACAAGCCCTCCGACAGTCTCTCAAAGGTGAGCACTTCCATATTTTCTTTCTTCTCGTTCGCGAAGGCAGCAAAGAGCAGATGAAGCCGCTGGCGCAGGTCGTGATCATTGCAAGCATTTGCCAATTCCTCCAGCAACGAGTCGATCGGTTCTCTCTTCATTTGCATTTTGCGCATGCAAAGCACACGGTCTTGATCTCGACGGCTCTCGATGAATGCATCTAGGAGCGCTGCTATGACTATGTTCAACAGCACATAAGGCACGATGACGATGTAGGAAATCATGTACAAGCGAATGATCCAGTGTCCCTCCCCCTGCCCGAAATGTGAAGTCTGCAACAGGTCCTTATAGATCAATACCCATCCGTCAAGCGTGGCTATCGTAGTGACCGAGAATAGTGCTTTCGAAAACGATTCGAACTGCTCAACGTCATTGAATAGCGACGCGGCTAGTATTGCGTACATTGACACCATGACAAAAGTAAGTATGAACACGTGCATAACGGGATTGAAGGACTTGTACAATGAGGTCACAATCGTCCGCAGAAACCCATGTTTCAAGAGGCGTTTTGCTACACGCAATACACGGACCACACGAAGAGCGCGCAGACTGGAAGGGCCTTTCGTGTCGGAAACGCTCCAAAAAGAGAAGCACACTAGAACAACGTCGAGAAGATTCATCCAGGTTGTTAAAAAAGTTAGATGGACAGACACAAAGAACGCCAGGCTGATTTCGAATGTCAACCAGACTATGAAAAAAATTTCCACTGCGATGAAAGCCCGAAACATGTCCGTTTCATCCTGCGGTTGCAACTCTGCCTGCGCCAAAACAAAAACAAAAAGCCTCAAAACATTGAAACACAGAGTCTTCACAATATTATCAACGAAAGATACACGGTAAAAAAGTCACAAGGGGAGATTGCCCCACCTCTACCGCACACAACAGGAAGCTTATTGCGATCATCACGACTTGCAATCTGTGGAAAAACACGCTCTTTTCGATTTGCCGCCCAATAATGACCAGATTCAAGTAAAGACTGCTGTTGGAGCGCCGCGTGCGCAACGCCTCTTCCCGCGTCACAGAAAGCATTTTTTGGAGATGCACCAGGACCCTTTCCGTGTCAGCCATCAGGGTGAAACATCTTCCAGCATTCAGCCCCACCTCCGAGGTCTTGACGTCGAGCACATACCGCTCCTGATTCCAACCTAGATGGCCCCCAGTACTTTCCATTGTCCCCATGCGAGGATGACTCGCTCTATCCCATGCGTCGCCCTCCCTATGATGATGGGCGCCACCGCCCATGCTACCATGACGGAGATCGTGGTGGAGGTGATCACCATGTGAGACGAGGTGCGCGACGCAGCGGAGTGGCGTTCCATCGTCTGGCAGTGCCGTGCGTTTTCGCACAAGTCGGATCTCCGAGACCGGAATAACGTCGGTGCAGAGACCGCTTGCACGGTTGGAGAAGACCAGGAGGTTTTTCTGCACGACGAGATCGCGCGCGACGAAGCTGTTGCTGATGGGGCAAAGCCTGTGGACTTCGCCCGTCCACTGTGGTTGGTCAAGCCCCGCGACGACGGACGACAGAGGTTTGCCAAGGTGTGCGAGGAGCCTTCGATGTTCGCTCGTCTGTGTGCGGTAGCGGCCGTCCTCCAGCCCAGACAGAATATTGTATTCATGGTGCAAGACGCCGAGGCGATCGATCTCGTTCGGCGACCCATCACATTCAAGGTTTGCCGGGGTGGCCGAGGAAGAGGAGGAGGAGGAGGAAGGTGTATTCAAAGCTGACGCAGTGAACGAGGAGGACCCCGAGCGCGACCGCGCTACCCAGGACATTGAGTGTTCACCGCACGCACGCGATCTCTGCAGGCGCCCGGGATGACGTCCTTAAGGGCGTCATTGCAAAGATGCGACTGTGGCGGCCATTCCCCCACGGATCGCTCGCGTGCGTGGCCTGGTCGTCTTCCTCCAACCTTGCTTAGGGTTCCATACAGTCAAAAAGTCAACGGACCCCCGAAAAAAACAAAAAAATCCGACAGGTTGTGACGGTTACGACTGTCCGAAACAGGTTAGCAGTTTGAATCAAAAAATTTGTACTGAGGATCCCCTCTCGCCCGTGAGACAGGGCGTAGCTGCGGGCGGGGCGTAGGGGGACGGGCGGGCCAGCGGCGCGCCGTGCGCGTGGGTTTGCGCTCGTCGATGCGGTCGCGCCAGAGCAGACCCATCGTCTGCACCGCGTGAGGGAGCGCCGCGACTGGTGCGCGCCGGCGGCACGAGGAGGCAGCCTCGTGCTCATCAAGGCGGTCTTGGGGGCCCTGCCCTTCCCGGGCGCCGTCGGCGCGCAGAGCAGGCGCACCGGGACAGCGGGCGCGGGGTGTGCGGCGCGGCGTGCCGTCAGCGCGGGGGTACACAGGGCGTCGGTCGCCGGCCTCCACGGTGCAGGCCAGTCGCCGGGGTTCTGCCCTGCTGTTCCGCACGGGCAACGGTACTGGTACTCGGCGCTAGGGCGCGCACTCGAGGGCGGGCGTCCCGCGTTGGGCGCGGCGCTCCGACGACAGGCGCACGCCGCGCGTGTATTCTGCCGCGGGACGCGGGCCGTGTGCTGGCGCAAGCATGCCCACCGCCGAAGCCGGCGCGGCTGCGGCGCCGGCGGAGGAGGCCGATGCCGCCGAGCGGAAGGTGCCACCGCCGCCGCCACCCGATAAGGGCAAGGAGGAAGCGAAGTTGCCGGATGCCAGCGATGCTGCGAGCAAGATGGCCAAGGACGGCGCAGCTGCCGGTACGTCTCGCTGTCCATGCTCTGTGCCATGAGGCCTGCGGCGTTGCAGCTGCGCGAGCGGGACGAAGCTCGGTGCGCGCTGCGCGCGCGCCAACGGCCCGCGGCCTTGGCGCCTGCCGTGGGCGACGCAGTCGAGTATGCAAGGGAGGCCGCGCACGGCCGGGACGTCTTGCGAGCGCGTGGGTCGCTGCACATTGGCTCCACGAACTGCCCGTGCTTGCACGGGCCAGTGCCCCTGCGGCAACCCGCATTAAACCCTAAATCCTAAACCCAAAACACTAAACCCGAAACGGACCTTTGCCCCTGCGCCGCCATTGCTTCAGAGAAAGAGAGAGAGAGAGAGAGAAAGAGAGAGAAAGAGAGACAAGGAAGAGCAGGCCCAAACCTCTGCGCACCTCTCGTCTATCTATATATGATATATACATATATACATATGCATATACATATACACACACACACACACACACACACACACACACACACACACACACACACACACACACACACACACACACACACACACACACACACACACACACA
>Ga0115006_10000584_pt1 | contig 20221 bp, 9 predicted proteins | sample ArcOceMetagenome_3_FD_88943 | JGI IMG/M metagenome (GOLD analysis project Ga0115006, IMG submission 88943) | Marine eukaryotic phytoplankton communities from Arctic Ocean - Arctic Ocean- Svalbard ARC20M Metagenome | ecosystem: Environmental > Aquatic > Marine > Oceanic | place: Arctic Ocean...
AGACCCCACGGGTGATACCGAGGAGCCTGATCGCCGCCGACAGGAGACACCACACCTGTCTGCGCGACGCAAGGGAGCACTGCCGGCCTCTCCCGGCGGCCCGCCAAGTACCGGGCAAAAAAAACTAAGGGTCTTGAACCCCATCCTAAGACTGTATCGGATACAGCCTACCGGCAAGAGCTTTCGCATGAGAGTTGAGATGTGTTGGAAGTGGGCCTGGCAATCAACAGCCCGTTCACATGGCAGAGACCGTAATAGATGACGTTTGTTGCCGCCATGAACTCGAGGATCTTGAGTTCGTTTCCAAGTTCAGGACCAAGTTCCCAAGTTTAGGACTCAGCCAGAGTTTCTGAAGCCTTCTGGGTGGTTTCAACGCTGGTTTTCGACCTTGTAAGATGGCACTGTATATTGTGGTCATCACAAAAGGGTCCTGCGTGTCGAGCACACGTATGAAAACTACATAGCGATTTAAAGCAAAAAATTAGCATTCTAACGCAGTTTTTGCCGTCTCATGGTCCGCCTGCATCGCAGAGAGAGAGTTCTGTTTATTGAAAGGCATCGCCGAGGGCACCTACAAAAACCAAGCACGCGGAAGCTGCTAAGCTCTACTTTACTACGATATACCCACATACATACACAGACACAGACATGTGTGTATGGGCTGTTTATTACATACAGATCCGCAACACAGACACAGACATGGGAATGCCTATACGGAGGCAGGCAAGCATCGCGACTGCGGCCCGCCGGCAGTATGGTTTGACACCTCCAAAAACTGTCCCGGGGACATTTCTTTGCCCTCAGAGACAGCAGTCCATAACTCAGCAACAAAGACAAGTTAGGCCATAATATTGAACGCATATGAAAGCCATATTCACGAGCTTTCATATGCTGTACTGCTTGTCTCCAAACTCAAAGTGTTCTCTGACATATGGTAGGATGACTATCGCAGTGTGGGGAACTGTCCTAGGGAGAAGTCCCGTCTCCCAGTGTCGATCTTCGAGGAGCGATAACTCAGCGACCAGAGCGACAATTCACAAGCGGATTAGTTTGTGCAAAATCTCTATTCTTGGTCTTTCACGGACATCAATTCGCTTGTGAATTGTGGCTCTAGTCGCTGAGTTATTCTCGGAGGACTGTGCCCAGGGACAGTTTTTTCCCCGACAGTTTTTCCCCCCGCTGAATGGAAACGGTTTCTTTTTATGAAGATCGGAGATTTGGCGGAGTTTGGAGTGACAACTGACGAGAAACGGAGCTTCATAACCCCTTCTAAGGTCTAAACCCTCCCCTCCTTTTCTTTGCATGCTGTGTCTTCAGAAAACTCGTTCAAACTACCATCTGGTCAAAACGTGTAGAAACGACGTGGTCACGAATCCTCGCGTTCAACACACTATGATACACCGCAAGAGTTTGCCAAGGACCCATGACAAGCCTACTCGTTCCGCCCTTTCTAGGTAGAAAGAAAGAGAGGCCGGGAAAGCGAAGGGCAGTGTTTGCAGAAGTGATAGGGGACTGTGGTACAGTAAATTTACAGGTAGGGTTTAATCGCCTAGGCACGTAAGGAGGGATCGATGGAAAAGCCTATTACAAGAACACCATGCCCTGAAATTGCAAAGATGACGGAGTCTCGCATGTGACATGGGCGTTTGTATGATGTGTACATGTCACAACAGCCGGCGTTGGAATACCCTCGTTTTGGGGACCTTTTGAACATTCATAGGGACCCAGGGCGTATTTGACCCCAGAAGCGTGCTGAAAACTTCGTGCGAGATGCAGGCTTTCTCAACGTTGTGCGCCCAAGACCCTAGAGGAGCATGTTGAACTTTTTCCGAGAGGCCTTTTCCCTTAACATCGTTTTGCCTTGTATCGTAAATTTGTTCCTGCACAAGGTGGTTTGTCAAATTCTCGACAGCAAAAGAAGAGAAATACACACGTAAGCAAATGATACACGCCAGAGGCTTTTAGCAGAACCTGAAGAGATAGAGCTCGGTGAGACATTCAAGCGAGGACTGGAGGGCGGTACCAAAAGTCTGTGCACCAACATCCGTGATGCTGTTATCTGACAGCCACAAGATTTTCAACCGCGGGGCAAACCCTTGGTTGAATGCGTGTGTCAGGACGCGTATGCCCTCATCCTCAATGTTGCTGTTGTCCAGATGCATCTGCATCAAGTACCGCCCAGCAGTGAGGTGGGCCAGCTGAACTATCAGTTTCATCGAGCGCCCCTTCCCGTGTCCGACAAGAGGGTTCTGGTTGAGTTCTACAGACTGTACTACGTCTTTCATATACAGCGACCGCTCCCCGTCGGCATTGGTTTTGCTAGCCGCCAGGCTCTCCAGCTTCCAGGAGAGCTCTCCTGTCTCAAGCGATTTAGACAACTGTGCTGAAGCGTCGGCTGCCTCTTCCGTGTCCGTAGTATCATTTGCTGGCGCCATGGCATTGTCAGCATCTGCCAGATTGTCCGACGTAGCTGCTTCTGGCAAGCCAGCCAAGGCCGCTTCCATGAGCAGGTGCAGACCATCTATGCTCACATTCATGTTCGAGAGTGCCAGCACTCTATCCCGGGCAGCTGAGCCAGCTTTCTTGCTGTCTGTTCTCACGTGTGCTTCCACACCACCACCCGGCCTCAGGATAAAGCTTTGTTGAAATCCTGTGTGCAAAATCTGCACATTGACATCTTTACTCTTGCAGGAGCGAGCCACAAAGTGGGCCAAGAACGCGGAATCGCGACTGATGCCTTCGCTTGCTATGAGCGTCACGTCCGTGAGCTCTCCAGCCGCAAGTTGTCGCAGATCCAAATCACCTATCACGTACGGTGCCACGCAAAGAGAACCAAACACACGAGCCTCCCATGTGCTCATATTGTGAATGGTCAGGGCCGGCAGGGGCTCCGTAGCCTTGTCCACTGTCAGACGCGTCACGCCCTGATCTTCTTCATCCGCTACACTGCCGGCATTGAACCCGTCAATCTGCACAGCCCCTGCTTCTGAGAAAATGACAAGCGGGCGGACCGGGCCCGAAACATCCTTCTCCGTGAAGCGAGGTTTCGACTCTGGCGCTCCGTCGCTCGGGATCACGTAAAATTCGACAGTAGATCCGTCGTATTTGACGTGGATCTTGTCGCCTGTCTGGAACTCTTTCTTGTTATTGTCGTCTCCTGCTTGTCCTCGTGTGCCTCGAATATTCGGTACGCCGCTGCGATACGTCCACATAGTGATTGCACCACTTTCCTCGTCGTTATTTATGTCCAAGCAGTCCTGGAGTGCGACTCCGACCCAAAAATCGTTGCCCCCCTCTCTTCGCAAAATTGTAAATTCCACACTACCTTTCTTCATCGGTGTGCCCAAAGCTCGCCGGTCCCGATTATGTTCGCTGGAGGCCACCGAATTTTGGTCAGAAAACTCAACATCGTCCTGACGTTCCTCCCAAGATAGCTTACTGCCAGGACCAGCTTCAAAGGATGCTGTGCAGCCCTGTTCGAGCAGCTCAACGCATCGCAGCAGATGTGGAGTGCCCGGCATCTCCTCGAAGGGGGGCACCATGAACCGCGTAAACTGGACGGCTTCCAGCTTCACATCCAACAGTGGCAGTGCCTTGCTTGCCGCCGCGAGGCACGACACGGCAGCACACATCCGCTGGCAGCATTGAGGCTCAGCCATTAGCGCCGCTGGCAGACGATTCAGGGCCGACTCGACCCTTGCCAACAGGTCTATCGCCTTCGGCACATCAGGGAGGATCCGTTCCTGAAACTTTTTGAATTCAATCCACGCCTGGTGCTCGAGCCTTGCGCTTGCTACTCGTTCAGCGAAACCTCGAAGCAACACATCCATTTGCCGCACAAGACTATCCAGTAAGTCGCTCCACAGGGCATCCCGCTCCGCGCAACATTCCGCGCACGGTTTGTCCTTTCTGCAAGGTGAATCGGCCTCATTTCCAGTAGAGTCGCCGCAACATAGCACTGGCCGCGGCGGGGATCTCCATGATTTCTCAGCATCGGCCTGTTGCTGCGAGATGAGGGGTTGATGGTCAGAGAGCGGGGCTGATGAATCTAAACATGAACTGAAAAATACACAAGGGAGAAGGTATGCATTTTCTACACACAGACTTGCGGTACTTGCTTGCCCTTTGATTGCCCCTCTATGTAACGTAGATTACGAAAATTGTAAAAAGAAAAAAAAACATTTAGGTGAGGACGCTCGTCCCGCCCGCCGCAGTGTCGGCGAGTGCGCACGCACCAAACACAAGGGCTCGCGCGCAAATACGCCATGCGCTCGTAATTATTGTGATACACATAGGGCTGCACAGACGATATTTCAACTCTATTCCATCTAATACCTTGAGATCCAAGAGACTTTTGCTTGCAAATAGCTTCGGCAGAAAGGCCGCTGAACAAGTACTGTCATCGTCATCTTCATCGTCATCTTCATCATCTTCATCGTCCCCAGAATCTTTCTCAAGAATTCCCCCAAATTCTTTCTGAAAAAAGGCTAGGAACCTGGCCTCGGATATATCTCCGGGACTATCCTCGTTGATCCCATTGAACAAGTCCAGCAAGTTTGCCTGGATCTGCTCTTCGTTCATCTCCTCGATATCTTCTCCATTCACCTCATTAATTGCCATCAGCAATGGTTTGCACTCGTGGATCGCGAGCATGCCGTCGCCGTCCCGGTCTAGGATTTCAAAAACCACACGCAACCTCGTCGCGTAAGAGCCGCTGTCAAAGTCTCGCAGTTGGCGTCGTTTCCACGGCTGCAGCTCGACACGGTCACCTGGCGCTTGCACTGTGACGAGGTAAAGCGCGGAAACGTCCTCCGGAATCCCACACTCTATTTGCAGTACGCCATTTCGAGAAAACGCAAGAGATCGATGGTCAAAATCCACCGTAACGCCAATCACATCTCCGTCCTTGATACGCGCCAGCTGCTTGGTGTCTGCTCTCCCTTCAATTAGCAGCATGCACCCATCCTCTCCACTATAATATGTCCAGCACTTTGATGCTGCCCGGAGATTTGATTTCGACCCCGCCAGGGTCTTATCTGCAGTGACCCCACAGCACCGATCACCACCTATCTTGTGCATGATGAAACTGAAATGGTGCCGACCGTTGGCGACAGGGGCAGAAAGGACGGTGCAACAGTCTGGAGTGTCGCGGTCGTTACGTGTGTCTGGCAGGTAGATCAGCATGTTTGTGTTCACATTCAGTGTCAAATTATGCTGATCCGGGGAGTGGAATATGGCTGAACTTGAGTCGCTGGCAATCCAGCCAGCGTGTTCCCACTGCAACATGAGGTCCTGAGGGGCATCTTCCTCGACCAACTCCCAGCGCACATTCATTCTATGACCAGGAGCGTCCTGCGCCTGCGCTTGCGCCTGGGTGGACTTTTTAATAAGGTTCTCTGCGTCTTTGACAAACTCACGCAAGCCCTCCCATTCCGCGTGGCTCTTACACTTTTGTCCAAACACGATGGGATGCTCGAGGTCAAGGTTCCAGAACTTTTGGAAATATTTGGCGTTGTCAAACGCCACCCGTAGCCAGCACAAACAGTGTGGAGAACAAGTCAGCCCTCCAGCCTGCACCTTGGAGTCGTTCCACACTGTCATTGTTTGTTTTAGCTCCTCTCTCACGCAAGTGACTGACCTCGCATGCCTTTCTTGGGCCTGCTTCGAAAGCGACAAAGTAAACGACTCGGAGGACTCACGCAATGCCTGCTTCAGTCCCGCCAGCTCGTTGCCCATGCGCATCTGCAGTGACGAACCCAACTCGTCACAGTCTAAGTCCACCAGGTCGTCCACGTCTACCCACAGCCTGACAACGTCGTCAACGTTTTCTTGCAACGCTGAATCCAGCGCAACTTTTGAGATTTCGGCGCCGGTCAGCGCAACCAGGCATTTTCCCTTGTGATCTGGATGATGATTGAGGATGATTGTGCCCTGGAATTCTTGTCGGGCCTTTTCGAGCACGCCAGCACGCATTGCGATACTGCAGTGCCACTCCTTGACAAAAATCCTTACGTAACGCGCTTCGACGCTTGCGGCAAAGTGGTGCTCTGTTTTACTGTCCCCACCCATGCACTCAAAGTGCTCACCGTGCGCCGCACGAGCTGTTACCCATTTCTGATCCGTGTGCTCAGGATGAGTCTTCTTATAGACACCGACACTGACTGGTTTTGGCCCGCAGTCCGCACAATAATCATCACGGCAGGAGGCACAATACCATCGTTCCCCATCGAACGAACCCCTACATTCGTTACAGATATAAGACACATATGATCCAACAGCAAAGACCATTTCATGTCCCTCAGTCGGACATTTGGGTGGCCTGTCTTCACTGCGCATGGTTTCAAGGTGGCCACCCCAAGCTATGGCTGCATCCTCGTGCTCCTGCCTGCTCATTTCCGTATCATTTAGCATGTATTCTACCTCAGATTGACGTCTGTGCTGGACAAAAACTTTGGTGACATATTGATGCTCCAGGGCGCCCTGGGCGCAACCCTGCGTGACAATTCCCGCAATGGATTTGACTTCCCCCAGGTCAATCTCCAACCATTCTCCATCCTTATTGGTCGCGGGAGACCATGCCTGCGGGGAATCGAGACACGAACTTGGATGTGCCTGCGATTTGAGAGGCAAATTGCCCCTTTTCACACTCGAATAGGAGCGAGATGTCTCTTCAGGGTTCAAGTGCCAACACTGCACGAACGAAACCGTTTTGTTGATTATAGGTGCGTTGACTTTCTTGGCGAGATCAAGGCTTAGGGGTTTAAACCCAGAAATATGCGCATCGAAGGAAAGCCTCTTGCACATCGACTCGAGAGTTTTTGTACTTTGCGCGTGTTCTGCTGTTTCTCTGAGCAAGCTCTCCAGATCTCTCTGGAAGCGCCCGCCGTTGAAGACGAATACATTCTCCACATCCTGCCGAACAGCATCGACGCGCTGTCGCGCTAGACGCACAGGTTGATAGAGAGGTGAGGGAGAGCCCGCTTGTTTTCGACAAACGATATCAGGGTCTCGAAAAAATCCAGGCAACTTCTCAGAACAGTAAATTCTCATCTCCTTGACAATGGCTTCGAGCTTTTCCTTTGTCACGGATTCATCAACAGTGCCGACCTGTTGGTCAAACTCCTCCATCACGCCAACAAGCTTCTTTAACATGCGTTCCGCCTCCAAGAAGCGTGCCACGTTGCCTCTGACACCCCCAATTATGTTCTCGAATCCATCTCTCACGAGACCGTATGGGTTTGAAACATCCTGGTCGAACATTGAATTAAGGCTACTGCAAATCTCGTATGCGTTGTTGACTTGCGTCGCATGCTCATTCTGGTAATCCGTCAACCGTGATATGATCTTGCTGATTTGCTGCGACGGAGGTGTCACTGCAAAATCTTCGACCGCGCCTCCCCATCGCGCTGCAAACACGTCCGCCTGCTGTCGTTCTTGATCCTTCTGAACTCTGCAAATTTCTCGTAGATACCGACAGGAGACACTGGACACAAGGTTGCCGACTTCTTGCCAGTACAATTGCGACCCCTGTGGGTACGTTTCAGCGAGCACGCCCTCTCCAGTAGTGATGTCCCAAAGGCTCGTCAGCTCTGTGCTGTGGATCCACCCGTCACGGCAGTCTGGGTTACTATCGAAGAACTGTGTCACCTCCTGCTCTGTGGTGAAGAATTTCCTTGGATGCTCCTCCGTCTCGGGTTTCTTGTAAATGACAAGAACACCGACCGTACCGGCCTTGTAGCACGCCTCACACATCCACCAACTGCAGTTTCTAGGTGTGGCACAACCGTACGCCACAGTAGAACCTGTAATCATCTTATCATCTTTGTGGCGATCACAGTCACAAGACCAAGGCCCACCCGGAGTGAAAGGCCAGCTAGAGATTGATTCGGAGCACGACCCACACTGCACACTTGATCGCGCAGCTGGCTTTTCGACGCAGCTCAAATTAAGAGATAGTAACCAATCCATGAGAATCGTTTTGTGTTCACCGTCAAGCTTTTCGACGGGCAATTCCAACACAACCGGTGTGAAGTAGGAGTCTCCGACCCTGACAAAGTGGTCATGGTGCAGGTCCAACACGTCAAGCTGTCGCAATTCTTCTTCCGTGAACGTGTTCTGGCCACGTTCCAACGCGGCAGCCAACTCGGAGTGGACCAATTCCCTGCCATCGGCCGGCTCAGTCGTTCCGTGGTTCTTCCATTTCGAACCAAGTGCTAGAATGTCTCCCTCTGTGGCATTGACTGTTTGCTTCTCTGTCATCACAGTGTCCTGCTTGTGTCTTGTGTCGAGGGCTTCCTGCACAATTTCGATTGCTTTGGTGAACGGCCTGTCGCCATCTGCCTTTTGCTCTTTCTCCAACGCTGCATTCTTCCGCGATTCGTCCACAGCTTGTAGCGTCTGTCCTCCCTCCTTGCCGAGCACGGGCAACGACTCCCACCGCCAATTTTTTCGCACTATCGAATCAAGGATGCGATGAGCAAGCTCACTGTCGACATCTTCCTCCTGAACCCGAGCCCGCGTTAACCACTCGCGTGTGTGCTGGTTCTCCTTAAAAATCTCTGCAACCACGCGAGGCGTGACAAAAGCGGAGCGATTGCGCAGCCGGGCCCCCTCGATTGAATTCCGATACGTCTTTTCCTGCTGGACCAGCCGCTCAGCGTGGACAAGATTCCGCAACGCCCTAACCTTTAGCTCTGCCCACACATTTTGGACAGAGCTCGAAGTGGAATCCGTGTCTTCCGCCGCAATTTCTTCCTCAGGCGTCGGGCGAAGTGACTTCAGGAGGCTCGAAAAGAGATTTTTTCTGAAGCCTTCGACACAGTCGCGCCGTGCATCGAGCGATTCCTTTAGCGCTTTGGTGTAGTTGACGTCTATAAGATAATACTGCGGCTCGTTGGACCGCATGGATTCAAAACATGATGTCAACCCTTCCAAAGCCTTTTGGGTTTTCCAAAATAGATCCTGTCGATTGAGATGACTCTGTGCTTTGTCATTCCGTAACCACTCTTCTTTCAGCTTGCCAATTGCCTTTGATCTTTCCAATTTCGAGCCGTCCCATTCCTTTTGGGCCAGTGTCTTTCTTTCTTCCAGAGCTTCTTCGTCCTTTCCTGCTATTCGATTTCTTTCTGCATCGGTCAATGTCCCTGCATTGCAGCTGTACTTTTGTAAATAGTCAAGCAGCTGTGTGTTGGCAATTGTGCTTGCCTTGGATGTTTCAACGGGATTTATGTCAGAGAGTACTGCTCCCTTTGCCTGCGCCTCGTTGATGCAGTTATCATCCGACGACGAAAGGACACCTTTGACGAACAGGTGATAGTGGTAAAGATCTTTATCACTATCACCTGTTACGTTCGAGTCTTGATGCAGGGGTAGTTGTGTTTCCAGGCACAAAGACTGAAGCTTTTTGCACGTCGACAAGCGCGTCGCAATGTTTTTGATGCCCTTGTGCGAAATTCGATTCGAACTTAAGCTCAGAAAGGTAAGATTTGGCGCTAGCCGATCGAAATCTGCTCCAAACAGCCTGTCTGCCCCCAACACCGTGATGCCGTTCCTGGACAGATCCAAGCTTTTTAACAAGTGTAGCGATGCTTTTTCCGATGTCCCCCACCTCTGAGTAAATGCATCTACGACAACATCGCCAATGCTGTTCTCAGAGACGTCCAACGAAGTTAGAGACTCGTTTGTTGAGAGGGACGCGGACAAAGCCACCAGGCCTTGATCGCCGATGCGGTTACGAGCCAGATTGAGCTCCGTGATGCAGCACGACGAAGACGACATTGCGTCCGCTAAGTACAGTGCTCCCGTCCACTGAATACTGTTTGACCCCAAGCGCAGATGTTCCAAGTGCCGATGATTGCTCGCTGGAAGCTTGCCGACAAAGTTGCACAAGTATTGAATTCCCTCATCCTGCAGCTCATTGTCAGAGAGATCTAAATACTTCAAGAGAGGCGCACCCCCCTTTTCCATGAAGATGGATAGAACCTTGGCCCCCGCCGAGTTTATCTTGTTGTGGCTTAAGTTGAGGGTTGTGAGATGAAAGGCCGAAATTGCGATCAAATTGCAAATGATTTCCATGCTTTCCGGGGAATTTTTGGCCCCAAATTGGTTACACTGTAATCGCATGTCTTCGATCACGGCCTTCCGTTTGAATGGTACCCGACCATTTATTTCATCTGCACATTCCTGCCCTGAAAGATCGAGGTCATTGGCGCCAGCAATGGTCCCATGAACGATATCCTCATCGGCTCGTGCCGCTTCAATGAGTAGACGAAGACCGAATGTGTTGAGACCGCTGGAGCTGAAATCCAACACTTTTGCTCCATCCTCATTTGCCGAAATATGCGCGTCAAGTCCGCCCCCGGGCACAAGGATAATCGGACTGTCCATTATCGGTTTAGTCCCATTTGCGTTGCGGAGATATACCCTCACCTTATTTGGGGATGATCGGGATATGAAGCACGCTAGAAATGCTGACAGTTTGCTTCTAAACAACTTGACTATGTGCTCCGAAAGCTGCGGCTCGGAAAGTGAGAGTTCCTTCCTGTCCCCTGATGCAATGTCTCCGATGGGCAAATCACAACATAGCTGCGTCTCACCGCTCACGTAAGCGACTACGCATTCGCAACTCAGTTTCAGACAAGGCTGTCGCAGTGCAAGCATGCCCATCAACCGCGCCTCCCAGGCGTCAATCGCGTCGTCCAGGTGAAGATCTGCGATTGTGACCTCTGCTTTGCGATAAATCCTCCCCGACTCGTCAGCTGTTGCGGCGAGGGACGTCTGGTAAATCGTGTCGTCGAGCAGTTCCAGACATCTTTTGACACTTCGTCGTCTGTATTTCGCGTGTTCCACCTCTGCACTATTTCCGCCAGGCTGCGCGTGCAAGATCGCGTTGATGTGTGACAGCTCACGTGCGTACAAGAGCGTCATCGCGTCCCAGTATCGTGTTTCGGCTCTCCGCAGTTCCGAACGAGACGTGGCTTCAGGGCTGAGTGTAGCGACGTGTGCCTTGCTAGTGTCCATGTGCTTCTGCTGTTCCAGCCGCTTGCTGTCCTGATCTTGCTCACTGATAATATCCCACCGCTTGCGGATTCGATCCTGGCCGGCATTGAGCCTGTTCTCCACATTTTGGCGCTCGGACTCTGATCGGATTTGCTCTTTCTTCTGCTTCACAAGTTTATCCACGCGTTCGAAGCGGCGCTGATCTGAGACCACGGCATTCTCGCTCGTAAGCGGCAGCACCATACACGCTGCCTCAAACGTGTTGAGTATAGAGAGAAATCTCCTCTGGCAGCTGGGTTGCTGCAAGGTAAAGTCGTCCAAGTTCGAGACCATTCGCATGAGCTCTGACCCTACGCATTGACGTTCGAACCAAGATCCAACCCTCTCGGCATGGTCATGCTCGTATAAGTCCAGACTTGTGAGCCAGAGCTCGGAGCTCACACCGGGGTTGCACATCCAACGCAGGTCCTCAAGACAAAGCAAATTCGGCGGAATATCCTGACGAGGAGCGGACTCTAGTCGTCGGAAAAACTCTTGGCAGGCCGTGGCACGAGCCTGCCCCTGGAGCTGCTTAGCTGCTATGCCCCCACGACTATAGGCACCAGGCAAGTCAGAAAATCTGATGGATTGCTTGGAATCATCGAGCGAATCGACATCGAAAATAAGCTGCTGAAACGTTTCTGAAATGGACTCGAAAACATTCAACACAGACGACAAATCCCTTACAAGCACATCAGTTTGCTCAAGCAACTCCAGCGAAGGGCCAAAAGCATTTTTTGAGTTTCGCCAGTCGCCGCCTGCCATCACCAGAACCTTGAGCACAACATCAAGAAGCGAAGAAGCAATGGCTTCGATGACTTGGACTTCGCAACGCAGAATCTCGGAGAAAAATGCTTTTGTTTTAAAGTCGATGTGGGGACCGGTTTCCTGACAAGTCAAGAGCTGGACAGCACAGCAACGACGCTGAGTGATCTCGTCAAAAAAGCGCAGGATGTCGGCTTGGGCAGTCGAATTTGCTCGCTGTTGTTTGTAATTGAGCAGGCGACCATACGTGGCATCGCGATCAGCATGCGCGTCACAGATGTGCTCTAGGGATTTTTTACACTTTTCTAAGAGAGTTTTTCCGGAGTCTTCTTCTTTCTTCTTTTCACCCTGACCTCCTTTGGTGTCGTTTCCCCCGGGTTCTCCCCCCTTTTTACCTTGACCTTCCTCGCCAGTTTTTTCGGAGTCTTCTTCTTTCTTCTTTTCACCCTGACCTCCTTTGGTGTCGTTACCCCCGGGTTCTCCCCCCTTTTTACCTTGACCTTCCTCGCCAGAGTCCGCACCAGACTGTTTGCCTGGCTCGCTCTTTGATGTCTTTTCGCTCTTGCCTTTCGCTAAAAGCGATCTCGCCTTAAGTGCTGCATGTAAGCTCAATACCGGAGCAGAAACGATGTGCACTGTTGCGCTGCTGTTGCCTGTCACGTACACAGCAGCTGGGTAGCACTTGCTTTCACCGGCCAGACAATCACCAAATTCGGCTGTGCCCAACCACGTTGAAACTGAGAACGAAATACACTTGTTTTGAAAATCCACAGCAATGCCCACTGTGCTGTTTTCGTCGAGTTCAATCCAAGGCACGTTGTGGGCGTCAGCATCAGCAATGAGACTTCCTGCGGTGTTATGGATTCCAATGATCCTCGCTCTGTCCACCTTCAAGATGGGCGACTCTCGCCCGTCCCTTTCAGCTTTATTCATGTCGAGATTCCACTGACCTCTCTGCCATTCTGTGAATACCTCTTCAGGGAAAACACCCACTGCGAGGAAGCTCGCAGTCTCACTCGGCACCTCGACTCGAACCTGGAAAGCGAGAGGCTGGTCAAGTCTGTTTCCAGATTTGCTGTCTAACTTGAGCTCACACATGCATACCGAGCAATCGCCCTTATTCAAGACAGCCACTGAGTGTGACCCCTGCACATTGTTGGACAGATGTTTTGTGTCTTGCTCTTCCCTCATGCACCACGATAATGGTTTCGAGACTTCTTCAGAGTCAGCAATTGCTTCTACTGTTCTTACCAAGTTCTGGTACAGCTCGAGCTTATCTTGCCAGTGGAAAGCGTTATAACTATCGCCAGCCACGTTGTCCGCCTGCTCCTGAGAAGCATTTCTTGATATGTCGCCTGCCTTGCGACTGTTCACTGCTATTTTCTCCAGGTCAAGGTACAGGTCATTAACCGGGTACAGGTCATAGGCAAGTTTGAGAGCAAGAAAATTTGTCTTGAAGTATTCCTCACATTCGGCTTGTTTTGTCCTCAATGATTTTGACAGCGAATCCGACTTTCTGGCCTGTGCTTTTGTCATATGATACCAGGCTCGTTGTTCAAGAGCAATGACTTGATCGGCGACCTGTTTTGCACCAGAATCCTCCACTTTCATTCCGACCAACTCCAATAGATCCTTGCGTCTACGTTTCATCATGATTTCCTTGTTGCGAGTTCCCGACGACATGTATTCATCACGCTGACCATGAGTTACTTGATCATTAAACCATTCTGGCTCTGTTTTCTGCGAAAATATTCAAAGAGAATCAGCCTCGCTTCTACAAAACACACGCTTAATATTCAAATGGTTGCTGAGATAGTTTTTACCTCCGCAAGAGCATCAATCTCACCCCAGCTCTGAGCCAGCTCTCCGATCTCAAGCTCCGATTCTGTCCGCAGATCCTTGATCGCCTGCATAAATCATACCATTTCAGACCGCAGCACGTCTTCGCGAACTTGTACTTGACACGACTTTTCCAAGACGCGTCTTGAATAAGTTTGCAAAGTTGGCCGACTTTGGATGGGAGTTTACCGACAGCAGGACGTCCTTGCGTGTGGAAATGAGCTCTCCCATTGTCTTTGACTTGATATTGACGTTTACGCGAAGGGGCACGATGAGGATAATTTTACCATCTAGGCGCGTGAGGTACGGGGCGCCAATGACCTCGAGATTCGACAGCGGAGGCATCACGACCTCCTCCTCACCTGGAAATTGCGAGATCCATTTCATTTCCGCACCCCTATCCACTTGGCCAATTTCAATCTCAAAGACCTGTGTGTATTTGTGTGTGTGTGTGTGGGGGGGGGTCTATACAAGACGCAAAAATACCGTACATGCCAGATGAATGGAGTTGCACCAAGGTGGGAGAGGATAAGCAGGAGGAGGAAGCAAGTGCAACGAAGGGGTGGACTCCGGGCGCCAGCGGTGCAGGTCAGTGAGGGCAGGGATTTTGTTTTTTGGAGGTGGTAGGTGTGAAGCTCATACTGTGTGTGCGTGTGTCCGCGTACGTGTGATAAACACATGCGTGCGTACTCGTTTTGTTGGAAGGGAAGTGGGCGCTTACAATCGGCATTTTGCCGTGTGAGCTGTACTGGATGGCGACTTTCTTGTTGGTAGTCGTGCTCATGATGCCAAATTCAACGCCTGCTCAATGGTTTATCATGTCATGCGGATTGGTGGAGCATGGGACTAATATACACACGCATGCAGGGTCATCGTAGTGCACGTGTGCAAGCGGGGCCATCTTGAAGGCAGCTGGGAAAGAGGGATACTTGTAACGTTTGTGAAAGTCGGCAATCACGTGTTACTATGGCCAGATGTATTGAAAATGTGGGTGCATGTGTCAAATGGGGTGTTCGAGACCTCCCTTCGCACCATACTCGTCTTCATTCCAAAACTCTTCTGGGAGCTCGAAGCCACTGAGGCCCCTGTAGACTTTGCGGTTGAAAGGGAGCTTCATGATGCAGCTGCCTTTGATGATGCCAGAAACGATGGCATGGATGGTCGTGATGTACTTCTTGTCACCTCCCCTCAAGACACCGTTGTAAAAAATGTACATAGGACCTAAAACGTACAAATCTCGTGTGAGATGCTCCTACCAACACGCACCAGCGCGATGGTTCACGCGCGCAAACAAACGAACACCTGCAGAGAAGAGCAGGCAAGCGAGCAAGCGAGAGACAAGGAGCAACTACCACTGTAAAGACGCAACCCGATGACTTCATCCTCTGTCAATCCAGCGGCCTTCGAGTTCTCATGACTCATGAAGTAATGCAGCGTGTTTCCATTCCTTTCGTTTCCTCCAGGGTATTCTTTCGCGGGATCATAGTTGACGACGTAATCGTACTCCCATGCAGGGCACGTGGCAATCTCCTTGTTGTTCGGTGGGCAGAACTTTGTATGAGAGTCATGACTGATGAATTTCGCATGTCAGTGCTCGTTCCGCAATTAAGGAGGTCCAGTGCAATGTTTGTGGCACTCAAAGACAGCTGACACATGCTGACGCAATGGGGATTACTGACCTTTGACAGTGCTCACGAAACATCTGTTGTTTCACATTGAAGGATGGCATCCCCAAATACCGGTCCAGGCCCTTCTTGAAATCTTCCAATTTGCCAAACCTTGCTTTCCGCATCGTCCCTGTGAAGTCCCCGGCCCAGGAGGAGAATTTACTATTTTGAGACTTGCCGTCTTCCGTACCCTGTTTCGCATGAAAATCCAAAATGTTGCTAGCCTGAAAAAAAAAAGATGCAAGTGCACCAGCCTCCAGTCAGATTGCAGTTTGCGGCAGGCAGGGACACGCTGGCGAGAACCAGGTGCCCTTGTTGAGAGTGTGAGGGTGCAGAAGGTTGGGCATTGATACCATCTCCTGGATTATTTCTCTCTTCTTGAGGTCGTACAAGCGTCCGAGCAGCTGTTCCAGCCTGTCCTTGCCAAGGCCCAGCATCCACGACATGAGGTGCTCAGACTGTAACTGCTCCATGGCCAACGGGGTGCATATCTGCCGCAGGGGAAAGTCAGGCGCGAAGAAAGGTGCAACGTATATATATATATATACACACACACACATATGAATGAATGTATGTATTATATATGTATGTGTGTGTGTGTGTATATATATGTAGAGTGAGAGAGAGAGAGTCTGCACCTCAGCTCTAGCTCAGAGTACACGTGTTGGTGCAGACAATCCTATTATAGTAAACATGTTGGAGCAGACAATACGGTTCAAATACCCCCTTCTGCGGCTGCAAATGATCACAAAGTGCGTCGCCGAAGATTTCATGGAGCCTGATCTGCTCGAACGTGCTTGAAAGTCTACTTCTCTCAACCTCACGTTCCAAATCCCACAGTGTTACATCATTTCGGAGATCTTCCATTCGCTCTTCGATAGATCTCTCCGCAGCATATTCGCCTCTGCCCCGGCCCCTGCGGGATTGGACCCCCGGCGCCCTTTTTGGTGCCGGCGCCTCCGCTTCGGCGTCCCTTCTTGCAACCCCTACTTTCGCCAGCGACAACTTGAGCTGCGATCGGTTGATAAATAAACAACTTTGGTGAATTGTGTTTTGCTTGGCGTCCTCTGCCGCGGCATGCTCCAAAAAGAGCTCGCGCACACGCTGCCGTTCTCCTTGCAAGGACGCATCTGCCCCTTCGCCTTCAGCCAAGCCGGAGCTGGTATTCTCTCCAGTCTTACACCCCAACACTTTTCGGAACTGCGCGCTCCTAAGGTAACTGGCGGCGAGAGAGAGCTTCGTGTGCCACATTTCCTTGCAGATTTGGAGGTCCGCTGACGAAGATTGCCCAACATCGCGACAAAAGAAGAGGAACAATGATTCAACCCGAGCTCTGGCAGCTACAAACTCGGGCGCCAGGCGGCGCATGATTTCCTTGAAGCGAGGAAAGCGGATGCAGCCTGATTGGCCGCTGAAAGTCTCGTATGCCTTGTCTATTGTGAGCTGATGGGACGCAGCCAGAATGGCAAGCAACTTGACACCTCGCGTCGCCATCCTATGACGCAAGACACTAACAGCCGAGGACAATGGTTGTGGGAAGAAGCCCGAAAGGAGTCCAGACTCCATTTTCGGTGTGGCATCTCCAAATTGGCGTGACAATTGCCAATGCAGATCGTCCAAGGGCATGTCCAGGCGTAGGGTCCTTAGCACACCATCAGCTGGACTGAAGTACCTGCCGCCTACCTTGATATAGCTGCCGTAAGAAAGTTCAGCAATTTTGAATGAGTCTATTTGCTCAAGGGTGAACGCCGGTGGGTTTTGCTGCAGGGCCGCCGCGAGCGCCTCGTTCTCGATCTCGATGCCTGATGTCGGCTTTTTACAGATTTCCTTCCATTTTTGGCCTGGTGGGCCAGAGTCAAGTGATTCTGATAAAGCCAAAAATGAAAGCAGCGACGTTCTGTCCTTTTCCAGGCGCCGCAGGATGACAGTAGCAAGCTGCTCAAAGACGATTGCTCGCTTGGCACGCTGAAAGATTTCATAATAGCCCACCGATTCTATGTCCGGAATAAAGTCGACCTGCAGTAAGTCGAATGCCGATGTCCACTGACTAGGGTAGACGCACGGATCATTTTCCCCAGTCTCCTGAAAAAAGGTTAGATGAGCGTGGAAAATTCGAAGGTGAGTTTCCGGGCACTTGAGCTCCTCAACGATCATCAACTCTCGAACATTGTCACAAAACTCGTCATATGTGAGCATCCCGTTGTCGTCGCCGTCCATTTGCTGGGAGAGAGAACATAATGTTAAGCAGAGGGTGGAGAAGCACAATGTGTGTGTGTATGTGTGTGTGTGCGCGCGCGTATGGGCTAGAAGGTAGACAGTGCCGGCTGATGAGACAGGTTACACGCACCTTGAACAACTCTATGGAATGAGCCATGTCTGCTTGTTTGAGAAGACGGTTCATACAGTGGCCCATCGTGTTGATGACAGCATAAAAGGGTTCGAGAGATCGCGACCACGATTGGCGACTTATTTGGTTGTTTTGCGAGGAATCCAGGAGCTGGTGCCACATTATCATGTCTTGATCAGAAAGACACAGCTGCCAGCAGTCATTCATCGCCGTTAGATCTTTTTCTGAGACGAACTCAGGCAGGATCGATTTGTCGGAGGCATTGGCTGCAGTCGACGGAAACGAATCGGAAACCGTGCTCACGTCCCACAACAATGCTGACGCGACAATGGTCAGGATGCTGACTAAACGCTCTGCCGCAATTTCCTCGGTCTTCATGGCCGCCTGCCAGTTGTCCTTGTTTACGCGATTTTCGGACGGCGAGAGCCGCACAACAAGCAAGCGCAAGTCCTCCGTCGAAACGTCTAGATTCCATTCTTGCGCCATGTTATGGAGATCTGCAGTTGGAAAGTCTCCTTTCTCTTCGTCGAAGAAGTCGCTGGCCCTCAAAGCGTCACACACGAAGGCAGAGGACGTACCATTTCCGCAGTGAAACAAAAGGGCAACTTTGAAGACGCGCAAGCTCCGCGCGACACGCAAGGCAGATTCTCTGCCACCTGCGGAAACCTGTAATCCAACACTCTGATGCGTTATGCCGTCTGTCTCCACCACGTGTGCATCGTCCATAACATCGAAGCTCAAATTGCTGGCGTCAAGGGTCTCAGCAGGGCCGGGGTTCTCCCCACACTTGGTGAGGACAAACTCACCATCCGGCTGCCCCGAGGACCAGACATCAGATTCCGAGGAATGCCGTTGAAGCCGGATGCTCCCGTCTAGAGCGCAGACCATGCTAATGCCGTCTTGGGGCGTGATGCTCAGAATCTTGGACACATCTTCGCACGCATCGTTCGCTTCCTCCAAACTTTCGCCAGACAACAGATAGCGGCTGCCCTCTCCGTCGTAGTCCTCGTCCTTGCGCATGCGGTATGTTTCGACGCCCTTCCACCCAATCGTGTTGCATCCGTGACCATATTTCGTGCATGTCCAGCAGATTTTCATCCTTGCGCCGTTCTTGTCGAACGCGTCTGCGCCGCTGGACCAGATTGCCTCAAGATCGTATTCAAAACCGTCACCCGACTCCTCAGCCGGCGGCGAGCGATACACTCCCTTGAAGACATCGGACCAGCGTCTCTGGACGCTGATGAGCACGCGAGACCAATCTTGTCGAGACACACAGCCATCGTCCCGAGAGTCCATGGCCTTGAACAGGGCCTCCACGCACATGCGATCGTCGGAGATACTGGCCCGGGCGACCGCAGCCTTGAGGTCCTCTAGCATCATTCCCCCAGACTTTTGGGCAATGACTGCAAACACGTGTTCCAGCGTCAACCTCTCTTCGTAAACAATCTGCTTTACTAACCGCAAGGCCAGTTGGAGAACCTTCCAGCTTAAATTCGGGTCCTCGGGCTCCATGGCTCCGGCCGCACCTGCGGGCAAACGCGTTCGCATATCCTTCGTTGGCTCTTGCTGCTGCTCTTTCCCTCCATCTGGGTCCTCTGTTGTCTCTTGCGGCTGCTCTTCCCCTCCCTCTTCGTCTTCCTCTTCCTCCTCGTCTTCCTCTTCCTCCGCGTCTTCCTCTTCCTCCTTGTCTTCCTCTGGCTGCTCCCCCCCATTCTCCTCGCCCTTTAGTGGCTCCTCACCCGGAGGCGGCTGCGGCTGCGGCGGCGGCTGTGGGGGCGGGGGCGGCGGACTTCTCTGCGAGCGTAGCGCATGAGGGCTCAGACTGGCGTACTGGGCAGCCAGAGCTTCGTTCGCCTGCCGCAGTTCTGCAGCCTCCCTCTTCAGCTTTTCAACCTCGAGCAGAGCAGCGTTGTGCGCAGAGGCTAGCTCCTGCATGGCCGCATGTTGGGGCGCAGACCTTCTGGAAAGGTCAAGGACAACGGTTCGCCGGCTGTGCCCTTCGTCCGCCTCGTCTTCCTCCGCCTCAAGCCCCCCCTCCTCGCCTGCGGCTGCCGTGAGGGACGACAGCGCCGCCCCAAAGGCCTGCGCGTCGCGCAGCGCGGCGTGCCTCATGGCCACTTGCGGCGAGGGCCCACAAGAAGGCTCCAGCGCACCCGCATCTGCGGCGGCAGCCGCGCCCGTCTCCTCTAGGAGCGCCTCGCGCTGCATCCTGAGCTCGTCGCTTCGCCACTGCAGGGTCTTGAGCTCACGCTCAATATCGCGCAGCATCGCCGCCGTTCCTTCGGGAGTCACCTCCATCCCGCCAAGATTCTCCAGAGCCTGCAGAAATGCAGCCCCCCCGATAGTCGGCCCGATCACTTGCTCAATGCCCGCTGGTTGCCCCTGCTCGCATCCTCCGCGTCGACCTGCCGCTCCCGCAGGCAGCCCTCGCGCGGCCGCTGCTACAGCGGCCGAATCACGGACCCTGACCCGGGTCCAGGGTCTCGGATTCGGACCGTGACTTTAGCGTGACACCCCCTTTTACCCGTGAAATGTCGATCTTCGAGCAGCAATAACTCAGCAACCC
>Ga0115006_10000586_pt1 | contig 20212 bp, 9 predicted proteins | sample ArcOceMetagenome_3_FD_88943 | JGI IMG/M metagenome (GOLD analysis project Ga0115006, IMG submission 88943) | Marine eukaryotic phytoplankton communities from Arctic Ocean - Arctic Ocean- Svalbard ARC20M Metagenome | ecosystem: Environmental > Aquatic > Marine > Oceanic | place: Arctic Ocean...
ACACACACACACACACACACACACACACACACACACACACACACACACACACACACACACACACACACACACACACAGGGGATGATGCAGTGATATGGGTCCTAGTAGAAGGGAGCCAATGGGGTGAGGGGCAGCTGATCATTACGCTGCGCGATAGCGGCGGAGTCTTCCGTCAAGGGACTGACTCTGCCACTGCCACGCTCTCCCTGACCGGTGTGTGTCGTTGAAGACGCGCGTTCGCGCACGCGCATACTGACACGTGTGTTTGCGCGCGCGCGCACACGCACACGCACACTCGCTCGCTCGAGCGCAGGCAGATAGAGAGAGAGAGCGCGCGCGCGCGCTCTCTCTGTCTGTCTGCGTGTCTCACACCACTCATGAGTGCGCTCACTCACTCGTCCGCGCGCTCACATATACTATCGTTCTCCCTCTCTCGCACGCACTCACTCGCTCGCTCGCTCAATCACTCACGCACTCACTCGCTCGCTTGCTCTCGTGCACCCTCCCCCTCTTTCACCCCCCAAGGGCGCGCGCTCTTTCATGCTCTTAGCATGCTCACTTACTCACTCACTTGCCCTTGCTCTCCGACTCTCTGTCTCCCCGCCCCTGATCCCCACCTCCCTGCCTTCCTCTCTCTCCGTCCCCGTGCGCACACGCGAGCGCAGTGGTACTAGGCGATAGCCCCCCGAGAGTGAGGCTGGCAACGCAGCTACCCTGTGACTTGGAGCGAAGCGCGAGCGAGTGTGCGGTACCCCTTGCTCTCACCAAAGGCTCCTCGTGTGTCGGCACCTACCTCTGGGCGCAAGAGAGGTTGAGTGCTTGTCATGCGGGATAGTCTATTTGTCTGTCTGTCTGTATGTCTATCTCTCTCTCTCGCTCTTTGCCTACTCCGCTACGAATGCTGCGTATGATGATGTGACATATGTGTATGATGATGTGACATATGTGTATGATGATGTGACATAGTGTATGATGATGTGACATATGTGACTTGTACGCCTACTCCGCTACGAATGCTCGTCGGTTGTAGCAGCTACCCCAATTGAAAGAGAAATCAAAGTGTATTGTCTTTTGGTCCATTCTTCAGGAACTGACACGCAGAACCAGCGTAGTAGCTCCATAATCTGCAGCACCCGGGCGACGATCTGACGCTGCCATGCGAACAGGTACCTCGCGCCAGGACAACACGTTGGTCTTGCCCAGCCCTTTGAAGTCGCAACCCTCCGCAGGTCTAATCCTCTTCGTCTGTGCGCATCTATCTCTCGCTCCTTCACACGCGTGCCTGCCGTGTAAATACAGTCGGTGTACAGCGCATTTTGCCTCGTGATGCGTTTGCGGAACATTGTTATGTAGTGATGCTGCTGCGCACAGTGAGTGCATCGAGCTTTCGTCTCTCATTGCTGCCTAGTGTAATGTGCATATTACCGTTGATGGTGGCGTTTCTCACCCGTGTTTGGAATTGACGTTCGGAATCGACGACACACGCAGCTGCTCGGAAGACCTGCCTTCCGATTCAGCCGCTGGTTCTAAAGACGCAGGGCCGGAGGAGGATCAATATGTCTTGCGGAACTTCGCTGTTGCCTCGGCCGGCCGACTGGAAGAAGAAGGCCTATTTCAGAACATCTCCTTGCGCTTGTCAGTCAGTGATGATCCTAACGGCATACTGGAGGTACGTGCTCGTCTTTGCGGTCGCTTGTTACTCGTCTGCTGGCAACGTGTTGAAGGGCTAATTCGCGGATATTCGTACAGGCGTCTGGCATCAATATCTCAGATTCTGGCACGCTTTTTGTGAAACTCAAGCAAGCTCCACCCGTCGTGATCCCGCCGCCTGCGTGTTGGCAAAGATACGCGGGACGCTTTTTGGGCGGTTATCTGCTGGACTTTGGAAGAGCAGGACACGACCTCGAAAGGAGCAAGGTGCTGTGCAGTCGGAATGCACAGTGTGGGGGCGTGACACGACAATTTGATGTGCACGGCGGGATGCTGTGGACGCTGCGCGCCTCGGCTGACCCCAATGCACTGCCTGATACGCATGGGTGTCTCCACGATACCTGCGAGTCGTGGGTCTATTTGCGCCAAGAAACTTCGGAAGACTGCCGCACGCATGATCAAGAGCCTGACAGGACAGGTGTAGCCAAAGTTATGATTACGGTATCAGATGGCACGCATGATACTTCCACAGAATTTCGCATTCACGTGGTGCCCGCTCCCTTCCGCTTGCACTCTCGGATTTCTGTTTTTGCTGCCGCACCCGGTGAGGTGTCCACCGTGGAAAATGCTTCCTTCGGCTTGTGGCGACCGCCATGCGTGGTCGTCCCGCGGGTGGCCGGGCGGTCAGTGTTTGCTGCTGAAAATGCGGATGGACAATTGAAATGCACCGGCGGGGCAACGGCAGACAACGTCCGAAGCTGCCGGTGCCAGCCATATCCTGACACACCACAACGATTCGTTGTCGCTATAGAGAATGAGAATCTGAGTCAGAATCCGACGATGACGACCATGGGCACCTTGTTGCTGCCTGCCTCAGATGTGCCGTTCCTCTCAGGGATTACGAGTATCCAGGTAACTTTGATTGACGGGGCCGATGTGCCATACCAGGCCAACTCAACGCTTGACTTCCGACTCGTGAATCAAGCGCCGACCTTCTCCTCCAGGAGCATCACCATCGCAGAGAATGAGAACTGCCGCGCACAAGAGGGCTGGGACATCCTGAACACAAATGTATCTAGTGCTGCCCCAGTTGCCTGCCGTCATTCTATTTCGAACGTCACCTGGGATCTGTCTGCTGGCCCATTTCCGGAGCTGTGTGCTAATTGCGGGCTGGGGCAGGCAAGCTGTGATTCTTTGCCTCCGGGAATCGCTTGCGTGCAGCAACGTGTGACGTTTCGAGTAGAACACGTGTCAGATGCAACCATGTTTCAGACCCACCCTCATCTCTCCGTGGATGGTGTCCTTACGTTTTCACTGTGGCCAGAGGTATCGGGGGAGCTACAAATAGCTCTTCGTCTGATCGATGATGGAGGCTATAATGGTGCGCCTAATCCAGAACTTGAATGGGATGATGCCTTTGATCGCCAGTGCTCGACTACACGGCTGGTGCCCTGTGGGCCTGCTGCTGGTCCTGCTCAGCGTGTGCAGGACAATGGCACGGATGTATCAGAGCTGGTGTTCGTGAATATAAGAATTCTGAACGTCAACCAGAAGCCGTCCATGGTGCTAGATCGCCAAGTCTCGTGTGTACAGGCCAATATCGACGCGTGCAAGTGTCCGGGTTTAGCCTCTGCGTTCCAGCAAGACTCACTGTGTGCTGCAAATGGTCATGAGCTGGCCTCAATCACAGTTCTTGAGAATTCAGGATTGCACCACGTGCACGCATTTGTTCGGCAGATTTCGGCAGGCGGCGGAGTCCCGAATGAGATGGCGATATTCGCCTTTGAGGAGGAATATGTCATCAACAGCACAATACCGACCATTCGGACTGACCCGCCGGGAGAGAGCAACATCACGTTCGAGTTAATGCGCCCTGACCCACACGGAGCGCTGAAAGGGCTTGAAGCGTCTGTGGATTTTGCCGCGTCTCCGGATGGAGCGCATGCATACGTTGCGGAGCTCGAAAGCAGTACACTTGCTGTTCTCGATTACCGCAAAGGTGAAGAAGGAATAAGGCTGTTAGACAGGTTAACGGACGGCGAAAATCGCGTACGGTTCCATGACTCGAAGGCATTTGCAACTGACAACCCGTGCTCGGCAACAGTTGCAGAGCTTCAAAACCAGACGTTTCTGGCTCTGATGCAAGGTTGCGAGGTCCTGGTCCAAAATATGGAGCACTTTCCTTCCTATCGTGAAGGCGACGCCTATGCGTCAGATTCAAAGTCGGAAGAGTACGGATACCTCGGGCCGCACACTATAGGCTATTGGAGATTTTCGAGCCTGTGGATGCGCGGACTCTATTACAAGCCCAAGCAGGATCTTGAAGCTGGATATCCATGTTCGTCGGGCAAAACTACCACGCATATGACCTATATCAACCCCGGTGCAGTGATTGATATCTCCGGCACGTTTCCACCTGCCTACATGGACACAGATCAGTGCAGGTCCAACTCGTATCAGGACACTGTTCCTGGAGAGCAACCGACCTTACTGACCTACATGATGAATGATGGCGTGAATGAGGTGCTCAACTTCGATGGCAAGCTACTGCAGGCTTTGTGGATCTCTCGTGATGTGGCTGCGTTGGAGCACTTGTTTCCCAAGCAGCAAATCAGCGTAGAGGTTTGGTTCTCTATCGAGTTTGCCCTTGTAGTCGATCCCGAGACTGGTGAATTTGAGCCGCCCATCGATCCCCACACTGATGTAGCAGTTGACAACGGCGGACTTCTGGCTGCCTCTGATCGGTTCACAGGTTGGGATCTCTACTACTCACTGCTCAGTGCAACAACCGTAACAATCAATTGGGCTATCAGTCTCGAGGGGACGGTCGATCCACCACCCACAGAATTCAAATTAGCCATTGCCACTATCAACAATTTTCAGTATCGCACTTGGTACCACGTTGTTGCCACCTACGATGGCATTCGCAGCTCTGTGTACGTAAATGGTGAGCAACTTGCCACTCAGCAAACGTGCGCAACTGGAAACTCAGCTCCGTGCCGAATGCGCATGCCACGGCATGCGGATGATCGCGAACCGGGAGCTTTCATCATAGGAGCAGGCTCAATGGAGTCAAGCTCTTTTAAATCGCACTTCGGGCAGATCGCCAGCATCCGGATTCTGGATAGAGCGATGAACGGCGACGAGGTCTTAGCAGGCTACAACTTGCGTAAGGACAGCCTGCAGAATACGATCCCTGTGGACACATACTGGACCAAGGCATACGGAGGAGGCCTGCTTCCATCTCCCAGCGCCTTCCATGCAGACTCAGCTGATGGCAAGGTCATTTCCCTGATGGGCCGCTTTCACATGGAGCGTAATTACACATGTAGATGGGCGCATCTAGACAAATTTGCTGACTCGTACGCTACAAGTAACTTTGCGGTTGCACTCGACTCCAACGATCCCACTTCTCCGATTCGATTATGTGACACGGGGGTTGACGGACAATGTGAAGTTCAGAGATACTGGTGTCTGAATTCGGGCCAGTGTCAGCCTCAGAGACACTGGTGTCCGAATTCGTGTCAGCCTCCTGAGGAGGATCTAAGTGCTTATGAAAAACTAGAGTATGGAGAAAAACTGTACCATAATCAACTTACATGTGACACGCCTCACTGGAACTATGGATACAAGGCTGCAATATTGTCTGTGATTGAAGAAGGTGACGAGAACGGCCGGCGTGTCTTATGGCAGCGCACGTGTGTGAGACCGGACACCTGCAGCTATGTCGATTATCAAAAACTACCAGACTACTTCTCGCCCTTTACATCACACAGAATCATGAAGAAACGCCAGCTCTGGTACTTGTCTGGCCAGTCTTCGGCAAATTTTCGGGGCGTAAATTTACAGCTGAAACATTCGTTTGGCCAAAACAGAGGAGATTTCACTTATTTTACCTTCACAGTCAACAGCTTTCTGCAACCACTGGATGACGGTGGTGCCTTTATGCGACCAACCTTGCCTCTGTCTACAGATTTTGTCCTCGGAGCATCCAAGGTTGAGTTCTTCGAAGTGACAGGCAGCAATGAAACGCTAATGGCTGTTGCCAACTACTGGGACGGACTGTCAACCCACACAAACTCCATCGTTGCTCAACTTGACTTGAACTTGTCTGCAGAGGCTCCAGCGGTGCTACAGAACTCTGCGACAATGCTGCAATCCATCCCGACACAGGGAGCCACGGGCTTTGCCCACATTGTGCTCACCTCCCGCGATGAGAACCTTATCTCCAAAAGCTTCGACTACTTAGCGGTGTCCAACTATGGCGGGAAAACCAAGATTTACCGATGGTCCACAGCACAATCCATCCTCGCCATCAACATTGCCCGACGTGGTTCCGGGTACATTCCAGGCATCATTCGAATTCTCTCCGCTGAAGGTACCGGCTTTGACGGATTCATATCTACTTCACATTTGCAGCTATTCAAAGCGGAAGATACGGATAACGCCGCCTACAACTTTTCTGGTGGCCAACTGGTGTGCAACACCAGCGCCGGATTTGAATGCGCCCGGATAGCAAGCCATGGCAGCGGCTTTGTGCCTGAATTGTCGCTGCCTACTTCTGTTGCTGACTCACAGCTTGCACATTTCGATCTCAAATGCACGGTGACAGGGTGCAACCCGCTCACCAAGGACGTCAACTGCTCAATCAGTCAAGATCCCGTTTGTAACTCCTTGAAGGTACGAGGGCACGTCGACGTGTACTATGGCGCTGGATGTGCGGATGACGACGCTGGATGCAGCGAGACGCGCATGTCGGATTCCATCACCACGGTCACTGTCTTGCGCGGGCAAACAGAGTTACCAAAGGGGCATACAAGCAAATGCTTTCGTCCAGGAATTGTTTTTCACAACAACTCAAAGCAGGAGAACAGCACAAGCCTGCGCGTGGACTACAATGTCGATTTTCCCACCGGCTCCATTGTCTCTGTGAACTTTCCAGACGCTGCAAGCCACGGCAGCATGTACTATCGCGATCCGCCGATTACATTGAACGATGACGTGTGTCGATGCGGCACCACTGTCACCTCAATCAAAGTGATGTGGGGTGGACAAGGCTATACCTCAGGGACTATGACAATGTCAGGGTCACCGACAAAACAGGCACCAGCGTCGGGCTCGGGATTCTTCGCGCACTTTCTGGCCAAGGGCAATGTCACAGAAATTCAAGTGCTTGACAGTGCCATTGGGTTTACCAGCCCCCCACGCGTCCGCATCGCAAATGACGATCTGAAGAATCCTGCGGGCAAAAATGGGGCTGGTGCACATGCCGTTGCTGTGCTTAAGCTCCACAGCATCCTTCTGCTTACTCCTGGATCTACGTACCTACATCAACCAACCGTAATCATCGATGAACCAAAGGCAGCTGGTGGGCGGCGAGCAGAAGCTGAAGCTGTCATGGAGCTGGTGGTCAACACCACCAGCATCACGCGCTATCGCCTTGCGGAGATAATCGTGACAGAGCCCGGTTTTGGCTATACTAGTTTGCCCAGGATTTTTGTCGTTGAGCATCCCGACGAAGAACCCTCCATGCGCGATTACCATCCAACTGCGATGGCTGTGCTCCAAGTTGACAAAGTCATCGTCAACCACGACTACTCCAAATACGCGTAATGATACCCGCTAACAAACCCCGTGCCTGCCTTTGTCAAGACCTAAGCATATGCTCTGCTGTAGTAAGAATAATACATAGTTATCTAATGCGTGAGCATTTCTGCCAGCGCGGTGTTCCGCGAGAGGCCAGAGATGTTGCTGCACTGGAAGAACGAGAAGACATGGTTTTGGGGCGCACGTCACGATGGCTTTCTTCCTCCGCAGAATGAGGAGTATGTTCAGCAGCTAAGCTCGGATCTGACAGATCTCAAGGGGGTAGTGATCTCTCATTTTGATCATGTTGTCTTGATGCCTTCTGCTGCGGACACCAGTAGCTGATGAAAGCATGGTCGCTGTTGTGTGCGTACAGGTGTTGTCAACGATTGACGTTCAACACTTGTCGAGCTTAATTAACGAGACGGTGGTGATCGATTCGATGAAGCTCGTGTGTGAGGACTGCTGGCTGGGCGAATCGTGGAGTCGCAAACTCCATTTATATCAGGTGTTCTTGCTTTTGATACAGTGCTGGAACGCCTGTCCCCTGCAGCATTCTTTCTTCAATATTCAACATGAGCTGACATAATCCCACGTATCTCCAGAACATGACGTTCTCGGGAGTCATGGGTTTCTCGCGATCTTGGCATTCCAATGATACCTCCGCAGCGACGGCTTGTGTCGATACGAATGTCTCATGGCGGGACTCCAACAACTTGGGTTGCGACGCCTACGATCAGTACAAGTGTAATGATGGTCTGGACGCCTTCGGATACTTCACGCCAGATGCCATCGAGTCCAGAACAGTTTGTTGTGTTTGCGGCGGGGGTGAGCAGAAGGCCTTGCCCACGGATGAGTCCGAGGAAAAGTGCATGTTGAAATGTTTGCAAATGGAGACTTGTACAGGAATCATGCACGCCCCACTTACTGCGAGTCCATTCATCGCGGGAGAATGCTGGATTGCAACCTACGAAAATCCAGACCAAACAATAAGGAGCGGTTTGTGGTTGGTCAAAGATGTCCAGTACAGGGCGCCACAGCAAATCCAGAAATTTTGTGCCGACTCCACGTTTACTCCAAATGCAACAGAGGACCAAGAAGTGTCTGAGATGGAATGGAAGGACAGGTTCGGCCGAACTTGCAACGACTACCGTCGTTTGGGTCTGTGCGGCGCGGACGGAGTCAACTTTACATGGGTAAGCAATAGCACCGGAAACTCGTCTAACCTGACCAATGCTAGTGATCTCCAAACTTCCAGAACTATGTTTTACCCTTATTACGGGATTGCGTGGGACTTCTTGAACCGAAACGGAACAGGCGGGGAGTCATTTGACGCAGTGCAAGGTGCGTTTGGTTCGGCGTCCGATGCTTGTTGCGGATGTGGAAAACAAGCCGATCCGCTGGGGTACAACGTTTTTGCTCGGCGCCACGACAACGTAACCTTGTATCCCGAATCTATTCCAGATCTGTTGTGCTCGCCAGATGCTCATAATTACCAATCTTCATCCAGCCCCATCTGTGTTGAGCCAATGGAGCTAGTGGACAACAATGGCACATTCCGTTGCTGCGTCTCGCGCGGTAGTTCATTTCCTGTCCTTGTTGAAAAGTGCCAGGGTGGTACATGCATCGCCAGCAGCGATAACATGACAGTAATAGACTATGAATTCGACTCAGCAGAGGCACAGGGATTCGTGAGAGCAGACGGATACAACCTTCGGGACAAGGCGCATGTGCTTCCCGTGGGACACATCGTCAGGCTGGCCTCGACCAACCCTATCTTCGGCAAGGCTGCTGTGGACTATCCTGTTTCAATGCAAGGCGCCATCCTTCGGCCTATTGTCGAGGGCTCCATATTTGATATCCAAATTGAAAACAGAGGATTTGCGTACACAGTCGATCCGCATCTGCTCATATGGCCGGTCAAACGCCAAGAGCATCACAACTTGAGTCGACGGATAGAAAACGATGACTCTACACAATATTTTTTCCAAAAAGCGCTACTCAGCTTCGAGATCGGGTTTGCGGGCAATATCGAGGGAACATTTGATGGGACCAACCTCGACTTTATGTGCGCGACTGCGCCTTCTTCTACAACATGCTTGAAAAATCCCTACGGCGATGGATTTGGACCATGTCTCGCGCTAACCAGAGCGCATGGCGGAGAGCTTGCTGCGAGCACATCCGTGATTGACTTTGCCAACGAAACGACCCTGGACACGTCAGGCGCATCCGGGCTTGTGGCATTCCGCATTCATGACGTCCAGTACCTCGTGGTCGCCAATTATCTGAACAAGTCACAAATGATGCTAGATGGTTTGTCGTCTCGACCCTTTTCTTCCCCCGCATGGGAGCAAAACTACGAGTATGCCCGCAAAGCCAAAAGCCAGCTATTTCGGCTTGCGGCGACGGCTGAAGGCCGCTTGGAAACCGAGCTTGTACAAGAATTCGAGACCGTCTCTGCTCATGATGTATCGTACTCCATAGTTGACGGTTACCATATGCTTGCGTTTGCGCAAGAGGTCTCTGAGACATCGGCACTGTTTGCTTTGCCAGCCAGTGATTCATCCGAAGCGTTGTTTATCGCAGGAGAAGCCCGCTTCGAGCTGATTCAGAGGCCGCCCACGCAAGGGGCGCGCACCATGAAAGCATTCACCGCTGCTGCTTCCATCGGCGGTGAAAGCTTTTTCTTAATCTCGCAGACGCAGAACGCTCAGGAGTGTGCAATTGAAGATGTATTCAGTACTACGCCCTCTTGTGGCATGAATGCATCGGCGTTGGCCCAACTGCCCCTCGGCAATGTGCTGGACTTGAATTTAGAAGCAGCTCAATCAATGATGCTCCGTTGGAATGGCACCCAAATCCAGGGCACCAACGTGATGGAAACCTTACCGAAAGATCTCGGGGGACTGCAGGCGTTTCGGTCGCATGATGCCACCGACTTTGTCCCCTTCCGGTCTCGGGAAGGCAGTGATCATGTGGTGCTACTAAACTCCGATGGCCCTGGCTTTTGTGAGGATAATCCGGTCTTAAATTGCTCGCTGAAATACGGAGCAGACGCGTCTGGACGTACAAGGTGCGTGCAGCTTCTGATGCCTGACGACGAAAGATACTCAGATGACACCGCAGTTCTCATTTCTCCGGATTCTTGGTTCTGTGGTCGCGATCGGTGCGTGCACGAGAAAGCTTTTCGTTGTGACCAGTGCCCGTCATCATGCGGCACATGCGCACTCTGCAATAGTGTCTTCAATGACGCCAAGAAGGGCATCGTTAAGGACCGCCCGGTGGAAGATATTGTTCTCCTCGGGGTAAATGCGCCCTGCGGTGCAGAGGCAATGATGGATATCGCGAATCCCACGCAGTGTCCACCAGACTCAGCAGCTCGTGAGTGTTTTGCCTGCCCGGTGGCATGTGGAACGCAGGGCTGCATTGACACGATGTTAGGTGGCTTGATTACTCCACGGGATGAAGCCCTCAAGATCAAAGGGTATCAAGCAGGCAGTACATATGGAATCAGTCGCAATCGCCTGTCATACATAAAAAGTGTTCGCCATGAAAAGGTGGCAGGATTGCAGGGGCCTTCATCCGTGCTAGTCAGCCCTGATGGGCTGCATGTATACGTGGGCAGCTATTCGCAGGGTTCCATACTCTGCTACAATCGCAACACGTCCACCGGGCTCTTGGTGTTCGATCCCAACGGTGGTGTGCTCTCTGAGGTAGCAAGCGCCGCCACACAATCTGCAAGCGCAGTGGCGGACAAAGCGCCGACGTGCGAGAACTCCGCGGATGATTGCAGCGGCGCTGGATATCTGTACCATGGATTGAAGAAGATGGTTATGACACGGGATGGAGAGGTGGTGTACGCAGTGTCTTTTGACAACAGTGCCTTGCACACCCTACGTCGCGACACTGCTACCGGCAAGCTAACGCCACTTGGTGCTCCCCTAGTCGACGGCGGCCTTGATGATGCAGGCAGCCGAATCGATGGAATCGCAGGCGCAAACGATGTCTTTCTCAGCCATGACGAGCGCAGCGTCTATGTTGCAGGGTTCCAGGATCAGTCAGTGGCGTACTTCATCAGGAACGACTCTGTGCGTCAAGGTGGTCTGCTCTTTGTGGACCGCGTCAAAAACGGAGAGCGGTGATCCGAGTTAATTGCTTGCTCGCTGTGTTGTAGCGTCTAAACGAACAGAAAAAACATTTGCAATGAAGAGTCGTGCGTGAATGTGCTTGCTTGCCAAACATGTGTACTGACGCGTCAAGGGAACAGGCGCTTCTCGGATTTTCCCATAGCACTGCCGGATATGGTTCGTGGCATCACAGACTGGACACACAACGCCACGTACGCACCTCTTCGGGATTTCGATGACACTGTACAGACTGACGAAACGGCGTTTCCGATGCGAATTGGAAAATGGAGCAATGTATCGCTCTCAACGCCTTTTGCGATAGGTGGTATGCAATTTATTGCGCTTGCTGTGACAGAAACTACTGATGTTTGCAAGCGTTATTTGGGATGTTCCACGAAGTACACGGAGTTGGTCGTCATCACCAAGTACAATGCGTCGCTTGCAAAATTTGAGCAGCATCAACGCCTGCTTCTTGACACGTCAGCTGTTGCGATTGAACACATGCACATCGAAAATACAAATGCGCTAAATAGTGCGAGGGATTACCTCGCCATCGCAAATTCTGAGCCACTGAGAGGCAGCAATGTCAATGTCTACTTTTGGAACTCATCGACGCAGCTCTTTGTCTTCCGACAAACGCTTTCGACCGATTTGCCAGGCAGCAATCGCTACGTTGTGGGTTCGCCGCGAAGTCTGAAGCATTTTTTTGTCTCCGACCCCGGGATCCACTTCCTCGCGGTTGCCTTCCACTTCGTGCAAACAAGTCAGAGTGCTGCCGTGTTCAAGACGGAATCCTACATCTACTCGTGGGTGCAAGAGGGCCGGACAGTGATGGAGGATGGCACCATTGACCCAGGTTTAGGCTTTCAAGTTTTCCAGTTACTTCGCACAAATGGTGCCTCCAGCTTTTCCCACCTGCAGATTCCGTGCGATTGCCAGGAGGCCCGAGAGAAGCATGCTGTGGAAGAGGTGTGTGTGGGCCCTCTTGACATTCTCACAGTCACCAACTCCTTCGTTTCCGTGGCAGACGGCAGTGGAGAATCAAGCGAAGCAAGATCTGCTGGTGCTGGTGCTCAAATATGGAGATTCCGCGCCCGATTCCCGAACATGGATGCAAGCATGTGGCGCTTGCACGGCAATGTTGGGGTGTTTGAATTGCTCCAATCCTTGCATAATGAGCCGACGATTGCAAGCGCGAGCTTCCGCATTGAGCAACAGGGCTGCTTCTTTGCGTATCTGTGCCGCAATTCTTCCCTTTCACTGCCCGCAGGTGCTGAGTGGAAGGGGCAAGGCGAGATAGGAGGTTCGATACACCTGTGGGAATATAAGGGCGGCCCTGCGCCTCGATCTTGCCTTAAGTGGAACGCGTCAGATTGCGCTTTTGCCCGAATCCAAGTTGCCGGGCGGCCAAGTGAGTCGAAGTTCTCCCATTTGCAAACTCTCGGACGCTCTATGCCGCATCAAATGAGTCGCGGGCCGTATTCGTGTTCATCTGATAGCATGGGGTGTATTGTCGGAGCTCAGTCCCTGCGTCATGTGAAATCTTCGGGTGAACATTACCTCGTAATCGCGCAGTCTGTGTGCGAGCCAGGGATGCTGCAGGAAGGCTGCAACGCCAAGACGGAGCATGGGCGGCTGGAAGTTCGATCAACAGTCCTGCAGTGGGACAGCGACGCACGACAAATGGGGGAGCTTCTTTCAATCACTGGTTCCGCTAGTCGAATCTATCGCAGTGAGTCGATTGCCACGTCTGAGGAGCGACGTCTCCATTCCTATCCGTTTCGCTTTCCTGCAGGGCGCGCCGCCTCCTTTTCAACGGCACAAATCCCAGTCGGTGAGGGACCGACCAAGCGACACGATCGGACCTTGCTTATTCTCGCGTCTCGAACGGCAGGAGCCATCTTGTATGACTGGGAGTTCCCTGTCATTTCTGGCCTGAATGGATCTTCATCAGTCTTGTCAGCGATCGCTGGTGCTCGCTACAATACCACGTTTGCTTCAATGACGCCGCCAGCAGACAAGAGGCATGCTTCGTCGGCCGGCGCGAACTGGCGATCGGCGCCCAACATCTCTCTTGCAAACGCTCTGCCGCATGCACCGGAGTACGTGTACGTGCTCTCCCAAATTGATCGTGCTCTGGTGACTTTGGAAAAGCGCGAGGTGCTTGACATGTTTGGCAACATACGGTCGCAATTGGCTATCTCGAAAATCATTCAGACTCAGGCTCAGGACACGCGCCCGGAGACGACATCTCGGGATCTTGACCTCCGCGGTGCAAGCTCGCTTCGCTTTGTTATGGTCCCTCACGATCAGACGAGTGCAGGTCTTGCGAATGGGAATGATATTCCCTTCAAACCCGCTATTGCCGCCGTAACGCGAGCGGCACGAGGTGAGAAGCTGTGCGGACCCTTCGCGGCGGGACCGTGTCAGTCGCTGCAAATGTCCGTGGAAAATGCGCCAGGCCAAACCTGCGACATGCTTGCCGCGATGCCTCATGTGACGCCCAACGGCACGGTCGTCCTTGAGACGAATGCCGATCGCATTGGCACGTGCACTTTCCAGGTCGTCTCCCGCGATTCCTCCGCTGCCCAAATACCCGGCCCTGGCGTATCATCGGCGCGCACGTTCAGCGTCACCGTACGTGCAGTGAACGATCAGCCCCGTTTCGACGTCGTTGACGTTCACGGACAGGAAAACGCGCGCAATCAGTCGCTTGTTTTTGCTGTCAACGTAACTCCGGGCGTGACCTTGCGGTCCTCGCAGCTGCGCGGCCTCGGTGAGGACAGTTCTGGCATCAGATTTCATCTCATTCAGACTTCCTGCTTCATCAAAGTGCGTCTGGACTCCAGCTGGGACCACCTCTCGGCGGCAGAGATTGCAGCACGGTATGAAGCCTCTCGACAAATCGTAACCGAGGGCTACGTGTACGAAGGGCCATACGTGACCTGTAGGGCGCCGGAAGCACAGTCCTTGAGTGACGGTGGCCTCCTATGGCGCCCCGGCTCTGAACCAAAGCCGCGCTTTGTGTATTCGAGCGATGGCATGTTTGGGACAGTGCATTTTGAAAGCCAGCCAAATGCCATTGGCTTCGCTGAGTTCCAGGCAGTGCTCATTGACGATACTGAGCCCTCATCGGCTGCAACGGGCGCTATCAATACATCTGAAGTGAAGATGTTTCGCATTTGGGTTGAGCATACCAATGAGCAGCCCAGATTTAGGCCGCGCGTGCAGCATAGTGAGATCTTTTCGCCCCCAAGCTTCGTTGGCTCACCTCTCGCACGACAGTCTGTGACGCAGGTGTCTGCGTCGGAAAAGCAAGTGTTTGCGGTTAACTACGTCTCGGCCTGTAGCGGCCACGGAGACGACGTGAGCGGCATGCTCGCCGATCTGGCATTCGACAACCAGACCAACCTGGAGTTCTTGGTTCTTGAAAAGCTGCGTCTGAAGTCGCAATGCCCGGCAGATGAGAGGGAACAGCGCTACTTGTTTCACATCGTCAGCCTGGAGGCCCACAGTGGCAATTTCGCAGGTAGCAACAGAGACCTCACGCGCAATGGTGGCGATCTCTTTGAGCCACACACTGCCGAGATCCGGTGCGAGCTCAGCGCTCTTGAAGATAGCCGCTCCGAAATTGCCGCGCAGTTTGAATTCGAGTACCTAGATGCCAAGAGATTCAATGCAGACCCCGCGGTCGTGGCTGCGCTGAAAGCAAAAGCCGACAGTGTTTTTACCATCGATCTAAGCACCAACATCACCGTTGTATATCCTGAAATAGACATTCTGGGCTTGGGCGGAAGGTGGGAGGCCGAGGAAGCTCGACTGACGGAAGAGTATTGTTCCTACTGTCTGGGAGGCCTGTGCATGGGGTACTGTTTAGATGGGCAAGACGGCTGCAGAGGTGGCACGTGCAAAGACAAGGTTGACGTGACTGATGGCGTCGTTGCAGATCGGTTGCAGGCGGTAGATGTGGATGGAGATGGCAAGATCTCGCCGGACGAAGCGCAAAAGGCATCCGACAGTGTCTTCAGTAATGTGCTGGGCCTTGGTGGAGTGTCGGAGTTGTTTTTGCACCTGGACACCTCGCGAGATTCTGTCCTTGATACCGCCGAGCTTCGAGCGTACCTCCTTGAATTAGAGTAAGACGTGACCTATGTGAATTTTCATATCTGTGCATCCATGCATGCATGTATACGTAAGAACACATGCAGCCATGTATGCATCTATTTTGACTTCCCCGCGCCCCTCCTACATACGCCCTCGGGCACACCAGCATGAACGCACAAACTCACTCACGACACTAAGTACCCAGACTGAACGCGGGGCAAAGCAATGAGCTGCACCGCATATTAGCAGCGAAACGAACTCACAAGCTGATGGATCTAATTGTCTTTCTGCAGCGCTCTGAAAATCAACTGCGAGGGACAGTGCTTGGTGGGCAATTGTTCGTCACGCCTCAACGTCAATTCTCCCATGTTCGTCAACGCTGTTCGTGGGGCACCTATTGGCACTCCTCTTCAAGGCGTTCCACAGGTTTAGGGTTTAGGCGTTGGGTTAGCGGTTTGCGGTTCTGCATTTTGACTGTGACTACTCCCCTCTAACCTAATCCTCAAACCCTGTTCGAGGAGTGCGCTCCTGCCTCCTCCCCCTCTCCCTGCTCTTGCCACTCTGGTGTGCTGTCAAGATGCTCCTCGCTGACGCAATTCTGACTGCAAACACTGCCAGGAGTATGAATACTCGGAGGGGTACAAAGGGCCCGACCAGTACGCGACGGGCCTGTTGCGCTTCAAACTACTGCCCTACAGATACGCCACGCTAGAGCTGGGCGTCGCCATGGTCGATGATGGCGGGGTTGAAAATGGGGGACAAGACACTTTTGTGCACAACCTGATTCTCCACATCCGCAGCGTCAACTTGGCGCCGTTCGCCTCCTTTCAGAAAACGCTCCCGGTACCCCCCGATCTGCGTTGCTGGTGCATTTGGGCGTGCATATGATGGGGCACGTGTGTGATGGTGCACACAAGTGCTGCTGCCTGCTGACAACAATGTTGTCGCATCACGACAGATGCTGGAGGCGAGCACGGAGATCCCTCAGGCTGTGCCCGTGTTCCCGCTGATTTCGCCCGGCGATAAGGAATTCACGCAGTCGGTGTCGATGACACTGACGACGAGGCCCGAGAATGTTACAGATCTCTTCGTCGATAACTTGACCCCGCTCGTCTCGGAAAAAGACCGCTGGGCGAAAGAGGCAAGACGTTGGCTCCGCATGTCATGATACTGACTTCTATTGTCTCATCTGCACAGAGTAGACTGGATGAGCAACGCCCCTGTGACTGCGCACCGCGGCTAAGCCTGCCACGGAACTAGCACACGAACACGTGTTCAGGAGTGTGTGTAGGAGCACCTCTGATTGTCCCTTCAGATTGTGCCAGACTGATGGCCACGCGTGCAGGGGCGGTACTGAACGTTGCACTCCAAAAAAAACAAACAAACAGTTTGCAGCTGCGGATGGAATGATACGCGAAACGGTCACGATGCGCAACAAGATGTGGTGCGCATGTCCTGACCGTACCGACAGTACCGTGTCGGCAAACTTGACCGAGGATCAAATGTTTGAACAGCAGCGCGAAGCTGCAAAATCCCATCATTCCTACACATCCTCAAAGCGCCTCCTCTTTCGCCAGCTCACAAGTGAGCAGCAGCAGCACGTCATGCAAACCTTGCAGACCACCGCCGTGCCCAACAGCACGGAGTTCTGCGCCTGCCCGTGGGAGCCTGCGCTGGTGCAGAACATTGCGCGTGCCGAAGTGGCACGCCGCGACGCTGAAAAGATGTTCAACCTTGTTCAAGAAAGGCTGATCGAGCGGGAGCAGCAGCAGGCGTCAAGGCTCACACTTTCTGTCGAGGCCCACCGGTCTTTGCAGAGGCATGAACGGCGGGGTCTGTTGTTTTTCACTCTGGTTCCTTTCCGCAGTGGCGGAAAACAGCTGTCGTTTGTGATCAGAGACGACGGTGGAGCGGAGAGTGGTGGACAAGACGAGACGCATGTGAGCCTCGCGATTTTGGTGCACGCTGTCAACGACCGCCCCCACTTCGAGCTACCGTCGACGCTCGTGCTAATCGAAGACGCAGGCTTCCTCACACTGCGCCGCTTTGCACAGGCGCTGAGCCTCGGCAGCCCTGATGAGATGTGGCAAACCTTGACGTTCGATGTGCAAGTGCGACGGGCCTACGACTCGCCGCAGGCTGCCGGCAGTCTCACGAACGCTGAGGACTATTCCTCGCTTTTTGCCACGCAGGCGTGTGAGCATGCGCCGCAGTGCGCCCTCATTGACGGTGGCTACTGCGTCGGTCGCAATGCGAGTGGGCCGTTTTCTCTCGGGGGCAAGTGGCTGACCATGAGCAAGGCTCACCTTGAGCCCTCGCTTGCTGCTGTGCACCTTACGGGCACGGAAGAGAACGCGTGTGGAGGCGTGTTGCCGCACATTGATCGGGACGGAACACTTCGCTTGCGCACGGCCCGTGACCAGCATGGCAAGGTTCGTCTCTCCGTGTCAGCACGAGACGACGGGGGTACAGCATTCGGAGGACACGACGTGCTGGGCCCGGTCGAGATGCACCTTCTCGTGCTCCCGCAGCCGCGCGTATTTTCGGTGGTACCCCGCTTTGGGCGCATCGCTGGGACCAACTTGGTCACTCTGCATGGCCAGTTTTTCGGCACACGGGAGCAGGCTCCATCGCCAGAAGCCCACCCCAACGCGACGTCCAGCACACCGGATCGCCTGGTCCGACGCGTGTCCTTAGGAGGCACCGCGTGCCTGCGCACGACCTTGATCTCCGACTCTGAAATCATCTGCGAGGCGCCTCCAGGGATAGGAGGAGGCGCAGCAATGGTGGAGCTGCTGAGCGATGACATCACCCGCCTCCCGGCAGCGCCGGTCAAGATCGCCGGGGACGATGGGCTTCACTGGGGCGCCGTCCCGGCTGAGAAAGCGTGGGGAACAGGCCCCAGCTTCTCCAAATTGACGTCAGCCTCGCCTTCAACAGAGTCGGCGGAGAGCGTGCCGTGTCCCGAGCCATGGGCCAACACGACATGCAGCCTGCGCAGGGTGACGCTGCCGAACCCCGTGTCTCAAACAGACGAGGCGTACTCTCTCACACTGCCTACGCTGGACAGGGGAGATGCAGTGATGTACCGCTTGCGCCGCGCCGGCGCTCTTCCTGCTGAACAGGCTTACAGTCAGGTCTCTCTCACGCTTGGCGGCGTCATGGTACCGCAGGATGCCACACACACAGCGACAGGGTTTGTTGCTGTTTCCCCTAGCCCTCTTTTCCCTGGCACGATTTCGGCCCCCGCCGCATCCGCACAGCCAATGGACCTCTACGTGTCACGAGGCGTCTCTGCACTCGCGGTCATCAACGGGCACCTCTACGTGGGCGGCAGCTTCGTCGACGCGCACCGCGAGCACGGTGGCGGCATCCAAGGCGCGGCATTGCGCTCGCAGCAGTCTGCATTTCGACAGAAGCCTGGGAAGAACCAGGTGTCAGTGGGCAGCATCCTAGGCTTTGACGGGCATCAAGTCTCTCCTTTGGGTCTGGGCGTCGACGGTGATGTGCTGGCGATGGTGGAATTTCAGGTTGTCCCTCGCTCCGCTGTGCACACAGCTAACGCACTGCACTAGATCTATTTACACGTACACTTCGCTGCGCGCGCTGCAATATTTCTGCCCAACCTTCCCCATCCGTGCCTAATCCTTGCTTAACCCTTGTCTTAACCGTGCCTATGCCGTCAACAGGGAACGCTCATTGCCGGTGGGGCCTTCACCCTGGTGCATCCCACGGCGAAGCGTGGCGATGAGTCTTTGGCACTGCCCTCCGGATCCGTTGCGCAGTGGAGTCCACGCGACCGTCGTTGGTCTGTCCTGCCAGGTCCTGCGCCCTGCGACTATCCCCTCGATCTCAGATCTTGCGACATGTTTTTTGCTGCATTGAGCAAGGCGTCGGCCTGTTCATGGGCCATTCACTGACCTCTCCATTGAAACGTTAAGTGGCCTATCCGGCACGGTCCTAATGCGAACATGCGGCGCGCGATGTACAGGACTGCCAGCGAGCGGCCTCCCGGGAGTCGTGCATGCTTTTGCCGCGGGCAATTCAACGCTGTACGTAGGAGGAGCGCTGAAAATGGCATGGCATCATCACGCTGCGCCGGCTTCCGAGCAACGCGCCGCCGACATCCGCGGCCTTGCTGTCTTTGATTCCCTTACGGTAAGTACCAGTAAGCCGGGAGCTGCGCGGCAGACTTGGTGGGTCTGATCTCATTCTCCCTTTTCCCTCTAGCTGTGCCTCATGACTTGGTGGACTCTGCAGGGCACGTGGTCTGGCCTGGGGGAGGGCTTAAGCAACGGCTTTGTCTACGCGTTGCAACTCGCCCCACGCCACATCTGGACCGAGACCGCAGCGTTTCGCTCCAACGTGACCACGCCTCAGGCTTCCGAGGTGTTGTTTGCGGCCGGCGATTTCCGACTAGCTGGGTATGACTCTGCAGCGCCAGACTAGTTCACACTTCTAGGACACAGATATGAGAACGCAATACGGACACATCTCAGGGCATGTGCAACTCCGCCACGCCAGAATAGTTGGTGTCGAAGCCGATGATCACATCATCCTTCTCAAAGCAGCTAATGCCTTACATGTTTTTTCGTACTTGCAGCTCATGTTGTTCATGTATCTTCATACTTCCCCTTGAATGTATCCTTCATCAAAGTCTGCTCTTCATAGAAGAGCAGACTTCGTACATGTATATATGGATATATATATATATATATGTGTGTGTGTGTGTAGACACACACACA
>Ga0115006_10000587_pt1 | contig 20199 bp, 14 predicted proteins | sample ArcOceMetagenome_3_FD_88943 | JGI IMG/M metagenome (GOLD analysis project Ga0115006, IMG submission 88943) | Marine eukaryotic phytoplankton communities from Arctic Ocean - Arctic Ocean- Svalbard ARC20M Metagenome | ecosystem: Environmental > Aquatic > Marine > Oceanic | place: Arctic Ocean...
GGGGGAAGGGTAAGAAGGGGGGGTGCGTGGCGTTGAAATGCGGCTGTGGTCCTTGTGCCGTTCGTCTCACCTCTGTTGAAAGGTAAACAGCCCCAACAGCCGCCCTCTCCCCGTACTCCGCAACTGGGTTGAAATTTCCCCCCTCGCCTCCACCTCCGCTCTTTCCAGCCTCGCATATAATGGCGGTAAGTTCGTTAAGGTAGCCCGCCGTTTTAATCGCGTTTCCCGGGAGAGCCCCAACTGCCATTGCCTCATGCCACCGATCGCCCAGGACGTAGGGGGCGTTCATGTTAAGACGTATCCTTATCGCTGCCTTGTACCTATCAAGCGTCGACACGCCCTCCTCGTCCCACACCCCCGTTCGAATCCTTTCGGTAACCTTTTCTCTGAGGTCTTTGTTGCACTTGGACATGAAATGGTTCACAAGAGCCACCTCACCGCCACCTGCTGAGAGGGCGTTCTCTCCAGAGGAGAAAACAATGGCATGGAAAGTGGGCGGGTAACCGGATGAGACGGCACCGCGAGTCAAGGCGTCACCGCCCCAACCGTGGGTTAGAACGTGAGGGAGGGAGGTATCTAGAATTTCAGACTTTGGGGTGGTTGAGGGGGTGGTGAAGGTACGGAGGATGTTGCAGGGTATGAATTTGGAACGATTGGTTGCTAGTCTTTGAAGATAGAGGTGCATAGAAGAGATATAGGGGTTATGATGAAAAATAAAGAGGAAAGGGGAAAAAGGGGGAAGAAAGTGTTAAAAGAACATGATGGGTCGATATGATCATGGGAGAATTTCTCAATGAATTTGGAAGAATCAGAGTAATTATAGCAAAGAAATTAGGAGAGATATACCATATCTATCATTATATATGTAGCGTGAATGTATCGTATCAATACAGCTATGAGAAGGGCGACGTAGCCCCATCGAGCGTATGGACAGACTTCAATTTACCCTCCTTATGTTCCACGTACATCCATTATAATAGATGGAGTGGCTGTGAAGGTGGGTTATGGTAACGTATAGAACTCAATAATTCTTACCTTTGCATTATTTATTGATTTAATATAGACTCAGCCTTTTCTCCCCTCACCCCAGCCTGGCCTGAGCGGCTTGGCCCCCCTCCCACAACATAAAATCATTTATAAGCCCTGAAAAGTTAAATAAACCACCCCTCCCCCCCCATCTAAGTATACAAGCCCCTCTCACCCCCCCCACTGTCCCTTTAAGGCTTGCCTGACTCCGCACAAGCCCCCCCTCCCGGTGAACGCTCCTCTGAAGATCCTAATTTTTTGTACCCTAACATTGCCTCATGAGCGGTTTATCAGGTAGATCGAATCGCTCCTTCTCAGAGCCCCCCGTTCCCGGCGTTGAGTCCTACTCCTCCTTCGAGAGACCGAAGACCAAGGGGAAGAGGGACTCCATCTCCTCCAACCTAGATATGCTAGATCTTGCCCCTAGCCCCACCACAAGGAAGGCGTCCAAGAGCTTGAGCTCGGCGGACAACAACGGCGCAGTGACACCCGTCAGTCGGAGTAGGAAGAAGAAGCAGGCCCTTTTCGGGGAGAGTTATGACCCCCTCGCCCTGGCAAAGGCTGACAAGAAGGTTATCGCCAAGGCAGACACAAGTAGGGAGGTGAGGGGCTGGAGCGAAGGACGGCTGGAGCGAAGCGACAGCAAAAGCACTATACCACATACCACATAACTAATGCCACGAATGTCACCTTCTGCTCCCCGTCGCTTGCTCTCTCTCCCCCAGATCATTGCCAATGCTCTCCTCTCCCATTTCCTCTTCTCTAGACTGCCAGACAACGAGATAATCACCCTCGTCGACGCCATGGAGTCGTTCAAGCTGTCCTCCGGCGACACAGTCATCGAGCAGGACGCGGTGGGGGACTACTTCTACATCGTCGAGGAGGGAACCTACGACGTTCTAGTGGACGACAACGTAGTCCTAAAGATAGACGAGGTCTGCGCCGCCTTCGGGGAGCTCGCCCTTATGCACAACGCCCCCCGCGCCGCCAGCGTAGTAGCCACCTCCCCAGGCCTACTCTGGGGTCTGGACCGTAACACGTTCCGTTCCACCCTTGCTGCCACCTCCGCGAGCGCGTTCGACGATATCAAGTCGTTCCTTAACAAGGTGGACATGCTGAGGGGGCTGGACGAGAGCCAGATGAGCACGTTGGCGCAGGCTGTGGAGGTTCAGACCTTTTATAAGGGGGAGATTATTATCAGGAAGGGAGACGTTGGGGAGGAGGTGAGGAGGAGACAGGGAGAATTGATGAAAGAAGGATGGAGCGAAGCGACCCACGAATGTCGCAAAATCATTATAATGCGTTCTTATATAACTACCAACCTTCCACTCGTCGCTTCGCTCCTCGCCTAACCCCTTTCTCGATTCGGCCTCTCGCGTCGCAGATGTTCGTCATCAAGGACGGGAGCGTGGTCTGCAAGGTAATGAACGAAGACAACCAGAAGCAGGACGCGTCCAAGATCAAAACCGTGGACGTTGCTCTGTCCGCGGGGGACTACTTCGGAGAGAGGGCTCTCATGTTCCACGAGGCTAGGGCCGCCGACGTGGTGGCCACCTCCACCTGCACCTGCTACACCATAGCGTCCAACATCTTCAACATGGTGCTGGGTAGCCTCAAGGACATCCTCGAGAACAACATGCGCGTGACTCTGCTGATGTCCCTGGACGTATTCGCCGGGCTTCCCAAGCCCAAGCTCAACGCCCTGGCCAAGGCTTTGGTGCCAATGGAGTTCGAGGAGGACGACGAGGTCATCTGCAAGGGTTACACGGCAGACCACGTTTTCCTCATCAAGTCGGGGCAGGCCTGCCTAGAGTGCAACAACGGGCAGACGGTCGTGCTAGACGCGGGAGAGTGCTTCGGAGAGGAGGCGCTCCTGAACGATGATATTTATGGCATGACCGTCAGCGCCGTCGACGACCTGGAGTGCCTGGTGCTCATGAGCTCCACGCTGAAGGAGCTTGAGATCAAGCTCCCTGCTCACTGCCTCGCGAGGCTGAGGGTGGCGAGCGACTCAAGGTACAAGAACATGCACCAGGCGAGGCAGAGCTTCGGGGCAGGGCAGCTCTCCAACGGCGCTTTGGAGGACTTGAGGGCGGAGGCTGAGACGGAGGACGAGCTGTTCACGCCCATTAACATCAAGGGCCTTAAGGAGATCACCACGGGGAGGACCCTAGGAACCGGGAGCTTCGGGAGGGTTAAAATCGCGACGCACACAGAGACGGGGCAGGTTTTTGCCTTGAAGATGCTCCAGAAAGAGGCCATCAAGGTGACGAGGCAGGAGAAGAACATTATGAGCGAGAGGCAGCTGACGGCGCAGCTCCTGCACCCCTTCATCCTCCACCTGTACGGGACCTTCCAGGACACAAACTGCCTCTATATGCTCCTCGAGATTGTAATGGGGGGGGAACTGTTCAGGCTGCTTCACGGGGACGGAAGCGCCGAGAACAGGCTTAGCATTAAAGACACTTCTTTTTACGCGGCCAACGTCGTCTCGGTGTACGATTATATCCACGCCGATAGCATCGTGTACAGGGATTTGAAGCCCGAGAACATCCTCATCGCCGCCGACGGGTACTTGAAGGTGGTCGACTGGGGCTTTGCCAAGACTGTGGTTGACAAGACATACACAACCTGCGGAACCCCGGAGTATTTGGCCCCTGAGCTGGTGCAGGGAACCGGGCACGGGAAGGGGGTCGATTACTGGGCGCTGGGAATTCTCATCTTTGAGATGCTTGTGGGTAGGACCCCATACGTCGGAAACAACCCTGACGACACAATGGCCATCTGTAGGAACATCATGAACGACGAAATAAGCTACCCCTCGGGTTTCGATGCGGACGCGAAGGACCTCGTGGAGTCCCTCTGCACGAGGGAGGTGCTGGCTAGGCTCGGGTGCATGCACGAGGGTTGCGACGCCGTCAAGCACCACACCTTCTTCGACGGCATCAACTGGAGGGAGCTCAAGGCTAAGGAACTTCCAGCGCCCTGGAAGCCGACGATCAAGGACGCCACGGATGTCAGCAACTTCGACGATATTTACGACGATGAACCTGAGTACATTGAGGACTACACAGGAAAGCAGGATGTGTTCGTAGGGTTTTAGAGCGTGTTCTGAGCGGTGAGGAGGAAATGGGTATTAGGAGGGTGGGAAGGTAGGGCAGGAACTGTAAATCCGCGCCAGTGTTACGCCAAAAAGTGAAAATTTGGGGTTTGGCTTTTTTGGCTTTTGGCTAGGCTCTTGCGAGGCGATAATCTGTTGTCGAAGCGTGACCATATCCCATATCCCCAATCTTCTCAATGAGGATTAGAATTATTGATAATAGATATTGCCGACAAGGAGGAACTAATCATGTCACCTATGTAATTGTTACCGAGGTGCCAAAGCATTCAAGCCAGAGATTTTCCGCTGTTGTCAGCTCGGGGATAAATAAAAGGTTCTCACAATTTGTTACATTGTACGAGAGGATGAAGCGTAATGATGGTTTTATAGGTCAGATACCATTCCCGCCGAAGAGCCTGGTGGTTAGTTCAGAGGTTAGAGAGAAAAGACAAGAGAGTCTACAGACATTTCTTAACGAGGCATCAATGAGAGATTTAGAGGAAAGGAATAGGAGCTTACTTCAGGGATTCCTTGGTGTTAGCTCTTCGGGGGTCTTTGCCACCGTTGCGAGGTACAGGAAGGGAAGCGAGGGGAAGTGGCTGTTTGAAATCAGGGTGAGGGACAGAAACCAGAGGGAGGGGAAGGTGGAAAAGAGGTACACGGACTTTACCATGTTGAACAGGTCAGTAGGATTCTATATGAAGGGGTTGATCTTGGCTTCGTTTCCGGGGAAACTTCTCAGCAACTCTGAAAGTGGGATGAGGGAAAGGAGGCAGGGACTAGAAGACTGGCTAACGCAGATCAACTGCACGTATCCAATGTCCCAAGTCGTCGAGTCGGAGATCTTCAGGTTCTTAGGGCTTACGAGTGCGGGTTTATTCGACTCGAAGCAAAGCACTAAGAAGAGGAGGGAGAGCGTGAAGGAAAAGGAGGAAAGTGGAGGGGAGGTTGGGGAGGGGGAAGGAGGGGGCAGGAAGGTGGAAAGGAGAGCTTCGACACTTAAGATTGAGGCGACGGGTGAGGATACGGACCACTATTTCGACCAGATGATGGACAGGGTTGTGGACGGGGGGGACTTACACGAAGATAGGGACTCTGATGTGGGGGATGAGGGGGGGGTAATGCCAAGTTGGACTGCGCTGCACCTGATGAGCATCTCTTCCGCCTGGATTCCAAAAGAGGGGCTGGTAGGATCCATATGTCCGGGACCATGGAGGTTGAGGCTGACCCTGACGATGATGATGATTTCCTCGCGAACGTTATGGAGCGTTACAACCACAGGGGGGGGCGTCCAACGTATTCAAAGACCGAGGATGACAACGCACATACGCTTTCCACGAGCGATCCAGTGCCTATTGTGAAGCAAGATTGGGGGGGGGGGGGGGGGGATTACGAAGTCCCACCAACACCGCCCTCCTACAGTGAAATTCTGAGCACGTCCCAAGGTGAGCGAGCGAGAGGGCAGGAGTAGAGGAGGGGGGCGAGTGCAGCGCGAGTGAGCTGCGTAAGGCAGGGAGCGAGGCTGTGATTTTGCGGCTGTAACGACGACGTGTATTAGCAGTGTTCCTTATGATGAGCTAACCTCCATGCCCCCGTCCCTTTGTTTCACTCTTACAAAAGTCTCGTCTCGGGGGACCGACCTCGAAAGCAACTCCAGCAGCTTTACATCGTCCGAAGATGACATTAAGATGCAGACACGAAGCACTCGGACCGGCAGCGCGGCAGTGAGGAGGAACATTGGAAAGAAACTCTCCAAAATGGGCCTCAGCAAGAAGAAGTTGATGGGGAAGAGGGGGAGTAAGACCAAGAAGGGTCAGGAGGGGGGTAGCGGGCGTGGACGCAGGGCAGTTATGAGCGTCAATGATTTGCTGGCAATCTTGGAGGGTGGCAAGGACGACATGAAACCAGCAGAGGTTGCAGAGTTGTTCGACGAGATGGTAGAGGCGCCTGGAAACTCGCCGGAAACTGGGCGGGTGGTCATTACCGTCGTGCTGCAGTTCAACGGTGCCCACAGCGTGGTTATGGGAGGCTGCAACTTTCTCTACAGGCACACTAGGAAATTCCCCAACGTTGACTTCAATGACTTCATCCAAATGGGAGGCGTCGCCATCCTGTGCTACAGTATCAAAAAGAACTTTCACTCGAAGGAGCACGTTGGGCACATGGTGGAGATGCTGCTGGAACTTGGGAAGTGGGACGAAACGAATTTCAGGAGGGCCCTGCCAGGGTACACCAAACAAGTTCTCAAGCACTCGCGAGCCTTGTTCGAGAGGGGGGAGGAGGAGGAAGGAAGGTTAGAAAAGCTTATCGAGGTGTGCAATGGTGGTGGGGTGGGGGGAAGGGAATAGATGGAATGAATGGAACTATGATTTTTTCAAAGAGAAAACATGACCAATTTATTATTCTCGGGCGGGGGACGGGTGGGGGGGGGGGTCATTTCATGAGGGCGGATCTGAGCCTCACCCTGTCAGCCTCGTCGAAGCCGATGTCGTCGCAGTAACCTTCTATGCTGCCATAGTTCTCACGGATGGTGGCAAGTGTCTCCACCATAACCTCAGCGGGAGCCCCAAGGAACACATCAGGGTTCAAGTCGCGCTGCTTAAGAGCACCAACCATCGCCTTGTGGTCTCCCATCTCCGCGTACACGCTAGCGGAGATGGCGTAGTCCTCGACAATCTTTTCATCACTGACACCACAGGCAGCAAGAATGATCGCAGAGAGGACACCGGTGCGGTCCTTACCTGCGGTGCAGTAAAAGGCAACGGGATGGCGGCTCTCGTCGGCACACAGGTTGAGCACATAGCGAATGCCCTTCGCCGCCATCTGGAGGATAAGCTGTGAGGAACAGAAGGGTGTGAGCGAAGCAAGCGCGGGAAGGGTGATTAGTCATGGTGATGGGTGGGGTATGGTGCTGTCGCTTCGCTTGGCTCCTCGTCTGACCTCACCTCATTCATCATTGGCAAACCCCCACTGTTGATAGTGTCAAGGAACACCCCCTTCGCCTTGCTCCTCATCCTTCTCGACACCACCGTGGTTGGAGCAGTTACAGCTAGCTTCGCAATCTTCCTCTTCTGGATACGCTGGAAGGTTCCAACGACGTACTTCTTCTCGTCCATGAGGGAAACAAAGTGGCGCTCCTTCCTCTTGGCAGACTGTGATGAGCGAAGCGACGAGTAGAAGGTTGTTGGTGCTCTGTGGTCGGCAATATGCTGCTGTCGCTTCGCTCCAGCCTTTGCTTGGCCTTACCTTCTCAGATTTTCCATCATACTTCTCCTTAGTCAGCACCTCGCGGGCGGAACGCACGGAGCTCCACCTGATGTCGACATACTCGCCAAAAACAGGATTCGAGTTTAGCCCATCGTCAGTCTTAAGCTCTGTTAAAGAGCGAAGGTCGACCAAGGTCTTGAGGTTTAATTCGTTAGAAATCTTTTCTGCGTCGGCAGGGCTCGCGTTGGAGAGCATACCCGTCCGGAACAGACAGTTGGGGGATATTATCGCGCCGTCCGCAGAGGCAAGGTCCCTTGCATTCTTAACTTCATCGAAGGACAACTCGCCCTCAGAACTCTCAGATGAGACCACACGAAGTCGAGCGGAAGGATTCAAAGCCCTTCCCACAAGATTACAAGGCAAAAAGGCCTGCGTACTCGCCAGAAGGAGCAGGGAGATTAAAGTTATTTGCATATTTTTCGAGTGATCTGGTCAAAGGAAATCACTGAATCAGGCTAACAAAGGGGTTACGAGGGACGATAAATTAGTACAGTTGATAGAAACCGAGAAAGAAAGATGGGTACGAGTTGAGGGAGAACAGGTGCTCACGTGAGGGCTGGGGCTGGCTAAATGAAATTTTCCAAAAAATGGAAAAATCAATCGAAAAAGAACATTCCCAAATTATTGAATACCCTCTAATCTATATTTGAATAATCTGACACGAATTATTTTATACTCAAAAGTATCTCAATATATATTTTGAAAATTTTTCAAATTGGACCAATCAAGAAGACATATAAATGATAACATAGTAAAATTTAATATAATATGTGTCATACATATAACTTTAAAGGGTATTATAGGACAAAATAATAAATTATCATTAATTTACAATACTAAAAAATACCAAAGATAATACACAACATACATGACATTCTACTTGACATAACACTAGATTAATTTATTATAAAATATATCCAATTAAACACAAATATGCTCTGAATAGGCACTTTTAAAATCGCTTTTTTTGTGAAAAATTGACCAATTTCGCTGGAGCCCCATTACGTACCCCTATACCACTCAAAATATATCCTAATTACGACCTATACTCTCATTCACTCTGATATACCTTCCACTCCCACCCTCACACCTCCCTTCCTCCCTTATTCGACCCCCATTCCAGCCCTTCTCGAAAACAGGAAGGACAAGGGCTGATGGCGGGAAGGGCTGATGGCGACAGGCCACAGATTCCCCACGATTGGGCAGCAAACGTCAAGGCAAAGGGAGGTCGACGGTCGCTCAAAGGTGCTGCTCTTGTTGACAAGTTGATTTCTGATTTGCGCGATAGCCGCCAGAGCAACAACAAAGGGAGGCTGGTTTCCATCGAGCTTTCGGCGGTGTCGGCTGCATACATCCTTCGTCAGTTCACTGCTCATATACCCTACAAGATTAATTTAGATCCCAGCCAAGAGCGGCTCATTGAGATTGGTGGCATTAATGCCCCCTGTGCCCCCTCCCCCCCTCCTGCAGTTGACGTTCCCGATTCGCCCGGTGCTACTGCGGACGCCGAAGAGTTCGACCTCACTGCGAGCAACCTGGGCGTTTCCTCCTCCCTTGCCTCCAACTCCTCCCTGAATTTTTTTGGACGCAGGACCAAGTCTTCTAACCCCTCTACCGACCCTCCGGCAGCTCCCAGTGCAAAAGAGGCCGCTGCCCACGGCCTGATCGAGGAGGAAGTCGACCCTCTGGAGTTTGTATCTGCGCTTCTTACACTTCAAGGGGTGAGAAAGTGGAAGAGGCAGAGGGCTGGAGCGAAGCGACAGCAGCATATCGCCCACCACTATAACTTAGGCTGGAGCGAGTATACATCGCCAAAGGTCACCGGCAGTCGTCGCTTCTCTACGCTTGCCGCACGCTCGTACCCATCTGCTCCTCGCTTCGCTCCTCGCCCACCTTCCTACATAACTAACAACCTTCCGCTCATAACTTCGCTCCTCACCTTCGCTCCTCACCCCCACAGCTTTTAAAGTCGGTTCAACACCTGCGCCTCACTGGCAAATTCTGGCCAACCCGGGAAGCCCCCTCCTCCTCCCCAACAAACACGAACACAACCACGATTCGCCCCACGGAGCTCGACCCGATGGTCGACATGTCTCTGTTCCCCAACGTTTCCATCCTCGAGGTCGAGGCGGTCCCTCCCGAGGCCATCTTGAACCTCCCCCTCACCTTTCCGAAGCTTCGCCTTCTCAAGTTCGAGAGGGCTTGCATTTTCTCGGTCCCCTACATTTTTCCGCACGAAGCCTCTATGCCGCTCCTCACGCACCTCAAGTGCTCCCTCTGCGCCCTCGACGAGCTTTCTGGCTTGGACTTCAACCCTCCTCCCCTTAGATCCCTGAGCACGCTTCAATCCCTCAACCTCTCACACAACAACATCCTCAACCACACTACCGCTCTCGCTGGCCTGTCAAGCCTCGTCAATCTCCAGAAGGTCGACCTGAGTCACAACTATATCTCCACCATGGACGGCGCGAACGGAATGCTGGGGAACATAAAGGTGCTTCTATTGACGGGAAATAGAATCAGCAGCGGCAAGGTGAGACTGGGACGAGGAGCTAATGCAGCGAGCCGCCTAATGCTGCCCTATACGACGAGCTAACCCCCAACTCATCGCAGGGTCTCGACAAGCTGTACTCTCTCGAATACCTTGCAATTGACGACAACAACATTCACGCTCTCGCCGATATCGCAGGAATAGCAAAGCTCCCCTGCCTCTCCGACATCGACATGAAGGACAACCCCTTCTGTGATTCCAACTACAGGATCGCTGTTCTCAACCTCTTTAGATCACATAGAGGGGGGGTGACAGAGACCATCCCGAACAGTAACATGCACTCTCTCCTACTACCAACCCTAGACCGTGTGCCAGCAAATAAAAAAGAGCTTATGGCGCTCAAGGAATTAACCTTTGCCTCCGTCGTTGCTGTTCCGGAACCAAGCGTAGACGGAAGCACCAACGCAAGCATTAGCGTGAGCAGTATAGTAACAGATGACACCGGCGTATGGAGGCATACCACGGAAAGCTCATCCAGCGTTGCTAATGATGTGATTCACGCCAACGGAATGGTGGGCAAGAAAAAGAGGAAGAACAGAAAGAAGGCTCAAATCGAGGACAGCGACACAATCTCCGCCCCCAAAGTTGACGAAATGAGTGGTAGTACCCCCGAGTCAGCCTTGAGTAGCTTTAGCACTGGAAGCATGGGCGTCATTTTGAACGAGGGGGGTTTGGAAAAGAGCGTAACCTCACCAACCAGTGAGGCTGGCAGCGAAAATGACGAGATCAGCGCGGCAGCTGCAAATAGACGGGAAGCGAGGAAACAGCGAAGGAGTCGAATGGCTGATAAAATGAGCGCCCTCAGAACTACGATAACCGCACTAGAGGACGTTGACGAAGATATTGACGGTGCCAAGGAGGATACCGCTCAAGAGGAGCAACCCCAAGCCTCTGATGCCCCCTCTGCCGCCATCACCCATGCCCCTGATGACACCCCCGCCCCTGATGATACCCCCGCCCCCTCCTCCTCCTCCTCTGCCCCTCCTCCCCCCTCCGACTTGATTGTCGTGAAAACCGGAGAGCTCACCCTCGAGACGTCGACCAACGGACTGGGCGAGGAATCTTCCGAGGCTGCTCCCAGCACAGGCATAAGCTATGAACCCAAGAGAGTCAAGAAGAAGAAGAAGAAGAAGAAAAAAATCCTTCGGCCCGATGTCACGGAGGGCGAAATCGTCGACGATCCCTTCAACTATCTGAACGAGATTGGAATGGAGCAGCCCCCCACCTCCTCCGCTGCCCCCCTATCTCCTGGCCTCCCAGACTCAACCCTGGCACTTCTCTCTCCCGACCAGCCACCCACTCCTAATCTTGAACCGAACTCCGAGACGAAGCCTTCTTTGAAACCAACCCCACAGCCAAAACCGAGAAACGACGACTCGATGAGTCAGAACAGCGGAACAGATTTCCTTGAGGAGTTCTGGAGCGCCGGGGTGGAAGGGACGAGCATTGCGAGTGTCGAGAAGGAGAGAAGACGCGGAAGCAGCAATGCCATCTTATTCACCGGCGGGGACAACGTCGAAGAAGACGAAGCTTCAGTGAACGACCTCAACGTTTACTACGGTAATCCTCAGCACAAGACCCTCACAATCAAGGACAACCTTACATTATATTTCCGGGAGCAGGTTTTCAACGACATAACTTCAACACCCTGGATGGTCGCACTCGACGGAGAGAAATGGTCAGGCATGGAGAAGGAAAAGGTGATCGAAGTTTATGTCGAGGATGTCGTTGGGGTGGGAGGCAATGGTGTGCCAGCCAACCTCGTTGTGCAGAGGGGTTTCCACGGAGAAGTCGCCGGAACGTACGACGCAGGTGTCAGGTGCTGCATCGTGGTCACCTCTGGCTCTGTATACTTCGTGGCCTATGATAATGCAATGGAAGGTCGATTCGTTAACAGCGACAACAAGCTGATAAAGCCCAGATGCTACAAGAGGCACGGCTTGGAGAATCTTGTTTGGTGCAGGATCGGCTTCTTTTTCCAGCGCCTCCTCCTAGGATTCAAGGACGTCTATTTCAAGAGCTTCAATTACAACATTCTTACCACCTCCAAGATTGCCTGCTACTCCATCCTCAAGGTTCTCACCCCCGTGGCAAACGAGGTCAAGAGCGACGACGTCAAGGGCGAGGGAAGGAAGGTCAGGATTGACAACGACGACCGCTTCGTCCTTGACACCTTCCACAAGATGTGCACCGAGCCAACTCGGGCGAGCAAGGGCAACTCCGGCAGCGTCATTCACTACGGGATCACCCTCCAGCAGTGGAAGTCCGGAAGAAGGGACCCTGTTAGAAGGGCAGTCTTCGTCACTGACATTGACGTCTTCCTGGTTGACGAGTACTACCACGGGGATGGAGCTGACAGTAAAGGATTCACCGTCTTCGAACCAGGAACTGTGGAAGAAGGAGCCGTAGCCTTCCGTCTTGTCGATCAGAACAGCCTGGCAAACATTACCGAGGTCCGACCTGCTGACGAAAACCCCAAGATGATCACCATTGTTTTCAAGCAGAAGAACGTCTACAAGCGCGGTCATAAGTGGAGACTCGTCCTGAGAGATGCAGAGGCAGCAGAGAAGATCGTCGAAGTCGTCAGGGGCCTAATGACCGTATAGATGGTAATAAAGTGGGGTTGTCGCCCTTTCCCAAAACATTCAATTAAGTTTATAAAAACAACCCGTTTGGGGTTTTTGGGGTCACCCCTTCTGAACCCACTGGAACTCTCTCCCTGTTTCTGATTTTCCCCCGCGCCAGTCCAATTGACTCAACGGACCGTCCGCTCACCAGTATAACCCCTGAACTTGCTACCGGCTTGCTCAAATATCCTTTTGCCCCTTACTGGGCCTTCTCCTCCTCTCCTAACCGATTTATCGAGGGTCCGAACTAGCCCTCTCCCTCCTCTCCTTCAACTTCTCGGTGCGCAAAACTCGTCCCCATCCACCGAGGACGCTATGTTACCTTCATTAGTTCCCTCCTTATGTCCCTTCTTTATCCTGTTCCTTCTATCTCTCTTTGTCCCAGTGAATACAAAGATCGTTGGGGCTGATAGGTTCAATATACGAGGCATTCCCTCTGGTTCGGATGCATGGTGTAAGGCAAATTGTCAGAGTTTTGACCAGTGCAATTTTGTTTTCGGGAATGACTTTGTTGACCTTCAAATGAAGACAGACTTCAATGCACTCGATGGTCCAGGGAACCATTTAATTACGGGAGTGTCTCTCGGAGATACAATCGCTTCGGAGTCTTTTGCTACTCAATTCATACTTGACCTGGCACGTGCACTTTCACTCTCTCCGTGTCAATTTTATGTCACCTCAGTGGTTGCTGGGGACGTCTATCACACTTGGTCGATTGAGAATGTGATAGTGACGTTCCGGTTCTTCCCAGCAGAGGGTACTGTGATAAAAGAGCTAACTCGTCAGATGCAGTTCCCCGACAGTGAGCTTTACAAGGGCAACGTGACCTCAGCTACCGACGATCTGTTCGGCCTTGTGGCTGTCAACTGGGATGCTACCCTAAAGCTCTCTTACAGCATGTCAATAATCGGTGAAGGTGACGTGAAAACTGATACCGACGGCACCGTCTACCTCGATCAAGGCTCCGAGCGTTTTTGTAAGGACGCCTCCAACGAGGGCACCGCCATTTGTGAATTTGAGACCTTTTTCATTCAGGACGTCTCCGAGGCCTTAGGTGTCACCAGGGAGGAGATTGAGATTCTTTTCATTAAATCATTCGGTCTCGACTCTGTCCTAGTTTCGTTTCGATTCATCCCGCCCTACACTGCTTCCGGGGACACGGGGGCTATTGACGCCACATGGCTGTCAAATCGGATGACAGATCTGAAGGCCCAGGTCAAGGACCTAAACTCGGCCCTGTACTCGGGCAATGTCACCATCCGGACGGATCAGACCTGGGGCGTCTCTGCCTCCGACAGGCAAACCAAGAGTCTCTCTCCCTACCTTCGTTATGCGTTCCAGGCTACCTCTCTCTCAAGCTACGAGCGTTGCAAGGCCACACATCGCTGCAGCCGTGGGTGGGAAAACTACGACCAGACTACGGCAACCGTTGAGTACACCGAACAGTCCTTCGGAGGGGGAATTCACTCCCCTTCCATTTTCTTTTCTGGTTTCGAGGACTGGCGGAAGGGAACGTACTCCCTTCGCAGCAGCGAGCCCGCGAACTCTTTCTCCCCCTCCACAATCACTGCTCCAAGAAACGCCCATCTCGATCCTTTCTCCTACACATCACTGGGCCCCTCAATCCCTTCTTACAACTCTTCCAAGAACAATGGGCTTGTTCTCAACTCGGCTTCCCTCACGTCCCAATTGATTCAGCAGCAGAAGTGGATCGATAAGATTCAGGCTACTATAGACTTTGCGGAGACCAACAAGGACACAGCAATTATGGATGCGAAGAAGCGTGCGAGGGTCAACGTGAGGCAGATTATGCAAAAGACCAAGGAGGAGTACGAGGCCTACCACACCTTCGAGACAAACAAGAAGACAACATTAGCAAATTCACAGTGCACCAACGTGCCATGCGAGCTCATGTTCAACACAAGCTCTGGAATCCTTTCGGGCGCCATCAATGTTGTTGGAGAAATCGTTCAGCTGGCTGATGCATCCAACACTGAGGTAGCCGTTTTCGCGTTCGACTCGATCGACATCGGATCGAACGTGGCTGTGACCCTCACCGGCCAGCGCGCCCTCATCCTTCTGTCTCGCTCTTCTGCTAAAATCGACACAACCTTCCAGGTCCACTCAGGCGTTTTATCAGGTTTCCCTGGAGGTTATTCCGTTGGTCGGCTCGCTTCCGACAAGCTCTCATCGGTCTGCCCAAAGTGGCCCGAGGATGGTACTGATATCTTTGCCATCAACGAAATTCCTGACAAGCGTATTGCTGAACGGTGTACCGGCCTCGTCTCCTGCTGCCCTGGAGACCAGCCAATCTCCTATCTGACGACCCTCGACAACACACAGCTTAAGTCCAACAACGTCAACGGCCCGGGCTCAGGTTCCATCCGTGTCTTCAAGGCCACAATCGACACCAAGGCAGTGTCACAGCCTGAAATTCAAACAGTCACCACCTCTGTCAGGGACGGCGAAAACCTCGGTGGCGGGTTCATCCTTCACTTCAACGGCTACTCAACCTCTGTCATCCCCTTTGATGCTATGACCGGCTACGTTGAGCACGAGATCGAGACCTCCCTCAATCCCATGTCGCTTTCCACGCTTTCCAAGATCGAGCGCTCAGATTCTTCCGACCCTGACTACAAAACTGCCGGGATTGGCAAAGTCAGCGTCTCTCGCGTGAAAAATAGCCCCTTACAATTCGGGACTCACGTCTGGTCGATCACCTTCGAATCATTTGTGGGAAATGTTGGAGAAGTGGATTCCACCCCTCTTACCGTCACCAACCTTCTTACAGGTATTCATGCGGATGTCCAAATCAGCACGGTCCAGCACGGCAATAGCATAGGGGGGAACTTTAAGCTTTCCTTCCTCGGCTCAACAACGAACCCCATGTCGCATGATGTCACTGCCTCTGAGATGGAGACCGAGCTCAAGAGGGCAATTTCTGATCTTGAGCACGTTTTCGTGCACCGAACAGACCCTACTAACAATTGTAATGATGGGTACTGCAAAAATGGCCCGACAAAGGAGGGCGGCTATACTTGGACCCTCACTCTCTTCACCTATACGGATAATGTCACCCCCACATTCCCTCTTTCTCCTCTCGCCGACAACGAGGGCGCGTACTCCACCGTCACTGCCACAAACCAACTGGTCGACACCATCTGCACTGACTACACGGTGGATACTAACTGTCCCGAAATCTACATCAAGACAAATCACTCCCTTTCATATGTCGATGCCCTGCGTGAGCTAACAACGAACAGGCCATTTTCTCTTGCTTTCGGAGGCGGAGGCGCTGGTTACGGGGGAAACGGCGGAGCTGGATACGGATTTAATGCTGCCGGAGTTGCTTACGGTGATAAGCAAATTTCTGAGCTTATTGGAGGCAGTGGAGGCCAGCTTGGCTACGTCTACCCCTTCGAAGCTAATCTTTGGGACCGCCCTCGAGGAAGGGGTGGAGCAGGTGGTGGGGCCATCGAGATTGTCGCAGTCAATGACATTATCTTAGGTCCCAACTCTCACCTGTACTGTGATGGGGAGAATGGTTTTGACAGTGAGATGACAGCCGGTGGAGGAGGCAGTGGAGGAAGCTTGCTTCTGAACGCCGGAGGCACTATCAAATTGGACGGAAAACTGAGTGTCAAGGGTGGGAACGGTGGTTCTGCGGAGCAACCGAACGGAAGAAGTGACTTGGCAACCAATGGACACGGGGGGGCCGGGAGCGGCGGAAGAATCGCGTTATATGGTCAGTCCGTGACATTCGGAAAGAACAGCGTGATTGACGCAAGCGGTGGCGTTGGCGCGGCAGGCTGTGACGTTGCTGGGGTCAGGGATTGCAAGGGAAGCCACGGGACCCTCTACTACGAGGAGGACATGGGTCACGATATGTACATTGATGAGACCAAGGGTGCCGAGTCAACATCATCTTCTCTCTTCCTCAAGCAGACGGAAGTATACGAATCTGCCACTTCCACCACAAAGGTTACTCCCTTCAGACAGAAGGGCCCAGAGTTCACTTTCCCCAACTCAGTAAAACCAGGAAGGACAACCTTTTACGTTCAGATTTCGGGAGAAACTCAGCACCCTGATACTGTTAGCGAGGTCAAGAAGGACGGCTGGGGGACCACCTTCGAGCTCAAGGAACTGGACTGGGAGGACAGTGCAACTCGTATGACCTCAGATCAGAGTGTCCTCATCGGAGTCCACATCGGGAAGACAATTAGACACGGTGCGAACTACTATGGCGAACCAGGAGACACCACATATGACGAGAGCCTAAAGACCTTGTACAACGATGTCAAGCTGGATGTCTGGTACAAGGTAGACATTAGGATCGATTGGGACAACATGGTATATGATATCTATTTGGATGATGTACTAAGGGTGGACAAGGCATCGTTTTCCGGGGCGGGCGTCAAGAGACTTGGATTAAATACCCATCGTCATGTTGCAACGTGGTACGATGAGATCTACGTTGGCACTGATGCCACGATGAACTTCCGGTGTCCCAAGACCTTGGACAATGGCATCGAAATGACGAGACCAACGCAAACCGGATGGAAGGCCGATGATATCGGGGGGTACAGTACGAGGCATAAGATGAGGCGCCACACGTCCCACTTGTCAAGAAGAGACATTTACCAGTACAATAACGCAGGTCTCACCCCATTTGACGGCGACGGGCATAACAAGTTCACCTCTGATGTCAAATATAGGTTTGCCACTGGGGACAGGGAAAATCTAGCGGGTGGACTGAACGCAGGAACTTTGCTCAAAGTGCCAAAAGGTGCGAAGAGTGGTAGGGAAGACTCCGACAGGTATTACTGGTTCGGAGAGCACACCAACACCGACGGCTCAAGAGACGGTTACGACTACGGGGCCGACATGCAGGGCGGAGTCGGAGCTTGCAGCACCGACGACTTCATAACTTGGAGGAACGAAGGTATCATGTTCCATTTCACTAACATCACGGACATGGTTTTCGGTACGAATGGACCCTTTGTGATTGAGAGGCCCAAGGTCCTCTACAGCAATGCCACAAAGAAGTACGTTATGTGGATGGGTCTGGACGACGCTACAAAGACTTTGGGGTTGGCGGGAGTTGCAGTCTCAGATTTTCCCAATGGTCCTTTTGATTTCGTCAGGAGCTTCTACCCCGACGGCAACGAGACCCACGATCAGACAGTGTTCCAAGATGAGAACGGAACGGCATTTTTGGCCAGAACGTACTACAGCACTGTCGACTACATACTTCCCTCCCCCGTCATGCAGCCTTTGTGGGAGTCAGTGAAGAACAAGGATGGAAGTACCAACTATGGACTTTCTTACCACCGTGCCGAGTACGAACCTGCGTATGATGATTTCCACGATATCTACTTACAGAGGTGGAGAACGGAGGACAGACCGTGGGAGGTCATTTGCGTCAACAAGCTGACGAAAGTGGAGAGGGTGGTCCCATTCGGAGAGACCAACTTTGACGGGGAGGTCTGTCAGGATCCTACGGAGTACAAGATCGTAAAGGGCCAGGGACAGTACGGGTCCGACCTCAAGGGCGTGGTAACAAGGTTTTTGGATCCCTCGGATAAGAACAACTCCTGGTGGCAGCCCAGTTCCGTGCCGACGGTGAAAGCACAGCCATGGTCGAAGAACTACATGGATGGATCATGTGGTATTCGAAAGCTCGACAACGACATGCATGTTCTCGACCCCGATCTTAAGGAAAGGGAAATTGGAGGGAGGAGTACCTGCAGTAACGTGTGGACAATGCGGTCCACCCCACCCCCCCTGATAAGCTCATAGGAAGTGACATCATCGTAGAACAGAGGAGGGCCAAGTTTGTCGCCATTAGCAAGCTCACCGACGATTACCTTGACACCAGCGGAGTGATAAAGAGCTTTGAGGGGGAGATGGAGAACGCCAGTGACCTCATCACCCTTGTCTCTGGCATGAGCGGATTCGGATGGGATTCGGGGGACGAGATAGGGTCCGCGTACCAACAGCAAGTCTTCACGGAATTCGACACGGTACACGACTGGGAGACAAGATTCCACCAGTACGAAACGAACTACAACGATCGTGCCATGTATTCCCTTGCTTGCATGTTGGACGGAAGCTGCCCTGTCAACTTCAAAGACCAGGTATCATTTTAAATATGTTGTAAAAACACTGTGTCATATCGTTAAAAAAACAACAGAACGTCCTATTTTTGCCAGGGTAGGGAATTATATCCAGGATCCTCTAACTCTTCTTTAGGTGGTGCAGGATATTTGTTATTTGGGTTAGGGTTACGATGTTTGCACCTTCAACACCATCACGTTCATGTACAATTACATCTATGATAGATCCATATGCTGATACGTTACTACAACAACTTTTTGTTGGTCAACCCCCTCGTAAAACATCTATGAAGAAGATGAAAAAATGGGCAAATAAAGCATCATTACCAAAGACAGTATATGTGGAGGGTGTTGGTAAGATTCAAACGAGACGGAAGGGCAATGATTTGGTTAGAGAGGTCATTGTAGAGAAGAAGAAAACTATGCGGGTAAAGGGACAAGTGAAGAATGTAATCAAGGTGGAGAAGAAGGTGTTCCAGGGAAAGAATTCGACAATTCCAATGAAGCACTTTCCAATAGATAAAGATAGCGCTGGGAGAGGAATGTGGAAAATACTGGAGAGGCCTGCTAAGTCTGTTGTTGTGGAGGAGAGGGTTGAGGACGGAACTGATTACTTGAATTCTGTCGACAGGATTGCTGAACCTCCGGGGTTCGTCAAAATTAGAGGAACTAGTGGCAAGGGCAAGACCGAAATGTTGCAAAGATACCCTGGGAGGGCAGTTTATCAGCCCACCAAGATTGTGAAGGAGGGAGGTGCGGTGGAAAGAGAGTTGGACGATTGGATGGTGCGGACGTGGGATTGGCAGGAGAGGAAAACGAAGCAGCTCAAGCAGCCTAAGCCGAGTTCCGCCCCCACAACGAACCTCAAGTCCAGCCAGAGGGTGGAGCGCAATAGGTGAGGGTTGGGCGAGCGAGGAGCGAAGGTCGCTATGTAACTAACAATCCACCTCACGGTTATGGCAGGCTCAGTACTCCAAGCAGGTTCGAGAGGTTGGGGGCAAAGTTTACAAAGAAGAGCGACGAGGATATGCGAAAAATGTTCCCTAACAAGAAAATTTACAGGCTCATGAAGGCGCTTCCTGGGGAGGAAGTCGGGGGCAAAAAGGTTGATATTGACTCTCTCGCATATGCAGAGAAAGACCCAGCCATTTTCGAGTGGGTTGTGGAAAGGGAGCCAAGCAGAAAGGCCATCAAGTACAATCCATCTGGAGAAATCAAGATCAAACCTTCGAGGCTCTACACGAGGCAGGTTTTAGAACCTGGGCCCAGCGATCTCCCCTCCCACGAGAGGGCTACATACGTTGATGAGAAAATGTGCCTCCTTGCTGTTCCCAAGGCGAAATGGTACGAGAAGCACGTCAAGGTTTACGCTAGGAACGACGATGACATGCTGATTGAGGTCGTCAAGACGAGGGTGGATAGGACCAAGGAGGAGGTTGAGGCTGAGATTAGGCAGGAGCTTGAATCAAAGGCCGTGAAGGAGCGGAGTAGGTGAGGGGGGGGGGGGAGCGA
>Ga0115006_10000588_pt1 | contig 20162 bp, 8 predicted proteins | sample ArcOceMetagenome_3_FD_88943 | JGI IMG/M metagenome (GOLD analysis project Ga0115006, IMG submission 88943) | Marine eukaryotic phytoplankton communities from Arctic Ocean - Arctic Ocean- Svalbard ARC20M Metagenome | ecosystem: Environmental > Aquatic > Marine > Oceanic | place: Arctic Ocean...
AATTGGATGAGGTCATTTTGTCCAGTACGGCCTTCTTTGGCCAGGGTCTGTCGTTGACTGCTGCATTTTTGTCGGACGTCAGGGTCTGATGACTGCTCAAGCTAGGATTCCTGTTAGGACATGTAGGAACCTAATCGTACTAATAGAGAGATCTTGCATGTACCGAGTGGGAATACGAATACGAATTCCTTCGTACCATGGTAGACACAACTTGCAATCGCTAGATCTAGATTCTACTGGACGGACGGACGCGAAGCAAAATCAATCGCCTCTGCTCATCTCTTCGTTTTTTCTTTGTTTCGGTTTCAGCTGTTTATCAAAAAATACCTCACAATAACCCACCACGCCTCAGTGCAGTCATCACGGCCGCCTCAACCGCGTTAACCGTCACGCCCCATGCATGCGATGCATGCCCATCAAGCAGCCAAGCAGCCAGCAGCCAGTCAAGGAGGCATAAAAGCTACGTCGTAACATCAGCATGAACTTTGCCGGCCAGGCCGGCCAGGCCTTTACCAGCCTTGCTGATGCAGTACCGGTAGCCCTGGCGAACGCTGTGGCGACCGTGCGACGCCTTCCGGCGGCTGGGGGTGCCTTCAAGGACGCCGCTTATGCAGCCGCGGGGGGGCTTCAAAGATCCGCGGAGATCGTCCGTGACGGCAGCGGCGGGCTTGTCAATCCGACGGTGTTGATGAGCGACCTGAATGACGATGATCTGATCCCTCCAATGATTGGGATGGCGTTTCTAATTTTGCTTTTATTGACGAGGTTGGGTTTTGTCGTGTATCGAAAGTGGGTGACTGCGGCAGCGAAGGGGGGCGGAAATGATGGAGGCGACAGAGCTGGTCGCAGAAAGGCCGGTAGTACTACTAGTAGTAGGCGATCCGGCGCTGATGAGCTTGGCCAATCAGGAGTGGGTGGAGAAGAAAAGACAAACGAAGATAACGAAGCAGTTGGTGCTGATAGTTATCCCATTCCTGAGCTGCAAGTCGCTCCTCGGCGTACGGAGGGTGATGGCTGCGAATTACGTCCCCTTCCACCTCTGCAAATTCTTGGGCCGTCGGTCACTTCTTTGGAATATGTCGTATCACAGCCACCACCCGAAGTGCCAAGCATTTTCGCTACAGCGAGGTATCGGTCGATCCACCGCAAACTTACCCTGGATGTGCATCAGTTGACATTCGGACGATGCAATCCGCTGATTCATCCAGATATTGACCCGGGAGATGCCAATAAGTTTGGCGCGGCGATGGATGGCAATGCATATTCGAGTCCAAGAAAGGGTCGCCTTCTCATGACGGAGTTGGCGGCAGCCAGAGGAGTAGCGGATGAAGACCAGCAGATAGCTGTAGCTTGTAGCGGTACATCGACCGATCCAAAGAGCGGTGAATCTCGCGAGGTGAGCTTCGAGGCTCAGCTGGCCGTGAAACAGACATTCGGTCCTCCAAAACGTATATCAGTTGCCTCTGTTCTCAACACAACTGCCATGTCGCCGGCGGGCTGTGGGGCCCTCGAGGTGACACTAGATGTCTCGGACCAATTGTGGGAGAGACAGCTGATGGACGAGTTGAGTGATCCGAACAAGGCCTTGGCGCACATTGTTGCCGTGGAGAGTCATCAGAGGGAGCTTATGAAGGATTTTCTATTGGATGAAGATAATGCTGAAGTCACAGGCTCAAAGAGTGCCCAGCGTCAAAACGACAACAATGATGAAGTGAATCTTCTGACGGAGCGAGGATTGGGGGCTCCGACGGTTGTGTCAAAAGATGCTATCAACGACAGCGGTACATGTAGGTCTACCGCTGGTAGTATGAACAGGAACAAAGCCGAAGAGACCACCAGAACTGTCGCAGAAGAGTACACGTTTGATTCGGCCAGAGATGCTGCCGAGTTCCAGTCCGCTATCCTTGCTCTTCGTCTTGTTGGAAAGGAAATTCGAAACATGTATCAATCGCTCGAACTACTGCACATGGCCAGCGATGCGTTTGCTGGTGATGAGTGTGTACTGCACGTGCCATCCAAGGCTGGAGCCCAGGTTGGGAGAGGAAATGAAATTGAAACAGGAGAGGGCGAGTCAGAAGAAGGACATGCTGACTATGGCCGCTCTGCTGCTGCTCGTCCCGGCGTGGCCCTTGACGATGTTTATCGGTGCCTAGGCGAGATGCCAAGCATCCGTCGCAATCTTGAACGTTTCTACCGACATCATTATCCGGTAGATTTGCAGAATCATTGGGAGGAAAGCGAGTATGGCATTCAAGCCGACGCAGTCCCGAGTTTGCTTGCTGTCGCTGCTGAACATGGTGGCTCTGAGGACGATACTGGGAAGGAATTGTATCAAAAGAAGCGGTTGCTCTTGGGAATTGTAGATTTTTTGCGGCTTTTCTCCCCTCCTCCTGGTGTTGGTGCGATCCCCAGGCCCAATCCCAGTGCCGCTCGCGACGTTAGAGAATATGGCGATGATGCAGGGATAGATGGGCACAGGGCACGCATAGTCAGTGCTGTTACTGTAAGGAAGCGAGTGGCAAAAGCGGCGGTGAGAGTGCGAGCCTACGTCAACGCAATGAAAATTGTGAGAGACGGATGGGACGTGCCCAGGTTGACTCATGAAGATGTCCACAGCAGCGTACCGAATTATTGTGAGGAAAATAGCATACGTGGGACACCGCTCTACCGGCGAAGACTACCCTTTGACGATGACATTGAGAATATACAGCGCGATTGTTCCAGTAAAAATGAGTACTATGAAGCGACAGTGGGGCGGGATATTGTGTGCAACGTGCACGATAATCGGCATTTAATGAAGAAAGGCTCTTCTCGTGGTTATCAGGGTTATGCCCTGGTTGGCTGCCAAATGTTCCATTTACCTAAAGAAGAGGATCCGAACGCACCTACCCACCCGCTGCAGTCCATGAATGATCCAATTATGGCGCTTCCCTCACTCAGAAAGATTATCGAAGCAAATTCTGACCAAGAATTCTTTGTCCAAGCCTTCTTTTCAGAGAAGAAAAAAGTGGCTCTTGTCGTCCTCTTTGTGCGTACATTGCCTCGAGGTGTCGACGACGCCTTCGATACCGTGTCCGAAACATTTATTTCGGGTGACAGCAGCGTCCGCGATCGGAAGCTTGAGATATTCTTACAGTTGGGACCAGGGTCTGAGTTGCCAGGATCAGTTTGGGTAGCATTGAAGGTCATTAACTGGATATTGCGCTTTTCACGACGAGGAGAAGGGGACATACCTGTTCTCAGCAACAAAGTGAGGACGCCCTTTCCTGGGATGAGATTAAGCAGCTATACGGAGACAAAGCACTTTGGCGGATCCCTCCAGACGAACGATGCCTTGCCCAAGAATTATGTTGCGTCGACCGCTAGATTCGATGAGGATAACATTGGGAATCCGATAATGAAGACGCTCTTCAATACACTCGAGGTTGATGCCTTGAAGCATTGTGTCTTTGATGTCAGCTTAGTACTTGAGGGTCAGAATGCGGATGAGCTTCCCGAACGAGCACTTGGTACAATTCGATTGGTTCACATGAATGCAATGGATTCATCTCTTTCTCCGTCCTATAGTGCGACGGGAGAAATTGCTGCTCGTACGGACGAAGTCGAACCTTCCGCAACCCCCCGTGGCTCGTCGTGGTTGTTGCAGGAAATAACGCAGAGTACAATGAATATATTTGGAATGGGATCGCCTCAGAGAGATGGTGGGAGCAATATTTTGGGCCTATCTGACCAAGACCAGGATGAAGCAACTGCCTCGTCTCAGAACGCAGATCCCTACAAAAGAGACCTGGACGCCTTAACGGAGATATTGGACGGTGTGGTTGTCCCTATGCGTAAGGTCAATCTAAGAGGCTCGGGATGGTCGTCAAGAAAAGGCGCAACAACTAACTTGATTGATGCTGTAGAACAGAGAACAGGATCGAACGATCTGAGGCCACACACTCCCCGAACTGCCGATGGATTTAAGATTAGCGAGGATGAGCTCCAAAACGTACCCGTCCTCCAAACATGTGCAAGGAACGATTTGATGCGATTCTACTTGGCTTGTTATGGAAATTTATCAACGGCGGCAGTTCGAGTGGTAGAGTCGGCTTCATGGAGAGGCCTCACATTTCCGATTGATACGAAGGCGTGTCGCATTGAACTGCGCTCCAATCAAATTGTTCAGTTCGGCGAAGATATGCAAGGAAATCCTGTGTTTTACTTCCGGAACGTATGTCTAGGGCCGTGGCGAAAGGATGTCGATGCATCTTTGCTTGCTGTGTTGCATCGCGTAGAGACTGCTATTCAGACACTCTCGGCATCAAATCCTTCGGTCAAATGTACTATCGTTATTCTGATGGGGAAACCAATGCTCGAAGATCCCGCAAAACATCGGTCCAGCAGTGTGACGGATCAAGAGGGCGATGTGATCGATTCTGTTGTACCAAACGTGCAAGACGAAGAGAAGAGGGTAGATGGCGGTGATAATTCACGGATGGAGGCAAAGCGTAACCCTTATGCCCTTGGCTCCGATCCTCGCATTGACCTGAACGAGAAGTATTTTGTTCACACGAATCCGTCTCTAATCCAGCGCATCGTTTGCACTTTATCCGCACACTATCCCGAGAGGCTTGCTAAGTGCCTAATCGTGCCGAGTAGCGGCTTAGAGAAAACCATCGGCGGACTTAGTCTCCGAACATATGTGACATCATTGCGGACGAGAACTCGCATTACCATCCTTGATTCCCAGAGAGACCTCAAAGATTACATCAGCGAAGAAAATTTGCTTGCGTTTGCTGGAGGAAAGGCCGTTCTTCCTCCGGAATTCTTTGGATGAAGAGCGTAAGGTAGAAAGAGAAGAAACATGTTCGAATGTACAAGTATCGGTAACATAAATCCGCTATATATGTTCATTGCATTATTTTGCTAGTTCAAGACACCAAGCTGGCGGTGCCCAGTGCCAATGCTGGTGTTATTCGAAGGCTTGCCCTCCTCCATGATCTCCGTGGCATTTTCTTCATCATCACCATTGCTATTCTCACCAGCTGGATCAATGCCACTGAGATTTGTCTTTTGGAGTTCTTCGGCGAGCTCGTCTGCTTCAACGCTTGCTTCATTATCGTCCTCTTCGTCCTCTTCCTCCTCTTCCTCCTCTTCCTCCTCCTCCTCATCGGGAATCTCATCGAGGAGTTCCACTAACGTCTCCAGTGACCGGATTGATGTGGAGTCGGTGACAACCATGGCGGCTTCGTCCATGCTCTTCTTGAGGATGGACAAATTCTCAAAAGGCTCCTCCTCGAGAATAATGTCGGCCCCACCGACAATTTTGCAAATTGCACGAAGATACGTCGTCGTACAGCCAACGCTGGACTCGGTAAGGAATTCGGCGATGGCAATCGAAGCCAAGAGAGTACTGCTAGGCTTGCAAGGGGAGTTATCTTCCTCCTCCTTCTCACCATCATGACTGTGCCTGGCTCCTTCCATCTTTTTGGCCTCTTCTTTGCCAAGATCAATATTTGAGCATACATATTCGACCATTTTGGCAATAGGCCAGGCTGTAGCCTTCTTCCCTCTCTTCTTCTTCGATAGCTTCTCGCTGACGATGGAAAGGAGCGGCTTGATGCAATTTGCCAATGTTGCCCTTCCTTCCCTGCTCTTAATGCTGAAGGCAGGGAAGAAGAGGCTGAGAATCTGTTGTAGACGGACTGGATTGCCAATCTCCTTCACCTCGTCAAAGTCTTCATCTGCATCGGACTTGAGCAGATTCGTGTCGAAGAAGATGGCAACTAGATGGGCCACCATGGTAGGATGGTCGTTCAATTTTCCTGCGAAGAGGAGCTTCGCGGCCACCTCTGCTGCGAGGACCACAAGGGCTGGATTGGAATTGCACAACATTTCAGAAAGAAGGAAAACGAAGGACACGTCGTTTGCTTCCTCCTCCTCGTTGGCGGTACTACTTGAAATTGGACCAAGGACTCCATCGAAGAGCAATGCCAAATCACAAAGGGCGAGCAAAGCTTGAGCTCGTACCTCCACCTTTTCATTCTTGTTGGAAGCAACCTGAAGCAGGAGTGGTTTGAAGTCTGTTACAATCTTGGTCTCAGGCAGGAGGAGGGCATACTTTCCAAGACAGCTTACGCCAGCCTCCCGAACAAGGTTGTTGTTGGTCGTAACTGCCGTGACGATGCTGTCGGAGAAGGTATCGAGGAGACCCATTGAGCTGGTATTACCCGAAACCTGCTCAAGAACAACCGACAGAATAGAAAGGATACGAATCTGACAGAGTGATTCATGCTGATTCTCAGTGGATGCCTCGTCTTCACTAAAGGCGGTTTCGCCCCCAGCTGAAGACCCGTCGTTGATCTCGGCAACGACTTCCGAAATGGTCTGGAGGAACTGGTTTTCGGTATCGTGAGCGAGGGCCATGGTACGGATGCAGGTTTCCACCAGGTCATCAGGAGTTTCTTGAGACGCTAGGATGGTATACAAGATGGAGACGAGATGACGCCGAGAGCCTTCCTCCTGGAGATCGGCACATTTGACAAGCTGAAGAAGCTGGAGGCAGATGAAGGTCTGCTCTTCCTCAAACTGAGCCGCCTCTTCGCTCTCCAAGTTGTCCTCATCATCATCATCATCATCATCATCATCATCATCATTGGCACTCTGAGTGCGGATGGAACCAACCAACCGCCCCAGGTGCTTCTGAACAACACTACATAAGGCCGGGACGTCGGGGAGAAGATTGCTGAGAACCTCATTCTTCTCCGATGCTGACATGGTTGTGCTGTCTTTGGTATACTCACAGACAATGCGGAGGTAAAATGCCGTAGCAGGATCAAGGGACTCATCCCTTCCGTCTGCCTCGGAGTCGTCATCACGCTCCACCTTGATGGTATCAAAGACACTCTCCCGATACGCACGGACCTCGGGACTGCTGAGGTGGCTGAGGCCGGCGGCGAGATTATCATCGTTGGTAGCGGCACCAATCACGGCACGCATGGCGGTTTCGCAGACCGACTCATCGTTAATGGGGTCCAAAAGCCGCAGGAGCTCAATGGGATCAAACTTGAGGGTCTTCATCCATCCACCACACAGCATGGAGGCGGTGGCATTGTGAGTGGATGTGCACCTGTGTATAATGGAAGAGGATACGGGAAGGTGTGTGTTAATCAGCATATGCTATTGTAGTGTACAGCCAGATGATAATATATCCACCACAAATAAATCTGCCCTTACCGGCTCGTCAGACCAAATCGGAGGACGTCGACCCTCTGCTCTTCAGTCATATCCTCGATCACATCGACGCGATTCCTGAGGACCTCCAGGGCAGCCACCCGAACCTTCTCCTTGACGTCTCCGACTCTCTCGAGGAGGTAGGGGACCGTATCCTCCGTGATGGGGACCGATTGGATGGCGGCGCATCGGTTGGCGAGGGAGGGATCGTGAGCCATCCGGCCGAGGAGGCCATCGAGGATGGCCTCGCGAGTTTCGAGAAGGGACTCGTTCTCGTCCTCGTTCCCGCTGGGACTGTCGGCGGAGGCAGCGAAGAAGAAGGCCGAGCAGGCCCGGATGGCGGCGCACCGGACCGCCTGGGCCTTGTCAGTGAGGCGGGGGAGGAGGATGGACCCGGCCTTGTCGAGGCAGTCGAGCCTCCAGTCGTCTTGTCCATCGTGTATGTCATCGCTGGACTTGTTGGGCGCATGCAGTAGGAACGACGTCCCACAACCACCCTCAGTGGAAATCATACCGCGACACAGATGATGGACGCACAATCCCACAAATGTGCAGACGTAGGACCGGACGGCATCGGGGGCCACGTCGGAGAGGAGGGCCGACCGGTCCATCAGCGCTCGAGCGACGGTAGCGTCGGCTTGCTTCGTCGAGCAGCCCAGGGCCGATACGAGGTGGAGGATGGAGTCGACCGATTCGGACCACTCGCCCACGATGGTCTCGGTCCCGTTGGCGCCCTTCTTCTTGCCGTCTGTGCCAACGAACACCGTCGCAAGAGCCGCGTCCAGGCAGCGAAGGATCGACGTCGCGGCCTCCTCCCTGGCGCTTCCTGCGTCATCACTACCCTCATCGACCTCCCTGGCATCGTCGCCGCTGCCAGCAATGGCCACGTCGGCCACCGCCCTCTCGAGGAGGTGGGCCGAAATCTGCTTCCGGAGGCTGCATGCTCGATTTTCGGCCGCCTGGATTTTTTGCGCCGCCGCGGCGTCTCCGCTTCCGCCGCCGCCGACGAAGACGTACTCGGACGCATCAATCTCGTCGGCGGAGGCCCCGGAGGGAGCGGAGCGCTGGTGCTGATCCGCCGCGCAGGCGATGATATCCAGGACCGGCATCATCTTGGTCGTTGAGTCGAGCAACGAGAAACAGCAATAAAACAATAAAACGGTCGGAATATAATGATTAGTGATCCAATAATTTGGCCAGGCTGATTCATGACTTCTTTCAACGATGGCCGCCATCGCCACTGCGTGAAGGACGTCTCTCTCTTCCCCCTTCATTATTACGCCGGAGCGGAGTTGCAACGCGCTAGCTACTCGTAGCTAGCTAAACGTTGCAAGAACACAAAATCAAATCATTGTTGAACTGGAGTTAACCGCCGAAAGCACTGAACAACATATATATAGGTTGGTTGCTGCTGCTCTTGCGCTCTGCTGCAGCCATGTCCCGGCCAGGAACGGCGGGCATTGCCGATTACTTTGCCATCCTGGGAGTTGGCGATACGCTGGTCCTGAAGTCGACCCAAAAGTCCAACGGCATCGTCGAAGATGAGGCTCCCCCTCCGACGACGGATGCTTCCGATGCCGTTGCCGGTGCCGGTGCAGATGCTTCCACGGCATTGGCAGGCACGACCACCGAGACCAGTGCAGCGGATACCGACAGGCCCATGGAAGCCGACCTGGACAGATGCTTCGGAACGGTCGAGGAGGAATCGGCGTGGACGGAACGCTTCTACCGCGAAATTGTCGATGTGAAGTTGGTTACCGCAGCAGTGGAGAATGAGGAGGAGGAAGAGGAACGTGTTGTTGCGGGTGCGGATGCTTCGTCTGCTGCCGTCGGCAGTGGCGAAGGCAACAACAGAGCCGATGTTAATGGCGGGTACGAAGTCATCCGTCGGACAGCGGCAGCTCTGGCACCCATGATGACAGTTCGGATGGGAAAGGTGACGGCAGAAGAGCAAGACCGGGACGCCGATTTGAACCCGATGTCGCCCGGTGGTCTGCGTTCGGCGGTACTGCTGTCGGAACAGGAGTTGGCGGCAGCGAGGAGTAATGCCCCTGGCAACACTGCCGGCGACGACGGAGGAGGGATCAACAGAACTCCGAGCAAGGTATTGAGCGGACTCAAGAGCAAGGTGGGGACCAAGCTCGGGAAGATCAACCCAATCCTCCAGGGCTCGGCCTCGCAGGAATGGTTGCATGGGGCCATGTCGACGTCGCCTCGGATGCTGTCGTCGAACAGTGGAGTGGGCGGCAACGTCCCAGCGGCTATGTCGCCATCGTATCGGGTAGGGAAATATAGCAGTCGAAGGAGGAGGACGTATCATGTAGCCTTCCGACGACGTGGGCCGGATGAAATGGAGAGGCCAGCAGTCGCCGATGTTGCCGTCCGTTTTGCAAGGATACATCGGTCCACTGTCGTTCGAGAGGATTGCAGGACATATCAAATGAGGAGTCCGAGGGAGGCCTCTGAATTAAATGCTGAGAGCAAATCATCCGGGGTGACTGCTAGTACCAGCATGGCAGATTTGGCGAAGCGTGGGTTAGCATCGGGGGCTGGCCTCGCTGCGCAGATGGCTGTGAGTGGCGCCAATCGCCTAATGGCATCAAGATCCAGTCTAAATAGTCCTGGCAAACAAACCGGGGAGAGTGTTCGGGCAATTGACAGCCCCAGAGAAGCAACGCTGCGTATGAGTCGAAAACACTTTTTCCCAGATACGGTGGAGAAGCCACCTCGGGGCCCAGATGGAGGACAACAAGTACCGATGACTCCGTTCCAACTCACTGATGTACTGGAACTACCAAATGGGTATGACGAATGGTCCATCCCCGAGCCCTTCCAATCATTGGCATTTCCATCGTCGGTGGATGATGACGCAAGAGTTGACATCAGTTCTGCTAAAACGAGGCCGACGTCTCCCGAAGCTCGGCTGCGACGAACGGTCCTCTTCTCTCACTCGTCTTCAGCACTCGAGGCTGATCTATCGCCGTCGGAGGCAAGCGGCGCTGGAATCGAGGCGCAGTTCCGTACAAACAGTCCAAACTTATCGGTGACATCGTCTCGGGGGCCGAGCCCATTAGGAACCGATCAATACATTTCTCAGATGCCGAACGCCTTGTCGATGGAGGAAAAGGAAGCCGAACGCAGTGATGAACGATCTTTGGAAGCGTTGGTACCTCGACTTTTGGCACCGGATTCCATTCCCACGCCAAGTGAAGGAGATACTTTATATGAATACGTACCGATCCTGGCAATCCGAAGGCAGAGAGTTGGGGAGGAAGAACGCTATCGGGAGGATCCTGCTGCTGTTGACATTTCCGTTTCCTTCTTGGAATGTAACGAAAGAGCGAAGATGTTTGGTTTAGGAGAAGGCAACGACGATGATTACGAAGAAGAAGACGAGGAGGATGAAGCTGGGGGCGCCCTAAGTGTGCTGCGAAAAACTGGTTGGAAAGTTGCAGCTGATACTTTTTTATCATCCAGGCGGCATAAATTGCAACGCTCGGAAAAAGGAGACGAGGGCAAGTTAACCGATTCGAAACTTACGGGCACGCCTGTATTGCTTCTTCGGCATAATACTCCACAAGGATTTGCCGATGCACCTTTTGCAACGTCGGTCCTTGATCGATTTCCGAGTAAGAATTACAAGGGCCTTCCTATGCCAGAAGAAGAACTTCCCATGTTTTGTTATCCCACGGGATGCCGTCTGCACCGAGCAAAGTTTCACGATGCGCCTCTTGCACAATGTTACGGATTTGTGGTGAAAAATGAACAGGGAGACAGCATCCACGGTGAGCTTATCGGGCGCATTGCTTTAATGGCTACATCTTGTTCAAATGTATGTTACTACTCTTGTTTGTCATTACGTCGTCACTCTACATGTAGCGAGAGTAACTCCTTCCCTCACAATATACATCTACCTATTACTTCCCTCTAAACAAAAAGTTTCATGCGTTTCTTTCATGGAGCCTTTGACAAGAGAAAAATCCAAACAGTTGGATGCTATGACGATGCAAAGACGCCGAACATCATTGCCGCACCGGCGTTTTTGTCAGCAAAGAAAAGAAAGAACGAGGAGAGGACAGGTGGGAGCTCAGGTAGGGATAGATCAGGATCGCCTGCCACAAAATGGTGTCAATGCTGGGAATGACCATCTCCTTTTGACAGATTTCGAGCAACAAACTACATTCGAAAACAAGACGATCTGCCTCATTAGCCGTCACCCCTTTTGGACTGCCTTTAGACGTTTCTTGTCGCATTTACACATTATGTCTGGTTCATCGTCAGATTTGCCGCTTGAAAGATGCATTTCGCATTTGCTTTTGTCGGTACCTGTACCAAGGCCAGGGGGTCAACCTGTGCTGGTACCCCTTCCGACTCAAAATTGTCCGATGGAACTCTCTATGCCGCCGCCGAAGGACTTGCCCCTCCTCGACCTTCCCTTCCAGCGTCTGTTCGCATGTCTCGATGTTCCATCGGTGGTGACGACCGTTCTTGGCTTCTTGGCACTCGAGAGGAAGGTGATAATAATGTCGGCTCATCCGTCACTAGTTACCGACGCGTGCGAATTGCTACGATCTCTTTTGTTTCCTTTTGAGTTGTGCGCCCCCTACGTCCCCCGCTTGACTCAACCCTTTATGTCATGCCTTGGTAAGTGACATGTTTTTTTCAGCTTGGTGTTCTCTCCGTAGTAGGACCTATATCTCGTTTATCTCACCCAGGAGGTGCCTTATTTAATCCCTTGTCGTCACTCTGGTATCAGATTTTCCTGGCGCAATCTTTGTCGGAATTCATGATGATAGGTCGGAAGATGGCCTTGCCGCGTCAGTAAGAAAGAACATGCCGGAAGACAGCGTAATTATTGACTTGGATAGCGGTGATATTGACTGTAGTGGCGATAGGTATGAAGTGCTGAAGCAGTGTTGGAACATAATCCCATCAGAACCAAGGACGATCCTCGTTCAAGAACTTGAGACATTATGTCGAGATGCAGGTCTGGTACCTGGTCAGGAACCAATCGACTCTCAATTTGACCCGGCATTTGGTGCATCTGTTCCCGACACCACAACATTGGTTGACGATCTTAATGATCGTGGTCATAAAGCGAAGGAGCCACTTGACGACAGGGCAATTCGGGACTCATTTTTGCGTTTCTTTTGCTCCATCCTCGGTGGATATGAGCGCTTTCTCGTCGTGCCCGATATGGATTTCGTTATTAGTGGCGACGAGTGGTTTGATGCCAAAGGCTTCCTCTCGTCCGTTTCTCAGTACCATGCACCGTATTTGGGCTCTCTTACATCGACCCAGCTTTTTCAGTCCTTTATCCAGCGCCGAACAGAAGCGAGTGATTTTCAATGCGTTTTATTTGATGATTGTTTGTCCGAATTCCATTCCTCGACGGTCCCTTACGGCAGATTGGGCGGTGACGTCGAAACTATTCCCTCATCGGATGGGGAAGCTCCTCAGGTTTTGTTTAGCCTTCTCGTGGATCAATGCGCTACTGAGCTTCACACCGAGACGACAGATGTCTCGGTATCAGACATCACTTCGAGAGATGGCAACAAAAGTGCAATACTTAGTGTTGATGGGAGCGACGCGGGAAGCCATATTTCACCTCCCTACAGCCAAGTTAGTGCATCGCGAAGCGTCGACCCTTCCCTGTTCTCAGCTGGCGGTGATCATGTTACAGCCCCCTCTCGACGAAATCTCGGCCACCATCAGAGATTTGTCTACTGCGTCGATGGCAATCCTTGTTTTCCTAACAAATTTCGGAAAGGTCTCTTCTACCCCCCTGAACCGGATAAGCTTTCAGTGATTTTAACTCAAGTTGATAATCCTGTTCTAACAAGAAGTGATCGTGAAATGGATGAATCGAATAGACGAAGAAAATTGGCCGTATCGCAGCGAGGGCTCCATAATCAGCGCCGCTGCTTGTGGCAACTGCCAAAGCTAATGGTACGTTGATCTATTGTTATCGTCCTACTTTTAGTATTTCTTCTTTCGTTGGCTGGAGAAAGACATGTATGTGTGCTCGTCCCTCTTTCTCATTCTTTTCTCTGAGTCTCGGTCATTCTTTCTTTCTTTCGTAATCTGTTAGGGTTCACACGTCCTCGGTGCCTGGTTGATGTGCATACCGCCCTTAATATCCCAGCCGGGAATATCGGCGGAGCTTCAGTCAAGATATCTTCTTCGAGCATTAGGAGCAATGCGTTCGCTGCGAAGCCGTCAGAGGATTATACCCGATGAAGCTGCGTATCGATGGTGAGTAAAGTTTTGTTTGTTGGTGGCTAGCCTATCTTTACCAGCTTTGTGTAGGCGGTTTGATTTTTAACATATGATTCGATTCCTTCCTATCTTGCCCCTTCCAGCCTTATGATTGCATGCGGGCGCGCATCCAGTGATCGCCGGGTGGAAGTTGTCAAGTTATTTGGCCTCCTTCGCTCTGATGGTATATTCCCGTCCGCCGTCACACTCGGACAGTACACTCGAGCCATCGCGGAAGGCTTTTCAAAGCGCTCTTCTGGTGCGCCTGATGATAAATTGACGGAATCTGTCCTGCGCCAATCTCTGACGGAGGATGAGGAGTTCGTCGCCGATCTTGGCAACACAGATGCAGGAACTATCCTGAATGTTATTGATGCTAGTCTCTCAATCCTAGAAGATTCAGGTAAACGATGGAGACATCGACAGTCTCGTGAGAACAAAACTGGTGATAACAATGCTGAGGAGGCGCAAGATACAGGTAAAGGACAGAATATCCACCCAACCGGAACACTTTCACCTTCGTCAAAGCACATACAATCCAAGGCCAAGAGTTTACATAAATCATGGCTACCTGCCTCGTGTTCGACTTCTTTTGCTCCGACGCTTTCGGGTCAAACCGTCAACGACCTCTCCATCGATGACTTTGAGTTCGTGGCGCTTTGGTCCAGAACTGCTATATGCGAGTCGTGCTCATACATCCCTTTGGACGAAGAAGTTATGAGTGGGTGGGACACCATGCATAATGAGAATGAGGATTCGTCTTGCGAAGTGAACTGCCCACGCTGTGGCGCTGGCGTCACACCACTTTTGGGGTACCGGGTTATGAACGCGGAGGAAGCTCTATCTCTCGGGCGTAACGGGTCGAATAGTGACTTGGTTTCTCCGTCCTTGGTTGGTGCTGGTGCTGGTGCAGACCAGTCCGTCAAAACGTCGTACACAGAAGGGAGCGGATTAGAGACCACGCTGTCCCATCGGCCATCCGGAAATACATTTTCCAATTACCTGGACCTCCCCCCACAGATGAGACCGTTTCTCGGCAAAAGTCTTGAAAAGGATGGCAAATGCAATTACGTTACATATCTCTCTCCATCCAACATTCGCTTGTTGCTCGAACAGTACGTAGAGGAACACGGAGAAGATGTTCTCGAGCGCGAGACGCTTAAGAAACTTGATCCAAGACTATACTACAACATGTGGTGGTTCTCTGCGCGATTCTCCCTACCTCTCCCACTGATGGTTGGACCTACCGAAGATATCAGCGCAATCAGACCTAAGCATCTCTCCGCTTTCGTTGCCTGGGATCGAAGTGTGGCAGAGGAAGCTTGCAAGGCGGGCGCGAAAGCGATTGTTACACTTCTATCTCCTACCCCAGCCACTGCCGGCACCGGTAGCATTGTCCCAGAGAGAAGCAGCAGACTGTGCAATTCTATACTGTCCGCAGACCTGCCGCTACTGTCTCAGTTCAATCTCCAGTCCTATGCGCAGGGCGACTGGGACCACGCTGATTTATCGAAGATCCTGGTCACCCTTGTAGAGGCATGTGATAAGAAAGACTTCCTTCCTGTTATTGAGTGCGTCTGCCGATGCAACGAAAATAGACAGGTTGGCATCGAGAGGTCATCGACCAATGCATCCGAAAGTGTCGCGGGGTCGGATGTTGGAACATCGTCAGTTTTCTCGAGCGCTACCAACCAATCTCAATCGGCTTCAGTAGTAGTTCCCATTGAATTTGATTGCTATCGGACGCTTCTATATCTCGCCAGATACCAATGTACCAGTGCATTTCACAACTTCTTCCCCGCCACGGCCAAGGCGTGCAAGGGATATCACTTCTGGTGTGTCCAGGGGACTCCCAACCCATTATTTGATCGATTTTTCCGAGACGCTGTGAAGCGTCTGCGTACCAAGGGCGGAGCTTTGCCGCCCATCCATGACGCGTCTGACATTGCAATTGGCTTTCGCTGCGTCTTTGGGCATGTGATTTGAGAAAGGACCACACACACACACACACACACACACTGTTTTTTTAATCAAAATATATTTGTATGTACGACCTCCAAAAGTGCTGGATCGCCATCTTCAAGAGTCTCCGGTACTGGAGTGTCAGTATTGCACCGCGACTTCTGAGGTAGCTGAAAGGGGAAGCAACATTTACGCAAACAAACAACAAAATTAGACACATACCTCTAGCTAGGTATGCTATGTGGCCATGACTACACACTACCAAGTAGTAGAGTAAAAGAGTAGTCTCTACATATTACCTCAATTCCACGCCCAACTTATCCACTGTGAGCTCTCGCACCTTCTCTTGCAAGGCATCGATCTCTTCATTCGTCAGACTGCGATCCATTGAACGGTAACTAATGCGGAAGCAGTTGCTGATTCGGCCCGTTTTCGGATGTATAAAGTCATCAATAAGCTCAACCTTCTCCACAAGATCTCCACCGACATCTCGAACGACTTCGTACAGGTCATTTGGGTGAAACGATGAGTCAGTCGGCTTAATGTCTGCGCCGGAGCACCAGAAAGAAATGTCTTTGAAGCAGGGAGGGTATTTCGAGTAGGGGGTGAATTTTACGATCTTTCCTGACTCAAACTGCGAGTGGAAGCGTTCATCTTGGCTCCAAAACAAGCGGATATCGGGGATGTCGAAGAGTACCATCGCCAATCGTTCCAGTCCCAGTCCAAACGCCCACCCCGGCTGCCGGCCTCGACCCACATCCTGAACAATGTTGCGATGCACCACACCGCAACCCAAAACTTCCATCCATTCGCCTTCGAACAAAATTTCCAATTCATAGCTGGGATCTGTAAAAGGGAAGTACTCATCCACCCAACGCATTTCCACGTTTCCAAACAAAGCTCTCGCCATCCCCTCCAAACCAGCCTTGAGGTCGGCTTCGGCAAACTTGACCAACTCCGCTTCTGACGACTCTGTCTTTGATAGTCCGGCCTCTCTTAATTCTTCATCTGTGAACATTCGCACGCCCTCCATCTGGTGAAACACGGGATAATGAGACGAATCAATTTCGTCCCGCCGGTACACATCCCCGGTGACCAGGAATCGATCGACGCCCGACCTAAGCAATGTGGTCTGGTGTGCCGACGTATGCGTTCGCAACACCACCTCATCCCGAAGATAGTACGTATCAGATTTTGACCGAGATACGTGATCGGGTGGGATGAGGAGAGAATCAAAGTTCAAATTGGTCGGCACTACGGGGGATAGATCGTCGTGTGCCTCAAAAGGCGCGTTTGCCTCGTATGACTTCCAATACTCTTCGATGATGTTCTTAATTGTGTTGAGCGGGTGCTTCGGTTGCAGATGCAGATTAGTCCCTACTCTGGCAGCTATGGTGGGAGTTACGTTGCACTGCTCATCTTCCAGATTATATCCCATTAATTTATCTCTTCTTTCAGATTCGTCGGCGGCACTGCTACTACTGAAAAGACGGGTGCCAGCACATAAAGTGCTGGTGCTGGATTGGGGGCCGAAAGCAGGTGCCGCAGTACATGTACGTGCAGTGCTAATTGTAGCGACACGAGATGTGTTTTCAAAGCTTTCGACCGGTCGAACGGCCGACATTGACGACGACGAAAAGGATAGACCGCATGGCCTCGGGAATAAGTCGATTGTGGCCCTTCTCCGGGCCGTCGAGAGCACTGCTCGGCCAACGAAGGGGGGCATTGCCCTGGTGGGTCGCTCGTCGCTCGTAATAAAAAAATGAGGGGTCAGCAGCAGAGATTGCAAGATTAGGGTCTCTCGAGGTGAGTTTTGGGTGTAGCAAGGTAGTTGAAGCTGAATCTCTCAGTTAGGAACTGACACCATGATCTGAATAGTAAATTTATATTTATATTTTCTAATGACTTCTAACAGATAGTCCCCCAAAACAAATTAGGTAACATATCCTCTTGCTTTTCGCTGGTAAGGGCCCAGCGAACATAGCCATGCCATCAAAGCAACGCAAACGTATCGTCATCTGATCTCATTTTGCCAGTACCAAGCCAACAAAATCATGCGTTCTCTTTCCCTCATCACCGCTGCGGCGGCCGTCGCTGCTCCTTCTACCACAGCATTCTCGAGCTCAGCCTTTATGGGTTCGCGAATGACCTCCACCTCTCCCGTCTCCTCTTCGGCTCTTTCCATGCGTGTGGTGGACATTGACAGCCCCGACGCCTTCGACAAGACCATCGAGTCTGCCGGAGGTGCCCTCGTCGTCGTCGACTACTCCACAACTTGGTGTGGTCCCTGCAAGGTCATTGCGCCGAAATTTGACGAGCTCAGCGACCAGTATCCGGACGCCGTATTCCTAAAGGTCAGTTGTTTTCGGTTCAATGTCGCGATTTTCGGCACTTCTCATCACTGGAGGGAGACAAGCGAAATCGAAATTGTAACATGCACGGAATCGCACGAGGATACGATCAAAGGTCGTGCAAAAGAGTTTTTAAAAGATTTATTCGTGGCGGCGAGATTGATGAATCAAACCTTGCAACGAAGAAATACACATGATGAGGATGGAGACTTTTTGTAGTTGTCGGCATCGCAACCTTTCCCATTTTCTCACGCACACCTGCATTTCTTCTTGCGATCCACATCATCACCTTCATCTATAGGTCATCGGTGATGCTTCTCCGGATGCATCCCAGCTCATGAAGAGGGAAGGGGTCCGATCGGTCCCATCCTTCCATTATTTCGTTGGCGGGGAAAAGGTTGAGGTCGTGAACGGTGCCAACGCCGAGGCTATCGAGGCTGCCATCAAGAAGAACATGCCATAAATGATTTGTTTAAAAGAATATTTATAATGTTTTATCATTTGGAATCAAAGAGAGCTAAAGCTAATCCCACTTCTGATAAATGCATGTGTGGAGGCATCAGACAGAGATGAGTGCTTTTGTGCTTTTGTTGTTGTTCTGTCTAAAAAAAAGTACATGTGTACACGTAGCTGCAGCAGTATCGGCAGGTACGGTACATGTATGCGGTACATGTATGGTAGACGTACTACGTAGACTCTACAGTGACACTGCATACATGTACTACCGGGTGTAACAGAATGAAGCAGGAAACGTGTCGGTACCGCAATGTCGGTACAACATGATGTGCGTTTCGGGCAGAAAAATCTGGAGTAAAAATCTGTACACGGTATCGTACGCACGCACGCGTACGTACATGTCTACGTATGTCTGTCGCCCGGATAGGTTGGCGCGCGACCGCGACCAGTCAGTTCCACTTTCGAACTTTGCAAACTTCCAGCACTACTTTTACTTTATCAATCAATCGAACCGACCAAGAAGACGAAGACCAAACGCCATCACCCATCAGGAAGAAGTATAGCCCGAGATGAAGCTCGATCCGACCGTAATGCGGACGATGAATCGGCAGGACTACCGGGTCCTCGCCGCCGTCGAGACTGGGATGCGCTCTCATGCTCTTGTTCCATCGCCGCTCGTCGCGTCGATCGCCTCCCTCCGTCATGGAGGAACGCACAAAATCATCAGCTCACTCCTCCGCGACAAGCTCTTGTCGCACGACCGATCCTGTGGATACGACGGATACAGACTCACCAACTCGGGTTATGATATTCTGGCTCTCCACACGCTCAAAAGTCGAGGCATCATCGCCGCTCTGGGCGATCGCATTGGCACCGGCAAGGAATCAGATGTGTACCTTGCTGCCAACTCGGAGGGGAAGCAAGTTGTTCTCAAGTTCCACCGGCTGGGCCGGACGAGCTTCCGTGCCGTGAAAAAAAAGCGAGACTACTTTATGGTCAACGCCGTATCAAAGAACAAGAAGCATGGAACTGTGTACAAGACGCAGCCCAACAGCTGGCTTTTCCTCAGTCGGATGTCTGCCCTGAAGGAATTCGCCTTCATGAAGGCCCTGAACGGCGCCGATTACCCGACTCCGAGTCCCATTGCACATAATCGCCACATTGTGGCTATGGGCCTCGTCCGTGGTGTCCCACTGTATCAGATCCACTCCAACCGAGTGTCGGAGGCTCAGGCCGAGTCGATATTCGAGCAGAGCGTTCATATTGCCTCACGCCTTGTTCGGCAGGGTTTGGTCCATTGCGATCTAAACGAATTCAACCTCATGGTGGATCTATCGGGAATTCAGTCTGTTATTTCCGGCGACGACGATGTCGGCGAACACTACGTGCGGCATTCGGGCATGTCCGTCGCTACGAAGGGTGCATTGAGCGCGCACGCTCCATTGCAAAAGTTCGGCGTTGATGGCACCGGTGAGGTTGTGACGGAGGCACCACCGGAGCCAGCAGAGCTACTGGGCAATGGCGAACCTAAGCCCGTTGTCACCTTGATTGATTTTCCCCAGATGGTCTCCACAAATCATCCCAATGGGCAGGAACTCTTCGATAGAGATATTGAATGCCTTCGTCGCTTCTTCGTGAAGAAGCTCAAGTGCATCCCACAAGATGGATGGGACGATTTAGTGCCAAGTTGGGAAGAACTTCGACCCTCAGACCTCATGACTGAAGACGCATCTGGAAGTGGCGAGGCTGCGGGCGCTTCCGGCGAACAGATATGCCTTGCCTCCAAAGCACAGGTGAGATTAGATGAAGAGCTCAAAGCATCGGGATATTCCACAGAAGATTGTGGCCGCGATATGGAGCTGCACTACTACACTGTGAGCGCCACTTATGGTGTTGAAATCGACGCGGAAATCAAGGAAG
>Ga0115006_10000589_pt1 | contig 20150 bp, 15 predicted proteins | sample ArcOceMetagenome_3_FD_88943 | JGI IMG/M metagenome (GOLD analysis project Ga0115006, IMG submission 88943) | Marine eukaryotic phytoplankton communities from Arctic Ocean - Arctic Ocean- Svalbard ARC20M Metagenome | ecosystem: Environmental > Aquatic > Marine > Oceanic | place: Arctic Ocean...
AGACGGCGAAAAAGACCGAGACCGAGGCCGAGTCCGAGTCCGAGTCCGAAAAAGACCATGATAAAGGTGACGAAAGAGCAATCGAGATCGGCAGCGCGCAAAATCTACCGCGCAGCAATGCTAGTGAAGCCATAGCTCATGAACCCATAGCTGGTGAGGCCATAGCCCATGAACCCATAGCTGGTGAAGCCATAGCTAGTGAAGCCATAGCTCGTAAACAAATAGCTCGCGAGGCCATCGACTGGAAAGATCTCGACCAAAAACTGTCTAAGGTACAGCGCGACTGGCAAAAAAGTGCGCCTCCAAGCGAGAAAAAACGCCGCAAGCAGCAGGCGCGGTTCGAGGCCAAAAACGGCAAGTTACACCAGTTGTTACTCCGCACCAAGCAACAGAATTTGCAATTACGGCACGAGTTGGTCGCCAGCGCCGAAAAACTCCTCGAACACGAAAGCCTCGAACACGCCATACGCGAGGCTCGAACGCTGCAGCAACAGTGGAAGACCATAGGTATTACGTTTTACAAAGCCGATCGCGAACAGTGGCAGTTGTTTCGTCGCACCATTGACCAACTATTTTCTCGGCGTGACAAGGCACAAAACGAGCGGGCGAGTGGTCTTCGCAAGGGTGCCGATCAGTTGATCGAGTTAACCGAAAAAATTGACCAGCTTTGCAAACTACCCGATAGCCGCTTAAAAGCGAGCCACGGTGAGTTTCAACAACTCAGCCAAAGTTGGGACACCAGCATAGAACTACCCCGCGACAGCGCTAAAAAATTGTTACAGCGCTTTGATCAAAGCCGCGAAAAATACCGCAAACACTTCGCAGGTTTAAGTAAGCGTCTTCAGCGGGACGCCCATGTTGCGTTAATACGCGGCGCGCAAATGCTGTCTAATGCCGAAGTCGATTATCTAAACGGTAGCGATGGGCGCATCGATGCTGATGTACTAGAGCCACTTCGAGAGGCCATCAATACGCTCGAGTGCTCCGCACAATCGCGCCTCCTCCTCGACGCGCGGGTCAATCAACTGAGCCAGAGCAGCAGTCCACAAATCAATCAAAGCGGTATTGCACAGCTCCAACAGTTGGCCCTAGAGAATGAAATATTACTCGGCATTGAATCGCCAAAAGACTGCAGTCAAGAGCGCATGCGCTTGCAGCTTGAGCGCCTTAAAAAGGGTTTGGGAAGCGCCACCAAAAATTCCAATCACCGCGCTATGGTGCTCGAGAGCTTTGCAATATGGGTAACCATCGGGGGCATACCAGAGGCTATACGACAACCTCTCGAAGAGCGACGTGAAAAGATTTTCAAGGCCGTCGGCCTATAGTAACTCTTTTATAACACCGCGGTAGCTCATTAATGACACCGCGGTAGCACTTTAATAATACCGCGGTAGCACTTTAATAACACCGCGGTAGCACTTTAATAACACCGCGGTAGCACTTTAATAACACGGCAGTAGCGAATAACACGGCAGTAGCGAATAACACGGCGGTAGCGGGTTAGTAACAATGCGGCAGCAAATCGCTCGATCGCAGCCCCGTAAATAGCGCGCCAGTGCAATGATAGCGCTGAGCCGACATCGATCGGCGGTTAAAATAAACGCGTTCGGATAGCGCGTTTACTCGGGCATTTTTAGCTTAGCACAAAGACTGTATATATATACAGTCTTTGTGCTAAGCTAAGGTGATGAATTACGCTGAACTACACTGCGTTAGCCACTACAGTTTTTTACGCGGTGCTTCGCACCCCGCCGACTTGATCAAAACCGCCAGTGCTCTTGGCTACCGCGCCTTGGCTCTAACCGACGAATGCTCTTTAGCCGGTATCGTTAAAGCCCACGTAGCCGCTCAAGAGTATGGTTTACAGCTAATTATCGGCAGTGAATTCAAACTCGATGGTCAACGCCTGATCGCGCTGGTCACCAATCGTCAATCCTATTCCGAGCTCTCGGCACTGATCACTCTGGCGCGCAGGCGTAGCAGCAAGGGTGAGTACAACATCCGTTGGTCCGATCTACAGCACAACCTGCGCTCTGGACTGGTCGTTTGGTTACCCTCAGGGCGCACAGATTGCGACAACCTATTAGCACAAAATTTAACCCAGTGGTTTAGTGGGCGCCTGTGGATCGGCGTCGAACATCTGCTCAGTGGTCGCGATACAGAAAATTATTGTTATCGACGCAACCTCTCCGCGCTGTGGCAAATCCCCATGGTCGCGTGTGGTGATGTACATATGCACGCCAAGCAATGCCGTGCTCTACAGGATACCCTCACCGCGATTCGCTATAACTGTTCGGTCATGGAGCTTGGGGTACGGCGCTTTGCCAATGCCGAGCGACGCCTGCGAAGCTTGCCACACTTAAAAAAACTCTACCCCCCAGCGCTCTTAGCCGAGACTTTGAAAATCGCTCAGCGCTGTCATTTCACGCTCGATGAATTGCGCTATGAATACCCCTCCGAAGTCGTGCCATCACACCTCACGCCCAGCCAACAACTGCGCGATTTGGTCGAGGCTGGCATCCGCATGCGCTGGCCGAATGGAGCCAGTAGCCAAGTACTTACGCAGATCGAATACGAGTTAAAGATCATCGCTGAACTACGCTATGACTGCTATTTTTTAACCGTTCACGATATCGTTGATTTTGCGCGAGGCCGCAATATTCTCTGCCAGGGGCGTGGCTCTGCAGCCAATTCGATCGTCTGTTATTGCTTATTTATCACCGAGGTATCTCCCGACCAAATATCACTGTTATTCGAACGATTCATCTCCAGGGAGCGCAACGAACCACCCGACATCGATGTCGATTTTGAACATGAGCGACGCGAGGAGGTGATTCAATATATCTATAAAAAATATACTCGCGAGCGCGCCGCAATCGCTGCCACTGTGATCACCTATAAACCCCGCAGTGCCGTGCGCGACGTTGGTAAAGCGCTTGGACTCGACGCGCTTTTTATCGAACAACTTAGCAGTTCGATGTCTTGGTGGGAGCGACGTGACGATCTAAAGCAACGTTTTAAAGAGCAACGAATCGACGCCAGTGGCCGCCTGTCGAACTATTTTTTTCGACTGCTACAAGAAATTATCGGCACACCGCGACATCTATCGCAACATGTCGGCGGCTTTATCATCACCGACAGTCCAATCAGCACGCTGGTACCGGTCGAAAATGCCAGTATGCCCGAACGCACTATTATTCAGTGGGACAAGCAAGATATCGAGGCTCTGGGATTACTGAAAATAGACATTTTGGCGCTCGGCATGCTCTCCGCAATCCGCCGTTGTCTGGCCTTGATCGAAAACCATCAAGGGCAAAAACTGTCCATGCAGTCGATACCCAAAGACGACAAAGCAACCTATGACATGCTGTGTAGTGCAGACAGTGTGGGTGTTTTTCAAATCGAATCGCGCGCGCAAATGGCCATGCTTCCACGGTTAAAACCCCGCTGCTTCTATGATCTTGTCATCGAGATCGCCATCGTGCGACCCGGCCCAATACAGGGTGGCATGGTGCATCCCTACCTACGTCGTCGACAGGGCCTAGAAGCGATCGATTACCCCAATCCAGAAATTCAAGCGGTCCTCGAACGCACCTTGGGTATACCCGTGTTTCAGGAACAGGTCATTCGCCTAGCAATGGTCGCCGCCGGTTTTTCTGGCGGCGAGGCCGATCAGTTGCGCCGAGCCATGGCCAGTTGGGGTAAAGACAGTCAACTCAGTGGTTTTGAAGATAAACTGATCGAGGGAATGTTGAGCCGTGGTTATTCTATGGACTTTGCACAGCGCCTCTACCAACAAATTCAAGGCTTTGGTGTATACGGCTTTCCAGAGTCGCACTCGGCAAGCTTTGCACTGCTCGCCTACGTCTCGGCATGGTTAAAGTGCCATTATCCAGCGGCCTTTTACTGCGCCTTGCTGAACAGTCAACCGATGGGCTTTTATAGTCCCTCGCAGTTACTCCAGGATGCTCGCCGTCACGGCATTAAGGTCGCGCCGATCGATGTCAATCAAAGTGATTGGCAGCACACTTTAGAGTCTCGCAACCCCCACCAGGAACCGACGCTAAGACTCGGCTTTCGACTGATCAAGGGCCTAGCACAGACCACCGCCGGACAAATCGTAAGCGCTCGCCATGGCTCGACGAACGATCAACCGCGGCCATTTTCCAGCGTTGAAGATATCGCTCGACGAGGTTCTATCTCGACCACCAACATGACATTGCTCGGCTCAGCTGGAGCCCTCGATGGCCTGACCAGCCATCGTCGCCAAGCCCACTGGCAAATACTCGCCACAGAAGATCGAAGGCCACTGTTAGACGTAGCCCCAATAGACCCGACAAACAAAAGTCATTCGCACTGCCTGACGCCAACTAGCCCCCACTCGACAGACCCAGAGGAGACTCGCTTTACACCACTCGACGAAATACAGCGATTGCGCGCTGACTACAGCAGTACTGGGGTGACGCTGGGCCGTCATCCAATGCAGATTCTAAGGGAGCGATTCCCTCGTTTTGAGCGCTGTAAAAGGCACGCCGATCTCGCCGTACTCGGGCATCGACGTTTTGTGCGTATTGCTGGGATTGTCACCGGTCGCCAACGGCCGGGCACCGCGTCCGGGGTCATTTTTCTGACCTTGGAGGATGAAACTGGCAACAGCAACATAGTGGTTTGGAAGAGCGTGCAACAGCGCTGCCGCCAAGCGTTGCTAAAAGCCCAGTTACTGATGGTAAAAGGTGTGATCGAAACCGAAGGCAGCGTCGTGCACGTAATCGCGCAACAACTCACCGACTGCAGCGAGCTGCTCTATGAAACCGAAATTCGCTCGCGTGATTTTCATTAACCAGGGGGTATAGCCCTCAGCGAACCAATCGACAACGATCAATCCATAAAAAAACGGCCCTTAGGCCGTTTTTTTATGCTCTTGAAGACTTTTTAACCACTACCAACCGGTCACTTCCTTCAACCCCTCGCCGATATCAGCAAGGCTACGCACGGTTTTTACGCCGGCGTCCTGAAGCGCTGCAAACTTCTCGTCGGCAGTGCCCTTGCCGCCGGAAATGATCGCTCCGGCATGGCCCATACGTTTACCCGGAGGCGCTGTGACGCCGGCAATATAAGACACCACAGGCTTACTGACATGGGCTTTAATGAACGCCGCTGCCTCCTCCTCCGCGGTTCCACCAATTTCGCCGATCATAACAATCGCCTCAGTCTCGGGGTCATCCTCAAACAGCTGTAAAATATCGATAAAACTAGAGCCCGGTATAGGGTCACCACCAATACCGACGCAGGTCGACTGACCAAAGCCGTAATCGGTCGTCTGCTTGACCGCTTCATAGGTCAAGGTACCCGAACGCGAGACAATACCGACCTTGCCAGGCAGATGAATATGACCCGGCATAATGCCAATTTTGCAGGCTCCTGGGGTGATCACCCCAGGACAGTTGGGACCGACTAAGCGCACGCCCAACTGGTCACAGGCGACCTTGCACTCCAACATATCGAGGGTTGGAATTCCCTCGGTAATGCAGACGATCAATTGAATACCGGCATTCGCCGCTTCGAGAATCGAGTCTTTACAAAATGGTGCGGGTACATAGATCACCGACGCCTCGGCTGCGGTGGCCGATACAGCCTCGGCAACGGTATTAAAGACCGGCAACCCAAGGTGCACAGAACCGCCCTTTCCGGGAGTCACTCCACCGACCATTTTAGTTCCGTAATCAATCGCCTGTTGCGAGTGAAAGGTGCCCTGACCGCCGGTAAAACCCTGACAAATTACCTTGGTATCACTGTTGATTAAAATCGCCATGCTCAGTTGCCCCCCGCTGCTTTAACCACTTGTTTCGCTGCATCCGACAGACTGGTTGCGGCAATAATATCGAGACCGGATTCGGCCAATTTTTGCGTACCCAGCTCGGCGTTGTTACCCTCGAGGCGGACCACTACAGGAACCTCAACTCCGACTTCTTGAACCGCTCCAATCACGCCATCGGCAATAAGATCGCAGCGCACAATACCACCAAAGATATTGATCAATACCGCTTTGACCTTATCGTCTGAAAGGATAATTTTAAACGCCTCAACCACGCGTTCCTTAGTCGCACCGCCCCCTACATCGAGAAAGTTAGCCGGCGATCCACCGTGCAATTGCACGATATCCATGGTGCCCATCGCCAATCCAGCGCCGTTAACCATGCAACCAATGCTGCCATCTAACGCCACATAGTTGAGATCCCATGCCGCGGCATGTGCCTCTCTGGCGTCTTCCTGTGAGGGGTCATGCATCTCTTTGAGTGCCGGTTGACGATACATTGCATTGCTGTCGATAACCAATTTGGCATCCAGACAGTGCATATTACCCTCACTGGTAATGACCAGCGGGTTGATTTCCAGCAGCGCTAAATCACGCTCCACAAACATCTTTGCCAAACCCATAAAAATACCGACAAACTGTTTGATTTGAACGCCTTCTAAGCCGAGTTTAAACGCCAACTCTCGAGCTTGATAGGGCTGTGCTCCGGTCATCGGATCGATCACCGCCTTGAGAATCTTATCCGGTGTTTCTTCGGCGACTTTCTCAATCTCGACACCGCCCTCGGTAGACGCCATAAATACCACCCTGCGGGTCGCACGATCAACCACCGCGCCGAGGTACAACTCTCTGGCAATATCGGTGCAGGTCTCAACCAATATTCGACTGACGGGTTGGCCCGCAGCATCAGTTTGATAGGTGATCAGGTTCTTTCCCAACCAGCCGCGTGCAAATTCTTCGATTTCAGCTTTCGATGAGACCAACTTAACCCCACCGGCCTTACCGCGACCGCCGGCATGCACCTGAGCTTTTACCACCCAGCGGTCACCGCCAATAATATCGGCGGCGGCAATCGCCTCCTGGACTGTCTCGGCAGCGACGCCTTGAGAGACCGGTAGTCCGTACTCAGCAAATAACTGCTTTCCCTGATATTCGTGCAGGTTCATACTTTAATTCCTGTTGATTGAACGTTAGCGTGGATTCCCACTGCCCGACAGGCAGTGGGAGGATGATTTTTGACGGCTCACTTGCGCTTGCGGTTGGCCTTGTGGATGGCATTACCATTGACCGCCAACGCCGCCTCGTGGACGGTTTCAGACAGCGTCGGGTGGCCAAATACGGTCATGCCAAGGTCCTCGGCGCTGGAGCCAAACTCCATGGCAATGGCGACCTGTTGCACTAGGTCGGCAGCGCTGGGGCCAACGATGTGACAGCCCAGAATACGATCGCTATCGGCATGAGCAATGATCTTCACCATACCGTCAGTATCGTTCGCCGCCAGTGCTCTGCCGCTCGCAGCGAACGGGAAGGTCCCAACGTTGTAGGCATCGCCCGACGCCTTGACCTGTTCTTCGGTCAAGCCTACCGAGGCGACTTCCGGATGGGTATAAATGACGTTGGGCACTATATCGTAGTTGATTTGTGCGCTGTGCCCCGCGATCCGTTCGGCGACCATTACGCCTTCTTCAGAGCCCTTGTGGGCAAGCATCGGGCCGCGCACCATATCGCCTACCGCGTAAACGCCTGGAACGCTGGTTTCGCACTGTTGATTGACCGCAACCGTTCCCCGCTCGTCCAGTTGGACTCCGGAGTCCGGGGCCAAAACCCCATCGATGAAAGGCTTGCGCCCCACGCAGACGATCAATTTGTCAAATATCTCAACCTGTTCAGTGCCATCCTTTGACTGATAGGTAACGTGCACTTTCTTGCCTTTGATCTGGGTACCCACGACCCGCGCACCGAGTCGTATATCCAGTCCTTGCTTGGTAAAAATCTTTTTGGTTTCCCGGGCTATGGCTTTATCCATAATCGCTAAAAAGTCTTCCAGCGCTTCGAGTAACACCACGTCCGAACCCAATCGACCCCAAACAGAACCCAACTCGAGGCCGATAACACCGGCGCCAATCACCCCGAGTCGCTTTGGCACGCTGGCTATTTCTAAAGCGCCGGTCGAGTCTACAATCAACTTATCATCCACTGGCGCGGCCGGAATATCGATCGGCAAAGAACCGGTAGCCAATATCACATGGGCAGCATCCAGCACGCTGATTTTTCCATCGTGATCGGTATATTCGACCTGCCGATTGGCCAACAGCTTACCGGTACCAAAAAGCCCAGACACCCCGTTAGCCTTAAACAGCTGCCCGATGCCGCCGGTCAACTGACCAACAATTTTGTCTTTTCTGGCCATCATTTCGGCGATATCGATTTTCACGGCCGAGGTACTTATACCGTGAACAGCCAATTCTTCGCGGGTATCGTGATAGCGGTGAGAGCTATCCAATAGCGCCTTGGATGGAATGCAACCGACGTTCAAACAGGTTCCACCATTGATGCCCCGACCGTCGGCGGTACGCCATTTCTCAATACAGGCAACGCTCAACCCCAATTGTGCCGCTCTTATTGCCGCGACATAACCTGCCGGGCCACTACCGATGACAACCACATCATAACTAGACATTTACGTTCCTTATCAATGCTTTATTTTCTAAATCTCAAGTAATATCTTAGCCGGATCTTCGATCAACTCTTTGATCGTAACGAGGAATCGAACCGCTTCTTTACCATCGATCAACCGATGATCATAGGACATTGCGAGATACATCATAGGTCGTATCACCACCTGTCCATCCACCGCAATTGGGCGCTCTTGTATCTTGTGCATACCCAAAATTGCGGTCTGCGGCGGATTGATAATTGGCGTAGAGATTAGCGAGCCGTAGACACCACCGTTGGTAATAGTAAAGGTGCCGCCGGTCATTTCGTCAATCGTCAACTTACCGTCTCGCGCCTTACCGGCAAATTCTGAGATACCATTTTCCACCGAGGCGATGCTCATGTTTTCGGCATTGCGCAGCACCGGCACTACCAAGCCCCGCTCAGTCGATACCGCAACACCAATGTCCTGATAGCCGTGGTAGACAATCTCCTTGCCATCGATTGATGCGTTGACCAACGGGAACCGTTTCAACGCCTCTACCGCAGCCTTTACAAAAAAGCCCATAAAGCCCAAGCGAGTGCCGTTATGCATCTTGGTGAACTCAGTCTTGTACTGCGTTCGAAGATTCATCAGCGCGGTCATGTCGACCTCGTTAAAAGTAGTTAACGACGCGGTGGTTTGGGTCACGTCCAACAGGCGCTCAGAAATACGCGCGCGCATTCGCGTCATAGCTACTCTGCGCTCCACGCGTTCGCCGTGCTCGGCGCTGGGCTCGTCGACAGCAGTATCTACCGCGCTTGCAGCGGTCTCTGGTGCCGCTGCGGTTGCCGGCTCAAAGTTGACAACGTCCTCCTTGGTAATCCGCCCGCCTTTGCCGGTGCCGGTCACATCGGCAACATCGATACCGCGTTCCTGGGCTAATTTTTTCGCCGCCGGGTTAATCGCTGCCGAAACATCGTCACTGCTTGCGGTCGCCGCAACTTGCCCTGCGCTTGGCGTAGCGTCGCTAGTATTCGCTGCCGTCGGCGCAGTCGTTGCGCCCTCTTCAATACGCGCTAACAACTCGTTACTCTGGATGACATCTCCCTCTTGCTTGAGAATTTCCAACAGCACTCCATTCGCGGGCGCGACGACTTCAAGTACAACTTTATCGGTCTCAATTTCTACGATCAACTCGTCTCGAGAAACTTGATCTCCAGCACTTTTATGCCAACTGGCCAGCGTCCCTTCCTGCACGGATTCGGGGAAACTCGGCGCCTTGATTTCTACAGCCATTGGATTTTTCCTAATTGTTATCGTTGGTGGTCAACGCTTCGTTAATAAACTGCGCCTGCTCTTCGAGGTGAACAGACATATAACCAGACGCTGGCGCCGCCGAGCCTTTACGGCCCACGTAGTTGAGAACCAGTTCTGGCTTATGGCGAGCAAGAGCATTGCGCATGTGGTGCTGGCTACTGTACCAAGCACCCTGATTCATCGGCTCCTCCTGACACCAGACGGCTTCTTTTAATGCGCTCATACTGCTGAGTATATTGTCCAGCTCAACGTCTGGGAATGGGTATAACTGCTCCAGTCGCACCAGGGCAACGTCTGTGATGCCCCGTTCCTGACGCTGTTCCAGCAAGTGATAATAGACCTTGCCCGAACACAGCACCAAGCGCTTCACGTCGGCCGACTTGACACCTTCGTCTGCCAGGATGTTTTGAAAACTGCCAGTGGCCAATTCGTCTAAGGTCGACGTCGCCTGCTTATGGCGAAGTATCCATTTCGGGCTCATCACTACCAGTGGACGACGCATCGGCCGAATCGCCTGACGTCTTAGCAGGTGAAAAATTTGCGCCGGTGTTGTGGGGATACAAATTTGCATATTGTGCTCTGCGCAAAGTTGCAAAAATCGCTCCAGACGGGCCGACGAATGTTCCGGGCCCTGGCCTTCAAAACCGTGGGGCAAGAGCATAATAAGCCCCGACAAACGACCCCATTTGTGTTCGCCGCTAGTAATAAACTGATCGATAACCACCTGCGCACCGTTGGCAAAATCACCAAACTGCGCCTCCCAAATAACCAATCCGGAAGGCATGGTTGTTGAGTAGCCGTACTCAAAAGCCAGTACCGCTTCTTCCGACAACACCGAATCGTAGAGATCGAAGCTGACCTGGTCCTCGGCCATGTGCTGCAGCGGAATATAATCGTCGCCGTTCTCTTGATTGAGAACCACTGCATGGCGGTGCGAGAAGGTACCACGACGAACATCCTGGCCGGTAAAGCGAATCGGATATCCCTCCTCGATCAAGGTGCCATAACTGAGTAATTCAGCCATACCCCAATTGAGTGGTAGCGTGCCAGCAGCCATCTTTCGACGATCGTCGTAGAGTTTCGCCACCTGTCGCTGCACCACGATGTGATCCGGTATCGTGGTAATTCGAGAGGCAACACTCGCCAGAGCCACTGAATCCACCGAGGTGTCTCCGGGGGTACGCCACTGATGCCCAAGATACGGTGCCCAATCGACAAACAAACCGTGATCGGGTTCAGTTACCAAATTGTGCACCACAAATTCTCCACGATCGAGGCTCGAACGGTAGATATTGGTCATTTCCTCGGACTGTTCGAGCGTTAGAACACCCTCTTGAATCAGCTTTTGCGCATAAAAGGATCGCGTCGTAGGGTGGTTCTTGATCGCCTTGTACATCAACGGTTGGGTCGACGACGGCTCGTCGGTTTCGTTGTGGCCACGACGGCGATAACACACCAGATCGATGACGATGTCCTTGCCAAACTCATAGCGATAATCCATCGCCAGCATGGCCGCGAACATCACCGAATCGGGATTGTCGCCGTTGACGTGAAGAATCGGCGCCTGCACCATCTTGGCAACATCGGTACAGTACTCAGTCGACCGCGCATCTTCCTGTCGACTGGTGGTAAAACCGACCTGATTGTTGATCACCACATGAATGGTGCCACCGGTCTTGTAGGCGCGGGTCTGGGACAACTGAAAGGTCTCCATGACCACGCCCTGCCCGGCAAAAGCTGCATCGCCGTGCAACAGGATGGGCAGTACCTTTTCACCTGATGGATCGTTGCGCCGGTCTTGCCTAGCGCGCGCAGAGCCGACAACCACGGGACAGGAAATCTCCAAGTGCGATGGGTTAAAGCCGAGAGCCAAATGAATCTCACCACCGGGGGTCATCACGTTGGAAGAAAAGCCCTGGTGATATTTAACGTCGCCCGAGGTATTGACCAGGCGCTTACCCTCAAACTCGTCAAACATTTCAGCGGGATTTTTACCAAGCACGTTGATCAACACATTGAGGCGCCCGCGATGGGCCATGGCCAGTACTATTTCTTTACAACCATACTCACCCGAGCGTCGCACCAGACAGTCGAGCATCGGAATCAGGCTCTCACCGCCCTCGAGCCCAAAACGCTTGGTTCCGGGGTATTTGGAATCTAGGTGCTTTTCCAGACCTTCGGCTGCGGTCAGGCGATTCAGCACGTCGATGCGTGCTTTATCACCATAGGTCGGCTTGGAACGCACGCTCTCAAAGCGCTGAGCCAACCACTGTTTTTCTGCGAACGAGGTAATGTGCATAAACTCGGGACCCAAATTACCGCAGTAGGTCTCTTCTAACGATTCTATGATTTCCCGCAGCGTTGCCTCGTCTTTACCTATGTACAACGGCGAGGTTTGGAAGGTAGTCTCTAGATCGGCGGGGGTCAGGCCATGAAAATGCAGTTCGAGATCCGGCACGACCTTGCGTTCCATCAAGCCGAGCGGGTCTAGATTGGCCTTTTGATGTCCTCGAAAGCGGTAGGAACTGATCAATTGAACGACCCTGACCTGCTTGCGCTCGTGCTGCAAATAAATACCGCCAGACCCTGGGGCCGGGGTAGGTCTTGCTTGCCTGCGCCCGAGCAGTTCGAAGTGCTGCACAATCGTCGCGTGAGAAACGTCTGAATGCGCGCTGCCGTTGGTCCTTGGCAACGCGTCGAAAAATAGCTTCCATTCCTCGGGAACCCCTTCGGGTTCGTGCAAATAAGTGTCGTAAAGGTCTTCGATATAGGCGGCGTTGCCACCAGAAAAGTGGGAGGAGCTAAGAAATTGCTCCATAAGGCCCTCTGACATGGCTCGCTGTCCCCTGTGGAAATGCGCTATGAATGTATCCGTAACTTGCCAGCCAATATCACATGGCCGACAAATTAAACCCTATGTTGCGCTTCTAATCAACATATTGCGGATGTGCCCGATGGCACGCGTCGGGTTGAGCCCCTTCGGGCAAACCTGTACGCAATTCATAATACCATGACAGCGAAAAACACTGAAGGGATCATCGAGCTTTGCCAATCTTTCTTCGGTGGCTGTGTCTCGACTGTCGGCCAGAAACCGATAGGCCTGCAACAACCCGGAGGGGCCGATAAATTTATCCGGATTCCACCAAAAAGATGGGCAAGCCGTCGAACAGCACGCGCAGAGAATGCACTCGTAAAGACCGTCCAGTTTGGCGCGCTCTTCTTGGGACTGCAGTCGCTCGATGGCGGGCGCTGGCGAGTTGTTAATCATATACGGTTGGATTTTCTCATACTGAGCGTAAAATTGGCCCATATCAATGACCAGATCCCGGATTACCGGCAACCCCGGTAGCGGTCGTATAATCAGTTTATTGTTTTTCACCGCCTGTGATATCGGCGTGATGCAGGCGAGACCATTTTTTCCCGACATGTTCATACCATCCGACCCGCAAACGCCCTCGCGGCAAGACCGACGATAAACCAATGTCGGATCCTCGACCTTGAGTTTCTCGAGCACGTCTAGCACCATGACGTCTTTACCTTGGGTATCGACCTCAAAGTCCTGCATGTAAGGCTCGTCATCCGCCTCTGGGTTATACCGATAAATGCTCACAGTTAACATCACTATGGATTCCTTGGGGTCAATTAAAGTTATCTGCCTTAGTACGTCCGCACTGCTGGTGCAAAGGGCTCACGGGTCTTCAGCGTAAAGTTTACGTCGCGCTTACCAACCGATTTGTCGCTCGGATAAAACATCGAGTGACACAGCCAGTTGACGTCATCACGCTCTTGGAAATCCTCTCGCGCATGCGCCCCGCGACTCTCCGTTCGCGCCTCTGCGGCAATCGCAGTAGCCTCTGCAACGGCAAATAAGTTGCGCAACTCCAACGCCTCGATGCGCGCGGTGTTAAATACCAAACTCTTGTCATCCAACGCCACAGCGTCTATGCGAACTTTCAGTTCATTGAGCTTAGCTATGCCATCTTGCATATAGTCACCGCGACGGAAAACACCAAAATAATTCTGCATAATGGTCTGTAATTCGGCGCGCAAAACCGACGCCTGCTCACCACCTGAGGAATCATTTAATCCATTCAAGCCGGCCATCGCACGTTCGATATCCTCGTCCCGAGGATCCTTTAGATCGATCCCCTCGCGCAGCGACTTCTCGATAAACATGCCCGAAGCGCGACCAAATACCACCAAGTCGAGCAGCGAATTACCGCCCAAGCGGTTGGCACCGTGGACTGAAACACAAGCGGCCTCTCCACAGGCATAAAATCCTTCGATAACTTGATCCTTACCGTCTTGATCCACGGTCAGCGCTTGGCCATTCACGTTGGTCGGAATACCCCCCATCATGTAATGGCAAGTGGGCACCACCGGAATCGGCTCAACCACTGGGTCGGCATGGGCAAAGGTTCTTGAAAGTTCAAGAATGCCGGGCAATTTAGCATTTAACGTCTCTTCGCCCAAGTGATCGAGCTTGAGGAATACATGGTCGCCATCCTCACCACAGCCACGCCCCTCGAGGATTTCCAGCACCATCGATCGGGCGACCACATCGCGCCCCGCCAAATCCTTAGCATTCGGCGCGTAGCGCTCCATAAAGCGCTCGCCATCTTTGTTGATAAGGTACCCGCCCTCGCCGCGGCAACCCTCGGTCACCAGCGTGCCGGCTCCAGCAATGCCAGTTGGGTGGAACTGCCACATCTCAATATCTTGAACCGGGAAACCGGCGCGTAGCGACATACCAATGCCGTCACCCGTGCAGATGTGCGCATTCGTCGTCGAGGCATAGATACGCCCTGCACCACCGGTGGCAAACACCGTCGCCTTGGATTTTACGAACACAGTCTCGCCGGTCTCTATGTCGATGGCGATCACGCCGACGACGGCGTCATCGGCGTTTTTTACTAGGTCAACGGCAAACCATTCGTTCAAAAACACCGTGTTGTTTTTGAGGTTCCCCTGATAGAGGGTATGCAAAAGAGCATGCCCGGTACGGTCCGCCGCGGCGCAGGTACGCGACGCCTGACCGCCCTTGCCATAATCTTTTGATTGACCGCCAAATGGTCGCTGATAAATCCGTCCAGATTCAGTGCGAGAAAACGGCAAGCCCATGTGCTCCAACTCAAACACTGCTTCGGGACCGGTGGAGCACATGTATTCGATTGCTTCTTGATCACCGATAAAGTCAGAGCCTTTGATGGTGTCGTACATGTGCCACTGCCATTGATCATTCGGATCATCGCTGGCAATAGCACAGGTGATGCCGCCCTGAGCTGACACTGTGTGTGAGCGCGTTGGGAACACCTTAGTAATTACAGCGGTTTTGTATCCTGACTGCGCCAACTGCAGCGCAGCGCGCATACCGGAACCGCCGCCACCGACGATTACCGCGTCAAAACTCATGGTCTTCATTGTCGTCATGTCGCTAGATTCCCCAAAGAATGTCTATAGCCCAAATTGTGTAAAGCAGCGTCACTGCAATCATCATTAACTGAAAAAATATACGCACCGCAGTGGCTTTTGGGCCAATTAATCGAACCGTTACATAATCGGTAAAAACACACCACATTCCAATCCAAGAATGCGCGGCTAATGACAGCACCGTCATCAAACTAAACATTCGCATCGGCAAGGACCCGTGAAGCGCCTGCCAATCGGCAAACTGCAACCCGGGATTGAGCATCAAATAGCCCACGATGAACAACACATACAGCGTCATAATACAGGCTGATACGCGCTGTAGCAGCCAATCAGACAGCCCACTGCGGCCTAAACTTGTAATTGAAGTTACCATATAAATATCCATCCTCCGATCAAACCAATCAGCACTGCAGCGACCACCGCGGCTATAGTCGCCGTAAGACGTCCACTCTCAAACGTCTCGCCATATCCGGCGTCCATCACCAGATGACGCGTGCCCATGACCATGTGGTAGGCCAGCGCAGACAAACAAGCCCAGATGATCATTTGAGCGAAAAAGTTGTCGAACAGCGTGTTGATTTCAGCAAACCCCTGTTCGGATGCGAGACTGGTATCCAAAATCCACAAAAATATTGCAACGGCAAAGAAATTCGCCACGCCAGACACGCGGTGGAGTATCGATACATAAGAAGTAATCGGTAGCTTAATGGTACCGAGATCTAGATTCATGGGTCTTTTTTTATCCACCTGTGGCATCCTTTAGAGAGGCAACCGACGCGTTGCGGTTAGATCGTGAAGACAGCGTTGAATCGACTTGGCATTACCGCACAACGCTAATAGCGGTTCGTTCAAGTATAAATCTACGCCCGGTACATTTCAATTGTGCGGCACTATACACGAACTATCGTTCGACACCAGACATACCACCGAGGCGCGCTTCAGTGCAGCGCCTGTTGATGGTGACACCAACCCCGTAACGAGACCTGTATTTGCATTGCGAATAGCGACTATACACGGCGCATAGAGCACCATTAGTAGGCTGTGTAGGCAGACCCAAACCATGCGTGGCAGTTGACAATACAGACTGAGCTTTTATAGTGTCTGGTTCCAATTTTGGGTATTCGCTTCCCATTGACGCTAAGGATGTAACTATGACTGAACGCACCGCAACTCTGACAATCGAAGGCAAGCCTCCGATTGAACTGCCAATTTATGAAGGTACGCTCGGACAAGACGTCATCGATATAGGGACGCTGGGTGGTCACGATGTCTTCACTTTTGACCCAGGATTTTCCGCGACCGCATCTTGTCGCTCAGACATTACATATATCGACGGCGAAAAGGGTATTCTGTTGCACCGCGGCTATCCGATCGAAGTACTAGCGGAAAAATCAGATTACCTCGAGACCTGTTATCTGCTGTTTGAAGGACGACTGCCGACCGCGGCGCAAAAAACTGATTTCGAAAATACCATTCGATATCACACCATGGTCAACCGCTCGATGGAGCATTTCATTAGCGGATTTCGCTATGATGCCCATCCAATGGCTATGCTGTGCGGCCTGGTAGGCGCAATGTCGTCGTTTTACCATGATGCTCTGGATATCACCGATCAACAGCACAGAACAATTTCAGCGCATCGCTTGATCGCCAAAATGCCGACCATGGCCGCTATGTGCCACAAACACTTTATCGGCCAGCCCTATGTCTACCCGGACAACACCCTGTCCTACTCGGCCAACTTTTTGCGCATGATGTTTGCAACACCCTGTGAAGAGTATGTGGCGCATCCATCCATCACCAAGGCAATGGATAGGATTTTCTTGCTGCATGCAGACCACGAGCAAAATGCATCGACCTCGACGGTGCGGTTGGCGGGATCATCTGGCGCCAATCCGTTCGCTTGCGTGGCAGCCGGTATCGCCGCTCTTTGGGGCCCAGCGCACGGCGGTGCCAACGAAGCCGTACTCAGCATGCTCAACGAAATAGGCGATGAAAGTAATATTTTAGAGTACATCAAAAAGGCCAAGGACAAAGATGATCCGTTCCGCTTAATGGGTTTTGGCCATCGGGTTTACAAAAGCCACGACCCTCGGGCCACGGTCATGCGCGAAAGTTGTAACGAAGTTCTCGCCGTTCTCGGACTCGAAAACGACCCGCTGTTCCGACTGGCGAAAAAGCTTGAACAAATTGCCTTGGAAGACGATTATTTTATCGCTAAAAAGCTCTACCCTAACGTTGACTTCTACTCGGGAATTATTCTCAAAGCACTCGGTATACCCGAAGAAATGTTTACCGTTATATTTGCCACCGGTCGCACCGTAGGATGGATTTCGCACTGGAATGAAATGATTTCAAATCCTTATCGAATCGGCCGCCCAAGACAGCTTTACACCGGTGCCGACACACGCGACTTTCCGCCCATCGAAGAGCGCACTTAAAGGTTAGAGCGCAGGTAAAACTGCGCCGAAGCGACACTCTCCGAGTGTCGCCGGGCGTGATGACACATGAATCACCTGGCTAGGATCTATGATCCTCTGATGCTTCTAAAGGGTCGCAACAATAAATGTCGCACCATCGCTCCGCTTCAGCAGCAGAAGCTGATAAATAACAATTCGGCTGACGAACGATCGCGTCGTTATTTTAAAGTTGCTGAAAACGACGTCGTATCAAGGCTCGGTGGTTGCCATCGGGCCCGAGTGAAACCTAAACTCTGTATCGGGCGACTGGATCAATTGTTGTTCTCGATCAGCTATCGCCGAGAGGCGCTCGCTCAAACCCTCTTGGCCAATTAAGTTCTCCGCAAGATTGAGGTAATCTCGGTAATGTCGTGCCTCTGACTTCAGCAAGGACTGATAAAAACGGCATAATTCATCATCCAATTGCGGCGCAATTCGGGCAAAGCGTTCGCACGATCTCGCCTCGATAAATGCGCCAATAATCAATATGTCAGCTAATCTATATGGCTCTTCCGAGCGCACCAAACTGCGCAATCCAGCGGCATAGCGCGATGCCGAGATGTAGTGATAGTCGATTTTACGCCGCTGCATAATCGCAATCACCTGTTCAAAATGGCGCATTTCTTCTCTCGCTAGCCGCGACATTTTATTGAGCAGGACAAAGTCATCGGTGTATTTATAGATGAGATTAAGCGCTGTACTCGCAGCTTTTTTTTCGCAATTTGCATGATCAATTAGCAGCACATCCTGATTTTGAATGGCACACTCAATCCATCGCTGCGGCGTTTTACAGGGAAGAAAATTCTCGATTTCGGTGAGATCAGTGATCATAGTGGCGGTCGATACCTCAAAAACAGATGGCGGAGTTATTCAATGACCGTTGCGGGCTATCGCCCAATGCAGCCAGCCATATAACGACTATTATTTGACGCTATAAAAAAAACCTAGTGTAAAACGACCATATGCGGGAAAAGACATATATATCAGCGTCTTTACACTTCCAAAATGGCACGGCAGGATACACCAAAGACCCTGCACAGAGAAAGCTCAGCGCCGATGTATGTGTAAATAAACTACAAAATCGCGTATACTGGGATAATAAATCACCACCAAAATATCGTATTAACCCGACTTTATCCAGTGTCGGGTCAACGGGAGATAGACGCCATGTTACAAGCCTACCGCGCAAACGTCGCAGAACGCGATTTACAGGGGATTCCACCCAAACCTCTTGATCCCAAGTGGACAGCAGGTCTTGTTGAGCTGTTAAAGAAGCCGCCAGCCGATGAAAAAGACTTTTTAATTGATCTCATTGCAAACCGCGGCCTACCCGGGGTCAATGACGCCGCTTACAGTGGGAGATTTGCATGAGCTTATATCAAGAGTATATGGGCGAAATCGCCACACGTAAAAATGACCTAGGATTAAATCCAAAGCCAATTGACAGTGCGGATTTGCTGGCAGAGATTATTGTCCAAATCAAAGATACCGCGAATGAGCAGCGTGAAGATTCACTGAAATTCTTCATTTACAATGTGATACCAGGCACAACCAGCGCTGCGGGCGTGAAAGCGCAATTTCTGAAAGAAATCATTCTGGGCGAATCTGTCGTTGCAGAGATCACAGCAGAATTTGCCTTTGAACTGCTCTCGCACATGAAAGGCGGCCCGTCTATTCAAGTTCTGCTCAGTCTTGCTCTGTCTGACGATACAGCGGTTAACAAACCAGCCGCCGACGTTCTGAAAACTCAGGTATTTTTATACGAAGCCGATACCGATCGCCTGACCGCCGCTTTTAAAGCCGGCAACGCCATCGCTAAAGAGATCCTACAGAGCTACGCACAAGCCGAGTTCTTTACCAAACTGCCAGAAATTGACGAGACCATTGAAATCGTCACTTATATCGCCGGCGAAGGCGACATCTCCACAGACTTGCTGTCTCCAGGTAATCAAGCACACTCACGTGCCGACCGTGAACTACATGGCCAGTGTATGATGGCACCCGAAGCCCAGCAGGAAATCGTTGAGCTACAGAAAAAACACCCGAACGCCAAAGTGATGCTAATCGCTGAGAAAGGCACCATGGGAGTGGGCTCTTCACGTATGTCCGGCGTCAACAACGTTGCCCTGTGGGCAGGTAAACAAGCCAGCCCATATGTGCCGTTCATCAACATCGCTCCAGTTGTTGCCGGTACCAACGGTATCTCTCCAATCTTTTTGACTACCGTTGACGTTACCGGTGGCATCGGTCTCGATCTGAAAAACTGGGTTAAAAAAGTAGACGCCCAAGGCAACACCGTTTTTGACGATAATGGCGATACTGTGCTGGAAGAGGCTTACTCAGTGGCTACAGGTACTGTACTTACTATCAACACCAAAAAGCACAAGCTCTACAACGGCGATACAGAACTGGCGGACGTTTCTTCTGCGTTCACACCGCAAAAAGTTGAATTCATGAAGGCTAGCGGTTCTTACGCTGTTGTCTTCGGCAA
>Ga0115006_10000590_pt1 | contig 20135 bp, 16 predicted proteins | sample ArcOceMetagenome_3_FD_88943 | JGI IMG/M metagenome (GOLD analysis project Ga0115006, IMG submission 88943) | Marine eukaryotic phytoplankton communities from Arctic Ocean - Arctic Ocean- Svalbard ARC20M Metagenome | ecosystem: Environmental > Aquatic > Marine > Oceanic | place: Arctic Ocean...
ATTATTTAATTTTTTTTTTTTTTTTTTTTTTTTTTTTTTTTTTTTTTTTAATATTTTATTTTTTATTTTTTTTTTTTTTTTTTTTTTATTTTTTTTATTTATTTTTGATATTTTACTTGTCATATATGTTATTTTATATATTTTATATATTTTATATATTTTTAAAAAAATATATAAAGTTATAATTATTAAATTATGTAATATAATGGAAAATTCTGAAATTAACGACTTAATTAATAATTTAGATGAAGATATGGTTCAATTTAAACAAATAATTTGTGAGAATAATATTAATACTAAAATAAAACAAGATATCGCAAATGAAATTCAAATTGAAGAATCGAATAATAACGAAGAACAACAATATCTGAATTTAATAAAAGATATATTAGTTAATGGTATAGATAAAAGAGATCGAACCGGTATAGGAACAAGAAGTATTTTTGGTGCAAAATTGGTATTTGATCTTTCAAAAAGTTTCCCATTATTTACTACAAAAAAAATGTGGTTAAAAGGGGTATTTTATGAATTAAAATGGATACTTTCCGGTTCGACAGATACTAAAGATTTACAAAAGAATAAAGTAAAAATTTGGAACGGTAATTCTAGCAGAGAATTTCTAGATTCACGCAATCTTCATCATTACGAAGAAGGAGACATTGGTCCAACATATGGTTTTGCATTAAGATCGTTTGGAACCCAATATAAAGGTTGTTCTGAAAATTATTTAGGATTAGGATTTGATCAATTGGAATATGTAATTAATCTTATAAAAAATGACCCATCAAATAGAAGAATATTGGTTAACTTATGGGACCATACTGTTATAGATGAGGTCGCACTGACCCCATGTTTAATGACATATAATTTTTATGTCGATACGGAAAATAAAAAACTTAATTTACAAGGGTATATAAGGTCGTCTGATACTATATTGGGGCTACCTTGGAATATATCATATTTAGCACTACTAGTTAATTTAATTTGTAATTTGGAAGATATCCATCTTACGCCTGGATTATTAAATATCGTAACATGTGATCAACATATTTATAATAACCATATTGAACAAGCATCGGAAATATGTAAAAGAAACCCATTTCCTTTCCCAACACTGACTATTAACAAAAAATACAAAGACATTCAAGAATTTGAATGGGAAGATATTCAATTAAGTAGTTATGAATTTCATGAATCTATACCAGCACCAATGGCTGTATAATTAATAATTTATATAATTACTTAAAATTATATTATAATAATAATTTATAATTAATTAACATTCACCTTATTAATATTTATAATCTTTTATAATAATAAAAATGTATAGAAAAGTAACTGTTTCATTATTCTCATTATTTATAGTATTGTTTTTAATATATATATTAATTTGTTCTGCAAAGGGTATTATAAAACAAAACAAAAACTATTTTATCATATTAATTATAATATTTTTAGTAAGTACATTCATACTAAATCAAGGAATATTTGCTACATATCTTATTCGTGATTACTAATATTTTGGGAAACTTAACTAATTATTAATTATTAAAATAATTACAATAATTAATAATTAATTATTAATCATTATTTTATATCCTATATTTATAAAAACAATACAAAAACAATGTTAAATTTTATTATAATCAATTTAATATTAAACTAAATTAATTATTTTTTTTTATTTTAAATACTTCTATTTTTGATGAATATGGAATTTATATATTAATATAATATATATATATAAATATGATAAACCTAAGTATTTTGATTGATTTTATTCATAAAATTATACAAATTTTTCCATATTCAATTTATATTTTTTCTCTGTTTCAATCACCACTATACAATGATTTAAGAGGCATTTTATTCTTCGTTGGTGCAATTTTAAACGAACTTATAAATTGGGGAATAAACGCAATATATAGAAAACATTTTGAAGATGATCCATTAAGTACTCTTTTAGATTTCAATGATAATAATAATAATAATAATAATAAAAGTAATTATAATGAACCGGTCATAACCGACATATATGACGCATATAATAAAGATTATTGTAACCCATTTTATAGTAGTTCTATAAATGAAAGAGGAGCTTCTGATACAATATCTCAAGGAATAGCTTATTGTTTATTTTTTTATTTAATTAGTAAAAAATTTGAATTAACTGGTATGGGTATTTTTTTTATATTATTTATGTTATTCGTATTATTTATAACCAGATACTATTTGGAGTGTAAAAATGGTGTAAAAATATTTTTAGGATTTTTAATAGGTTCATTAACCGGAATATTATTTTACTTTATAGTTAAAGAACCTTATAATCGCCACAATGAGTATTATACAGTTGAAGATAATTTGGTGTGTGAAGAAGTTGAATAATTTTAATATGGAATTTAATATATATTCGTATTAAAAAAAAAATAAAAAAATAAAAATAATTTATATGCCGGAAACTTATAAAAAAAAAATATATTTTGTATATAAAAATAATTTTATTGTTCTTAAAGATTACTTAAATTCATTAAATATATTTTATGATTATATAGAGTTTGATAATTTTAAAAAATATTTTAATAATTCTGATATATTTATATTGGGGCAATTATGGTTATCCGAACAAAATGAAAATTTTTATAAACATTCAAATATTTTTTTTTTAAATGTAGAACATCTTACCGAACAAAAAAGAGTTGACCATATCGTAACTCATATGAAACATAATATGTCTATTGTTGATTTCTCAATGGCTAATATTTTATTTTTAAAAGAATATATTAAAATAAATAATATTGATTGCAAGTCAAATCTTTTATTATTACCATATCAATTTAATTCAATTGAAAATTTTAATTTAAAAAATGATGAATGTCAGTATGAATACGATATTGGTATAATAAACGCAATCACTAAAAAAGATAAATCCAACAATATTGATTTAATTTATAAAAGATATGATATTTGGCAAAAAATTATCAAAACTGAATGGAAATATATTAATATTTTAGGATGGGGAGAAGAAAGAGATAAACTTATTAAAAAATGTAAAATTATAATTAATGTTCATAACTTTGATGTATTTAATATATTTGAACATATACGATGTGATAGATTAGTTTTTTCAAATAAAGTGATATTAAGTGAATTAAGTTTATATCAAGAGGATTTAGATATATATGACCATATTATATGGGAAGATTATGAAAAAATTCTGGATACTGCGAATTATATACTAAAAAATTTTGATAAATTTAATGTTAAAAAAGATTTCTTGAATTTTATAAATAATAGAAAGAAAATACTTGAAGAAAATATTGATAAAATTGTTAATATTTCAGAGATTAAAAAATAATATTTATTAAACTGGGACCAATATTATTGACATTAAACAATATTTAGAGGAATATACTAAAAAATAAAGTATATATTTTTCGAGATTTTAAAGAATTAATATTTGGAGAAAAATTGATTATGAAAAACATTTATAACCAATGATATTGTTATTTTAAATGGGTATGGATATATTTATGACTAAGTTGTTTATTAACTAATATTTTAATAAATTATCCGAAAATATGTTATAGAATAAATTATCTGAAAATATGTTATAGAATAAATTAAATTTCAATATTGGAAATAACGCTGTTTATATTAATGAATTATATCACTTATGATAGTATAACTTTAAATGAAATTTAAAAAATAATAATTGAAAACGATTATTCATGTTGGTAAAAAATTATAAAAAAAAATTTATAAGAGGTTATAAAACCCACCGCTATAACTAATAAAATTTAATTAAATTGATCTATTTACTAAATACATTTTTTCTAAATTTAAACTATCAATTTCATCTATCAATTTATCTCTAGCAACATTAAAATATTCGATTATCTCATTTACTTTTGATTTTGAATTTTCATTAGTTAATTTATATTTTACATCTATTGATTTATACTGGAATTTATTAAATTCAATATTTTGTTTTTGAATTAGAATCAATTGTTGAACACATTTTTGCAATGAACTATATTGTAATATCAATGGTGTTTCAGCGTCTATAGTATATAATTTATGAATAATATAATTAAATTCCTCATCTATTTCTCCATTTAAAATGCGTAATAATTGATAACTGTTCTCTGGTGATTTTATATTACACCATGGTGGATTTCGAATATTTCTAACAAAATTATCTCCGTAATCATATAAAAAAGATTTTAATTGATGTTGACATTTTGATTGAATATCAGATATTTCCAATATTGACTTAATATATTCAGAGGTTTTTATATAATTTACATCATTATTGGTATTGCGTACTGCAATTTCTCTTAATAATATATTTTGGTTTAATATTTGGTTTAAAGGTCCATTTATTTGATTAATAAAATCAATATCTGGTAAATCTTCAGAAGAATTCATTTTATTAAATAAGTTTGTCTTTAAATTATTATTAAGTATTATTGAAAAAAATTCATTCGAAGTTAAATCTAACCAAAAATATAAATCAACATTTAAATTATTAGTATTTTTATAAATATAAAATTTTTTAATATTGTCTTTATCTATATTAATTGAAATTAAGTATAAAAATATTATATCATATAAATAAATTTCGTTATATTTATTTTGAAATAAATTATAAGGTATAGTTTTAAACGATAAATAAAATCTAACATTTACTAATTCGCCAATATTCCATAATTCAATACTATCTGAAACATTCCATAACCGTTGGTTTCCGTCAGAAATTACAGATAATTGTTCCGGCTCAGGTTCCGGCTCAGGTTCCGGCTCAGGTTCAGGTTCCGGTTCAGGCTCAGGCTCAGGCTCAGGCTCAGGCTCAGGCTCAGGCTCAGGCTCAGGCTCAGGCTCAGATTCAGGTTCAGGTTCAGATTCAGGTTCAGGTTCAGATTCAGATTCAGGTTCAGGTTCAGGTTCAGGTTCAGGTTCAGGTTCAGGTTCAGATTCAGGTTCAGGTTCAGGTTCAGGTTCAGGTTCAGGTTCAGGTTCAGGTTCAGGTTCATTTACTTCAATAGATCCAGTTATTTTGAAGTCTAAAATAAAACTAATAATTTTTATTATTTTTTCCAAAAGTATTTCTTGATTAGATAATTCGGATAATAAAATAACTTTATTATCAGATAAATGTAATATTTCTGTCTCCAATATCGTATTCCCATTTTTAAAAATAGAATTTATATTAGTAATAGATATTGAAAATAAAATACTATATATTAAATCTGTTTCATTAATAATTTTATTAATATTTTCAGTATTTATATTATCCAATTCTATATTTGATAAACTATTTAAATTTATTGAAATAACAATTTTTTTACCAAAAGTTGATGGGTTTGGATAAGTTCCAATAAGTTCACTAATTATATTGCCATTCTCATCGATAGGTACTAATTCTGTTTTAGGTATTATAATATTATTACTATTAAATATTTGAATACTCCCTTTTAAATTTACTTCTTCAGTGTTTCCTAGAATTATATTAGGTATTACTCTGAAATCTATCGTATTGAATAACTTACTACCATTATCACTTTTAGATTCATATAAAATAATTATTATTTGTTCTATTAATTCAGATAGTTTTTCTTCATTTTTCAATCTTATATTTTCGGATACAGGCAAACACCCATCACTTGCGATACTTGTCATTTTTATTAATATTTTTTGTATTTCATTTAACTTGCTTAATATTTGATTCTGATTTATAAGAATATTTTTACTATTATTAATAATATTATCATTATAGTTTATTTCTGAACTATATTTTACTGAAAAAATATCTTTAGATAATATAATAATTCTATCGGATGTATCTGTTAAATTTATATCAATAAATATTCTTTCCCAGTCTCTATATAGTGTATATAGTTTCTTTACTATATCTTTTCCAAATTTGAAACAATTATCAATCGAATCAATTATAATATCAATATAATTTAAATGTTTTTTAAGTAATTTGATTTTATCTTTAATTATATATAATTCACTTAATGACATATACTTGTATTATTAATATATTTTTTTGTGAATTAATTAAAAAAAAATATTATTTTATGGTATTTTATTTTTCTAATACTTTATCAACTTCGTTATCTAATACTGGACATTCAATACGTTGATATGATGTATTTAATGGATGTAAAACTACTAAACATAATTTAGAAATATTAATATCATATTTTGTTTCTAAAATTCTTTTATATATATTTAGTTGTAGAGAATAATGCCAGAAATTACAATTAGGCAAATGATTTAACTCATCGAATCCTGATTCAAATTGATTAAATTTCTTAATTTCTTTAGATCTTTTCCAATCATATATTTCATAAATGTTATCAATAGTATTGAAATAAACCATATCAATGCTACCAGCTAATTTATAATCTTCATCAAAAATTTCCCATTCTGTCCGAAATGGAGTTAAATAATTAAAATCGTTATTAAATTTTAAAAAATATTTAAATTCAACACTATTATTATTAACATCTATATCGTTATAAAATAATTCAATATCTTTATGTAATTTAGTGCCTGCTTCCGAGGATAATATGCGATTATTTTCCCATTTATTTTTAATTTCATAATCAGTCATTCCATAATATTGACTGTCTTTCCATTTTTTGCTTTGTCTCATATTATTTATGACTTTATCCGCATCAAAACTTGGAAATAATGAATGAACTATTTTTGTAACCGATAAATCATAGCTTTTTCCATCTATATAATATATATGAGGTATTTCGTCAAACTTAATTCGCTTATCTCGGGGATGATTATTTAAATTATATAATTTCAACATTAATCAGTTTATTAAAAGTAAAAATAAAAATATTAATATTTAATTCAATTTTAAATAATACTTAAAATCATTTTTAAATATATCTATTACTAATGTTAATAAAAGGGATTATAGTAGAAATTACTAATTACGAAGAAGCTATTATAGCTTATAACTCGGGTGTTCACGCAATCATGATTACTTATAAAAATAAAGATACAGATATAGATATAGAGTTAATAACGAATATTAAAAAAAATATTAATATACCGGTTATATGTAAATGTGATTGTGGAAATTTTATTCAAGCTAGATTATTGGAAGAATTAAATGTTGACTATATTTTTGAAAATATGGACAATACAAATATGGATATGATAAATTATACAAATACTGAGAATTTTAGTTTTGAAAGAATTGATAAAAAAAACTTCTCTAAACCTTTTATATTAAGTTGCAATTCTTTCCATAAATTATTATTGTATTTATCCGAAAATACAAATATAATATTTATTGGGAATGATCAAAATCAAGATTACAAAATTTCTTTAAAACAATACCAAGTTATAATTCAAGAAATTCATAAAATAAAAAAGGAAATCAAAATAATAGGTGAGAGCAAAATAGAAGGTTTATTAAACCGTTATAGTTATAATAATCCTAGATGTGAAATAGAATTAAGAAATATAATAGAAAGGGAAAGAATAAGTTGTCCAACTTTTTTAACTGGTAATATAATGAGCCCTTTAGAAATTTCATATATAGTAAATTCTGGATTGGATGGTGTAGTAATCTCTAATGAAATATTTAAATATAATGATGTATCTACTATTCTCCAATTAAATTGTTTAACTTTTAATCACCCAGAGGATATAACAAAAATATCCCAAATACATAATATATCATATCCATTATTGCAAAATTATGAAAAAAACAATATACCTGAAAATAATAATATACCTGAAAATAATAATATACCTGAAAATAATAATATATCGGAAAAGGATGAAAAAATAAATATTGATAATAATATATGTTCCGAAACTCTTGAAAATAATATTACATCAGTTTTGAATTTATTAACTGGAAACATTAATGAAATATTACAAAATTTAGAATCAAACAATTCTATATAATGAAATATTTATCTTCTACATAATGGACAACTTAATTTGTTTCTAAACCATTTATCCAGGCAATTGTGATGATAAATGTGTTGACAATCTAACTTTAATATAAAATTATTTTTATTAAAATTTTCCAAACATATAGAGCATGTAATACCATTTAATTGATTTGAATAATCTACTAAAGATATATTATAAACATTTTTAATAATATCTTTTAACGATTTACGCATATTAATATCATTTGGAAATGTTCTATTAAACATATTAATAATATTATTAAAATCTATTCTCGATTTATATTTAGAATCCATTTAATAAATATTCTTGAATTTTCTTTATATTTATTTATATTTAAATTAATTAAAATTGAAACTATTTAAAATTAATTTAATATAAAATTATAAACAAATAATGACGGATAGTTCCGAATTAAATTATATTAAAACTCGTTCAAAAAGTAATAAATCATGTTCTAATAATATTTTAAAAATAGAAATCTTTAAAAAATTATTAAATGAATTTTTACATAAAGAAACTAAACAAAATATGGATAATGATTTATATATTAAATATATTGATAGAGTTATAAAAAAGAAGGATATTGTATTTCAGAAAAAATTCCCAGAATATAGTGAAAATAATTTTGAAAGCGGTGATATCGAGAACCATTATTTAACATTAGATATTTTAAATGATATTTATGATAATATACAAAAAAGTAAAAAGAAATTTAATATTATATCATATATTACTAATGAAATAGAATCGTATGAAAATAATGAAAATATTAAGTGTCATGTAAAAAAAAAAAGAAAAAATAACGATACACATGGTAATGATAATAATATTGGGCGAACACATTATAATGATGTTGATGATTATGGTAATATCAAGGGTTTGATCGATTACGATGATTATGAATTAAATAATAGTGATAATGATTCGGATTCTGATATATTGACCGATAATGATGACGAGAATGATCACGAGAATGATCACGAGAATGATCACGAGAATGATCACGAGAATGATAACGAGAATGATGACGAGAATGACCCGGGGGATTATTACGAAAATGATGATTCCGATTCAGAATATGTATTATCATCTGATGAAAAAGAAATGGGAATTAATACAAATGAAACTATCGATTTTATAATTGATAAATTAAGATTAAATCATAAAAAATTAACACAAGATGACCGTAAATTCATTAAAATCTTATATGATTTAGATAAAACGGACGATATGCATGATATCAATTATTTCTGTAAATTAAATAGTGAAGAAAAACAACAAAAATTAAATTTATTAAATGAAATAAATAATATAAATAATAAACAATCATCGCTTTTTTTTAGAGTAATTGATTCTCAAATGCCAAATAGTGTTAAAGCAGACGTGTATAAAAAGATAAGTATGTGTAAAGAATCTTCTGAGATGAATTTTAAATTAAAAAGTTGGACAGATAGTATTATGGAAATACCTTTTGGAATTTATCATAGTACTCCAATTACAAAAAATGATGGTAAAAAAAAAATAAAGAATTATTTTAAAAATGCTCAAATCACTTTAGATAAAGCTGTTTATGGTCATAAAAATGCAAAGAATAAAATATTGCAAATTATTGCTCAAACTATCTCCAATCCCCAATCTACTGGGTCGGTAATCGGAATTCAGGGGCCTATGGGTAACGGTAAAACTACATTGGTTGAAAAGGGTATTTGTAAAGCATTAAATAGACCATTTGCGTATATATCATTGGGTGGAGCAACAGACTCTTCGTATTTGGAAGGACATTCATATACATACGAAGGCTCAACTCATGGAAAAATTATAGAAATTCTTAAAAAAACCAAATGTATGAATCCTGTAATTTATTTTGATGAATTGGATAAAGTCAGTGATACCGATAGGGGTGAAGAAATTATCAATTTACTTATACATTTAATTGACCCGTCACAGAATGCTCATTTTAATGATAAATATTTCGCAGGCATTGATTTTGATTTATCGAAAGCATTATTCATATTCTCATACAATGATAGCGATGATATTAATCCAATATTAGTGGATAGAATTACAGAAGTTAATACCAAAGGATTTAAATTGCATGACAAAATTGAAATAGCGAATGATTATTTATTACCTAATATTTTTAAAGAAATTGGATTAGAACTAAATGATATAGAATTTACTGGAGAAATTATAAAATATATTATTGACAAATTTACTATCGAGGGGGGAGTAAGAAAATTAAAAGAATTATTATATGAAATTGTTAGAGAAATTAATTTAAGATATTTAGATTGTAAAAAATTAGATAATAAAAATATTAATTTCCCAATTACTATATACAAAGACACAATTGATAAAGATTTATTTGTATTTCAAAATAAAATATCAAAACAAGTTATTCACAATTCTCCGAAAGTTGGAAAAGTAAATGGATTATACGCAAGTAGTTGCGAAGGTATGGGTGGAATTACAATAATTGAAGCGGTTGAAATGCCTAGTGATTCTAAATTACAATTAGAATTGACAGGAAGTCAAGGCGATGTCATGAAAGAATCAATGAGTGTAGCGAGGTCAGTAAGTTGGAATATAATTAACGATGAAACGAAAAATATTTTTACGGAAAAATGGAAAGATTTTGGTAATACAGGCTTCCATATTCATTGTCCAGAAGCATCAACACCAAAAGATGGTCCTTCTGCTGGTGGCGCAATAGTATTATGTATTGTATCTAGATTAATAAATTCTGAAATAAATCACGAGATTGCGTTAACAGGTGAAGTCGATTTGAGTGGGAATATTACGGCGATTGGTGGTCTAGAGAATAAATTATTTGGTGCGAAACAGGCAGGTGTTAAAACAGTAATAATTCCAAAGGAGAATAAATTAGATTTAGAAAAAATTATTTCAAATGATACAGATCTATTAGATGATAATTTTAAAATTGTTATGGTAGAAAACATATTTGAAATTTTAGATATTGTATTTCCTGATTATAAATTTAATAAATTTTAATTTATATACTTTTTATTTCGAATAAAGATATTTTTTTTACAATACTAAACATTCATTTTCAAATTTCAAGAGTGTAAAATAAAGATATTTTTCTAATTTACAAATTTTAAAAAATTGAATAAAAGATTCATCATTAATATAAACTATAACTTAATAATTATTACTACAATGAATAGAGGGGTATACGTATTAAAATTAGAAAATAATAAATATTATGTAGGTAAAACTACAAATATAAAATCTAGAATAAACGACCATATTTCGCTTAATGATAGATCGGCGAATTTTATTAAAAGTAATAATGTGTTATTTACGGAAGAACCTATAACTAAAAGAAATGAAAATTTATTTTTTTGGGAATTATCCGAAACAATTGAACGTATGCTTAAGCATGGATTCAATAATGTAAGAGGTTGGGAATTTACATCAGTGAATGACCTTACATATAACGAATGTTTATCTATAAAAAAAATAATAATAGGTTTGTATGACAAATGTCGTAATTGTGGAAATTGTGGACATTTTTCTCAAAATTGTACTGAAAGTAATAAGGCAGATTGGTTAATTAATTTAGAAAAATGTTATTTTAAAAATTATAATAAAAATAAATTTAATGAAATGTCTCCTACGTCAAAAGCTAAATGTCAAGAATGTGATTTAATTATTATTAAAGATGAAGAAAGAATCGGTATTAAATATAATTATTATGGTCAAAACCGTATAAAATATTATCATAAAAAATGTTATACATCTGTTGATTTAGATTTGGAATATGGGAATATATATAGCGAAACCGATAATTTCATTGCAAAACCAGAAGATTTATCTTTTGTAATAAATAACGACACAAATTGGTTGAAAGACATTAAAATATATTGTTTTGGTTTAAGTATTTGGTTGACCATAATTATGATAGTTATGAAATTCTTATAAAAAATAAATAATACAAATTTTATTATATTAAATTGTTAGGTGCAATATGTGATTATTCTAAAAATAAAACTGATAAATATGCAAATTTAGTTGAAAATTCCGCAGATATTAAAAATTTTTTTGAAAAAAGACAATTACATATATAAAAAGAAATATCAATTATAAAACTGTTAAGGGAAAATAAAGAAAATAACTTTCGTTTAATTTATAAAACATATGATTTATATGATATGTCTTTCCCATAAACCACATATATAATAGATTTAAATTATTTATATTTAAATATAAATAATATGGATATATCTAAAATAATACATATGAAAACAATATTGTATGGTGTAATGATCGTAAAATACAACATCGTACACACGTGACGGTAAACAAATAAAATTTCCCAAGAGTTTTTTATTTTAATAAAGATAATGTAAACATGAATATAATTAAAATAAACAAGTAAATAATAATATGTATATCTCAACAATATATTATTATTTACTTGTTTATTTGAATTTTAAATGGATAAAAATATAAAAAATAATATAATAGAAAAATTATTTATAATATTTTTTAACTAAACTAGTAACTAAATAACTATTTAATATATTTTATATAGAATGGATATCATCCCCAAATAGATGATTTCGGCACAGGAAGAACTAGCGTTCCAACCTAAGATAAACCCATATGTTTATTGGTATTCTGACTCGGAGAATACTTTACATATTCCTCCCAATGAGAAATGCATTCTTCCCAATCCTGGTGGTCAATGGGCACACCTGAACCACCTTCATCGATTCCCAATGCATTTCTCAACATTATTGAATCTTCCATAGGGAGTTTTTTATCAGTATTCTGTCCACGGTAGAGAACAACACTCCATAGATTCGGTTCAAACACTCTATTTGGGTTATCTTTGTCTTCTTTAGCAAGCTGTTCATCTGAATAGAGAATAACTTGAAGGAATTTTGCACGCTCTCTCTCATATCTTGGACAAGGGAAGGACCTGGTAGGCATTCGCAGTTCACCTGGGACTCTAGATTCATAACCGAATACAAGTTGGGAAGTATTTTCATCTGAAATTTTAACTCTGTCATTTCGGAGAGCATGTGGATGTTCGATCATGCTATCGGTCAACTGGATAGTAAGTATTTTACAGAAAGATGTGTATCCGCATTGTCCCTTCTCATCAAACGGGTCATTGTCTCCAATATCGAGAAGACGTGTATACTCTTGTTTAACCATTTCCAAAAGCATATCTGGGTTGAGTTGCAACTGACTATCTGGGTCAGCATCAACCCACTGCTGATGTAAAACGAATTGTGAGTTTTCAAACATCAAACCATTCGAGATTTGAAAGATCATTGGAATTTTTATTATTATTATGAAAATTAAGTATATACTATTCAAATTTTTTTTTACTGAAACTTTTAAGTAAAATAAATATTGTCATAAATATGAGTACGATAATGTACCACACCCCTCTACCAGCAAATGTAATAAACATTTATATGAAAAGTAATAATTGGGCGATAATATAGATATATCTAGAAGCAAATGTAAAAAACACGATTTTGGTATTTGTGAAATAGAGTGTTTTAATAATTATGCGCAATAATAGTAATAAATTATGTAATAAACCAGTAGATGAAAATCGTTACCCAAATTGTATATATGTCAGATTCGAATAATGAAATAGAAATTTTGGATAAAAATTGAAATATGATTAGAGAATTCTAAATAATCGGTAAAATATATGGAACACATATTTGATACTAAAGTTAATAATGGTTCGGTAAAATGGTTCAGAAATAGTTTAGGTTATGGATTTATTACATATTTGGGGGGCGAGAACCAAGGTAAAGACTTATTTGTACATCATTCGGGTATTCAACCTACAAAATCGCAATATAAAACTTTACAACAAGGGGAATATGTTACATTTTCGGTTACAAATGGAGCGAATGGTCCACAAGCAGTACAAGTTAAAGGTATTGGTGGTGGACCACTTATGTGCGATTATTGGCATGATAAAAAAGAACAGTCTCTTGATAATATAAATCAGCAACTTTCGTTATTGACAAATTTAGAAATTGAGGCACTGAACCAACGAAATGCACGATTAGAGACAGCAAAGGCAAATTTAAAGACAACAAAGGATGAAGAAAAGAAGGAAGTTGAGTGTTTTTACTGTCTATTATATTTCTGCTGTTTGATGGGGATGGGTTGTTGTTTGGCGATTTGATTGTTATTATTTATAAAAAAAATAGTTTTTTCTATTCATAAAAAATAATAAACAAAAAAAAATAGTTTTTTGTTTATTAATTTACTTTTATTTTTTAACTTTTTTACTTAAAAATTATACAATTAATCTATTTATTATGTCTAATATTTGGAATATATTAAAAAATTCTAATAAAAAAAAAAAAATTTATCGAGATTATTCATATGGAGATATATATACGAGAGTATGTAATGCGTGTTATTTTATTAAAAATAATTGCAATGAATTAAATAAAAATGATAATATTGCTGTATTTTCCCCATACATGTTGGAATTTATAGAAATTAATTTTATTGCGTTGGGATTAAATAATACACTTGTAAATATTAATAAGAATCAATCTTCTGAATTAATCAGTTATATTTTAGAAAAAAATAAAGTTAAATTATTATTTATTCATTCATCGTATAGATATATTTTAGAGAAAATTATTCATAATAATGATAATATAAAATATATAATTTGGATATCCAGTAAAGATTTAAAATATATAAACCAATCAATTACTGATAAAATTAATATAACTTATTATAATATAATATTTGGCGAAAATAAAGAATATATACCGAATTTTGATAAATTCAAAATAATAAGTATACTATATAGTATGAATAATTCACATATAAGAGGAAGTATAATCACTGAAAATATTATTTTAAATCAAATAATATCATCAATCAATATTTTTGATTTTAATATTAATACATTAATATTTGATTTAAACCAAAATATTGATGAATCGAATTATTGGAAAATTTTTACAATTTCATATTTAAATAGTAAATTTATAATAAATTATCCAAACATAGAAGAATGTAACCAAATTATAAATAAAAATAAAATAAATACGTTATTAATAAATAATGAGATAATTGATTTATTAAAAGAAGAAATATATGATATCGATTTAAATAGTATTGATAAAATATTGATATATGCTAAAAATAGTAAATTTAAAAAAAAATTATTAAAGAATCACTGTAAATATTTTTTTATACAATCTATCCCAGAAGTTTATGGAAATTTTATAGTGAATAATAGTTTAATAGAAAATATTAAAATAAATAAAGATAATATATATGTGACTGGTATAAAAACAAAATATAATATTAAAGGGGTTAAGCCTATTTACAATATACAAATTAAAAATAATAAATATTTTGTAAAAAAACCGAATATCAACTATTATACTTTGGTTGATTTATTAAAACCATATAATAATTATTCAATATATTTATATAAAAAAAAAATAGTGATATGTTATAAAAACCGTGACATTATAACTTTTTTGAAAAAATATGAAATATTTGATAAAACTAATATAATTATGCGATATATTAATGATTTACCAGAAAAAGCAAATAATGGAATTAATGATATTTTGATAAAGACTGATTATAATAAATGCTATAATAATTTAATAAATTCTTTAAAAAACAATTGTTTAATATATAATGATATAGTGTCATATTTATATTCGATATTATGCATGTATAGTTATACATACACTTGTAACATAAATAGTATATGTCTAAAAATTATAAATAAATTGATATCTAAAATATATACTGATTTAAATATAACTATACCCCACACGAATAATGACTTTAAATCTATAAATAATTATATTAAAAACTATATGAATGCTGATAATATTATATTTAATTATAATCCATTGCATAAAAATAAGATATTTAAAAATATAATTGGTATATGGTTTTATTCTAAAAATTTTGATTTTAAAAAATCATATTATAATTTTAAAAATATACTAAAATATAATAAAAATTTTAATTTGTTTATGAATAATGATATACTATATTACGAAAATTCTGGTAATTATAATATAAATAATATAATAAAAAAATATTGCAATGATTTAATTCCTCTTAAACTTTTAGTTATAAATATGGCTAATAATCAATACATAGTTTTTTTTATATTTAATGAAAATTTGAAAGATTATATTATCCGGTTTATAAATTTATTTTTTTTTGATAATTCAGATAAATATGCAATTAATAAATATTTAATAAATAAAACTACTTTTAACGAACCAATTATTAAAAAGAAAGACAAAAATATCATTAATTATATTTTAAGTTATGCTATAATAATTTACAGATATCTAAAAACTTTTTATAATAATACCATACTTATTAAAAAATATATTAATAACCCAGATTTATGTAATAATAATCATTTTAACTTTTATAATCATACATTATCTTTGGTATCTATTACTAAAATTAAAAAAATTTGTTTAGAAAATAATATTAGAATAAATTCTTTTTTTTACACAATATTATTTATTGCAATATCTATAAATCAGCCTGTTTCTTTTTTTTATATAAATGATTCATATAATAATATATATATACCTAATATTTTATGTAATTCAGTTAAAAATTTTAATGATTTTTCTAAAAAAATAAATAAATATTTAAGTATATTTTACACTAATAATATTAATAACATATTTGATAATAATTTAATTTATAAAAGTTTCAATGATAATAAACTAGATAATTTAATTTTTGAGGCAGAATATATTGATAATTTTGATATTTTAAGTGAAAATAATGGATTAATAAATATTAAAAATATACAATATCTAAAATATACCAATTCTAACAGTTATAATTGTAGTTTTAAGATATACCGGAATATAGAAAATTGTTTACTTACTATGAATTATAATGTAATTTTAGAAAATCATAAAGAAATTTTTGATTCAATTAAAAATATTTTAGAAAAAGTTGTAGTATAGCACACAGTTTAATATATTTTTTTATAGTCAATGTCTAAGATTAATGGATAATGATCACTTATATCCGACTTTATACAATTTATATCTTTTATATTTAAATTATGACTTTTTTTCACGAATATATAATCAATTCTTCTATCAAAACAACAAGTTAATTTAGGGAAATCTTTATTAATAAAATCATATATATCAATAAAATCATTATTTAATATAGTATCAATTGCTTCAAAATGTGTAACAACATTTCTAAGTTTATCGTGTTTTATTATATATTCTATAGTTTCTTTATTAAGTTGATATTTATTTAATAAATTAAAATCCCCCAATATAATTATATTATTAGAAGAAATATTTTCATTTATATATTTAAATAGTATATTTAATTGATTTATACGAGTTTTATCACTTGAATCATATACATCTAAATGCATACCAAATATATCAATATCAAAAATATTTATATGAATACAGTTATGATTATCAATACATCCATCTACGGTTAAATCAATTATACTATGGTATTTTATTGGAAATTTTGAAAAAGTGATATTTCCATAATAGTTATTATTTTCTAAAATTGTAGTTTTACTTAAAATTACATATTTGTAACCAATTTGTTTAAAAGATTTTATTTTATTATCATCATTATTCAACCAAGTACATTCTTGTAAAAAAATTATATCTGGGTTTAATTTATTTATAACCTCAAATTGATTTTTAAAATTATTTACTATCAATCTACTGTTCCAAAAATAAGTATTAAATGTAAGAATTCGTAAATTATTTTTATAATTATTTTTATTTATGAATAAATTACTATTATCATTATTCTTAGAAAATTTATTAAATTCGCTAATGAATAATTGTTGAGAATTCTTTATATATGGTATATTTAATGCCATAGTTTCTTATTTATATAATATTTTAATATAATAGTTTTTATATATTTATAATTAGTAATTAGATTTACTTTGACGAACATTAATAGAAAACTTTTCTATTAATTTCTATTTTTGGATTTTATTATTTTTTTATATAAATTTCAAATCCTAAATCGTTATTCTCAAATAAATTATTCAATTTATAAGTTTTTCGAAATTCTTTTAGTTGAGAATACCCTGATGTTTTTCCATTTGATATTTTATCTTCTTTAAATTTAAATTTAGTTGAACCATAAGATATATAAATATCACATATATCATTAGTCAAAATATGTGGCTCTATATTACTAAAATACTTTATAAATTTCATATCTTTCCACGAATCTAAATGTTTTTGCTTCCACGGTCTAAGTCTATTATTTCGAAATTTTACCGCAGACATGAAATATCCTTGTTTTGATAATTTTAATATTAAATCTGTGAAAGGAGAAGGTTTTTCATGCTTTTGTCCCTGATAATTATCTCCATCCCACATTATTAATATTTTCTTATTTTTTAAATTATTTTTTGTTATTAACTCATTAATTTGTTTTAACGAATTAGATATGTTCTTGGATAAATTATTATTACGAATATCTTTTTTTGAAATATTGCCTTTACCAGCAATCTTAACTATAAAATATTTTTTAAATTTATTATTATCAAATAAATATTGATTCCTTATACTATTATTCATATAATATAGAAGATATTTTATATTATCTAAAGAAACATATTAATATGTTTCTTTAGATAATGATATAATATTCATAGTGTAATTATATTAAGGTATTATTATATTATTATATTATTATTATGGATTTAGCAGAAAAAAAATTAAAAAAATATTTTGGATATCATAAATTTTATCCTTTTCAAAAAAAAGTTATTGAAAATGTATTGTTAAATAAAGATATTTTTATATTGGCAAAAACTAGTGGAGGTAAAAGTATATGTTACCAGATTCCGGCAATTATGTACCAAGGTATAACTATAATTATATCCCCATTAAGGTCATTAATTGAAGATCAGACGAATAATTTAAAAAGAAAAAATATTAAATTTTTAAAATATTATGGAGATTTATCAAAAGAAGAAAAAAGAAAAACTGAAAATATATTGAATAAAGCAATTCATAATAAAAAAATAAAATACCATATGCTATATACAACTCCTGAAACAATAGATACTAATATTTATTTTATAAATATTTTAAAAGAATTATATGAAAATATTCTTATTACACGTTTTGTTATTGATGAAGCTCATACATTATCTACTTGGGGAAATAATTTCAGAAAAAGTTATTTATCTTTAAAAAATCTTAAAACTGATTATAATAATATACCAATTATGGTACTTACAGCGACAGCTTCTGAAATTATAAAACACAATATTAAAAATGTACTAAATATTAAAGACTGTGTGTTTATTAAAGATGATATTTATAGAAGTAATTTATTTATTGATATTAAGAATTCGCATATTACAAAAAATAAAGAAATATTGAGTTTTTTGAAAGATAAAAAAAATGAAAATTGTTCTGGTATAATATTTTGTACAAAAAAAGATTCGTGTGAAGAACTTTATCAATTTTTAATCAATGAATCGATATCTTGCAATTATTATCATGCAGATTTAAACAAACTAATAAGAACCGAAATTCAAAATAAATGGATAAATAATAAAATTCAAATTATTATAGCTACAGTTGCGTTTGGTATGGGAATTGATAAATCCGATGTACGATTTGTAATACATTATAATATGCCAAATTCTATAGAAAATTATTATCAAGAGATTGGTAGAGCGGGAAGAGATAATGAAATTTCCCAATGTATATTATATTACGATTATCGTGACTATACTATACATAAACATATGATATCGTGTAATAATGATATTGATAAATCTTATATACAATACCAAATTAATAAATTAAATGAATTTTATAATTATATATTAAATATACATGATTGCAAACACAAACTATTATCGTTAATATTTAGCGAATATAGAAATAATAATTGTGGTAAAAATTGCTGTACATGTATTAATTATTCTGACCCAAATACTATATTTAAACATATAGATTTTACAGAATTTATTAATAAAATATTGAAAATTATAAAAAAAAAAAATATTAGTAAAAATAAAATAATATAAAAATTTAAAAAAAAAAAAAAAAAAAAAAATGAATTAAATATTGAAAAAATTTTAAATTTTTTATTAATAAATAATTATATAATTTTTAATTTAAATA
>Ga0115006_10000591_pt1 | contig 20117 bp, 20 predicted proteins | sample ArcOceMetagenome_3_FD_88943 | JGI IMG/M metagenome (GOLD analysis project Ga0115006, IMG submission 88943) | Marine eukaryotic phytoplankton communities from Arctic Ocean - Arctic Ocean- Svalbard ARC20M Metagenome | ecosystem: Environmental > Aquatic > Marine > Oceanic | place: Arctic Ocean...
ACCACAAGAGAAAAAGGTTTGTACCGCTTAAGAGCTAATTTATTTGATGCAAATAATAAACCGATAGCTCACCTAGTGGCGAAAGAGAAACTTGGCGAAGGTAATAAACAACTAACTGTTAAAGCTCATCACTCGATCTTAGTGGATAAACAAGCACCATTTTATTTATCAACATTCTCGATTGAATTAATGTCACCTGCGCCAGGTAAACCAAAGAAATTTGGTAATAGTGCGATTAAAAAATATGTTATTAAGGACTTTGAAACTTCAAGTTTAAGTGATATTCCGTACCAACCAACTGAAAAAGAACAACAGCGTTTACAACTACTACAAGACATTTCCTCGGGGGGAAGTTAGAACCTTATATCTGTATGTTGAAGGCATGACAACTATATAAATCGTCAACGGTTTAAAGAAATGTATGATACATATATTGTATCGACGCTGATATCTCGAATTAATATCACATTTTTAAAGAATAATTCATTGAATAACATACTAGTCCATAAGACTTAAGAGATTTTTGATAATAACCAAATATAGCAAACTCGCTTTAAATAGTAATTTATAAAAATTAAGCTTTCATTCTTTCATTCACCAACTGATTTCACTCTTTATCAACGCAGGCTGACAAATTAATATTAGTTTACTTTAAGTTAGTAAATGTCATTTATAAAGATTTAGGCATAAAAAAGCCCCTGACAAATAAATGTTAGGGGCTTTTTAGTAACTAAATAAAGTTAATTAAATATCGAAATACTAATTAAGCTTTAACTAATACGTCAACTAATTTCCAGTTCTTAGACTTAGAAATTGGTGCAACTTCAGTAATAGTTACTAAGTCACCTTCGTTACATACATTAGTTTCATCATGTGCTTTCAACTTAGTTGAGCGCGTCATGAATTTACCGTACATAGGGTGCTTAACACGACGTTCAATCAAAACAACGATAGACTTATCCATTTTGTTACTGACAACAACGCCTTGTAGTGTGCGGATTTTAGTTTCGCTCATTACTTATCTGCCTTTTCAGTGATGATAGTCTTAACGCGCGCGATATTACGACGTACGATTCTTAGCAAATGAGTTTGTGCTAATTGACCAGTGCTTGCTTGCATGCGGTAGTTAAACTGCTCGCGAAGAAGCTCTAGTAATTCAGCATTTAGCTCTTCAATGCTTTTTGCTTTAAGTTCACTAGCTTTCATTACAATGCCGTCCTAGTTACGAAGGTAGTTTTGAACGGAAGTTTAGCCGCAGCTAAAGCAAATGCTTCGCGTGCGATTTCTTCAGAAACACCTTCCATTTCATAAAGAACACGACCAGGAAGAATTTGGCAAACCCAATATTCTACTGAACCCTTACCTTTACCCATACGAACCTCAAGAGGTTTTTTAGTAATTGGCTTATCAGGGAATACGCGTATCCAGATTTTACCTTGACGTTTCACATGACGAGTCATGGCACGACGAGCGGCTTCAATTTGGCGTGCAGTCATACGACCACGCTCAACCGATTTTAAGCCGAAAGTACCGAAGCTAACTGAACTACCAACGTTGGCAAGGCCACGGTTACGTAGTTTAAATTGCTTGCGGAATTTAGTACGTTTTGGTTGTAACATTACTTATTCCTCTACTTCGCTTTACGGTTGTTCTTTCTTTTAGGCTTAGCAGCTGGTTGCTCTGCTTGTAATGGCATGTTGCCAATAATTTCGCCTTTAAAGATCCAAACTTTAATACCAATAACACCATAAGTTGTGTCACCACGCGCGATAGCGTAGTCAATATCAGCGCGAAGAGTATGCAAAGGTACACGACCTTCACGATACCATTCAGCACGTGCGATATCAGCGCCGCCTAAACGACCACTAACTTGTACTTTGATGCCTTTCGCGCCTAAACGCATTGCATTTTGTACGGCACGCTTCATAGCGCGACGGAACATAACACGACGTTCAAGTTGACTAGCAATACTGTCGGCAACAAGCTGAGCATCCATTTCTGGCTTACGTACTTCAGCGATGTTGATTTGAGCAGGAACACCAGCAATTTTAGAAACTGCTAAACGTAGCTTCTCAACATCTTCGCCTTTCTTACCAATAACAACACCTGGACGAGCCGTGTGAATTGTTACGCGGATAGATTTAGCTGGACGTTCAATAACTACTTTTGATAGTGATGCACGCTTAAGCTTTTCTTTTAAAAATTCGCGAACCTTGTGGTCGCCGTCTAAGTTGCTAGCAAAATCTTTATTGCTTGCAAACCAAGTAGACGCGAAAGGTTTCGTGATACCTAAGCGAATACCGGTAGGATTAACTTTTTGACCCATACTAATATACTCCTAAGAATCAGACACAATCACAGTGATGTGACTAGTGCGCTTGATGATGCGATCGGCTCGGCCTTTCGCACGTGGCATAATACGTTTCATTGTTGGACCATCGTCAACTAAAATAGTTTTAACGAATAATTCATCAATATCTGCACCTTCGTTGTGCTCTGCGTTAGCGATAGCAGAGTTAAGGACTTTCTTTACTAAATCAGCAGCAGACTTATTGCTGTAAGTTAGAATTTCAAGTGCTTTCTCTACATGTTCACCACGGATTTGATCCGCAACTAAACGTGCTTTTTGGGCAGAACCACGGGCAAATTTATGTATAGCTATAGCTTCCATTTAATTTCCCCTTACTTCTTCGCTTTCTTATCAGCGATGTGACCGCGATAAGTACGAGTTGGTGCAAATTCTCCTAATTTGTGACCGATCATTTCTTCGGTTACAAATACAGGAACGTGTTGACGGCCATTATGGACAGCGATGGTCAATCCGATCATTGTAGGAATGATCATTGAACGACGGGACCAAGTTTTAATTGGCTTTTTATTCCCGCTTTCCACCGCTTTCTCTACCTTCGTCAACAAGTGTAGGTCAATAAATGGACCTTTCTTGAGGGAACGTGGCATGGTGAATCCTTATATAATTCAAATTCGTTGTGGTGAATTTTTTGTCAGCCGAAGCTGACTTAGTTCAAACACGCAGAATATTAGTTTAAATGTACTAATTACTTAGTACGGCGACGTACGATAAACTTATCAGTACGTTTGTTCGAACGAGTTTTGTAACCCTTAGTTGGTACACCCCAAGGTGATACCGGGTGACGACCACCAGATGTTTTACCTTCACCACCACCGTGTGGGTGATCAACTGGGTTCATGGCAACACCACGAACTGTTGGGCGAACACCGCGCCATCTTGAAGCACCAGCTTTACCCAAAGAGCGAAGCATGTGTTCAGAGTTGCCGATTTCACCTAAAGTAGCACGACAATCTGCTTCGATCTTACGCATTTCGCCAGAGCGAAGACGTAACGTAACGTAAGCACCATCTTTCGCAACTAACTGTGCGTAAGTACCAGCGGCACGTGCAATTTGTGCACCTTTACCTGGCTTAAGTTCGATTGCGTGAATAACGCTACCTAATGGTACGTTACGAAGTGGCATTGTGTTACCAGCTTTAATAGGAGCGTCTACACCAGACTGGATAACATCACCAGCTGATAAGCCTTTAGGGGCTAAGATGTAACGACGTTCACCATCTGCATATAATACTAATGCGATGTTAGCGCTTCGGTTTGGATCGTATTCTAAACGTTCTACTTTGGCTGGAATGCCATCTTTAGTACGTTTAAAGTCAACGATACGGTAATGATGTTTGTGCCCACCACCAATGTGACGAACCGTAATACGACCGTTATTGTTACGACCACCAGATTTAGACTTAGTGTCTAATAGTGGTGCATAAGGCTTACCTTTATGAAGCTCTTTGTTTACCACTTTAACTAGGTGACGACGACCCGGAGAAGTAGGTTTACATTTTACTATAGCCATTTTAACTGCTCCTTATGATTCCGCGCCAACGAAGTCGATATCACTACCTTCTGCAAGAGTTACGTAGGCTTTTTTCCAGTCGTTACGACGACCAAAACGAGCACCGGTACGTTTTACTTTACCCTTAACATTAAGTGTATTAACACCTTCAACTGTCACTTCAAAAAGTTTTTCAACTGCCGCTTTAATTTCAGCTTTAGTCGCATCTGTAGCTACTTTAAAAACAACAGTGTTGTTTGCTTCAGCTGCGGTCGTTGCTTTTTCAGAAATATTTGGTGCTAAAAGCACTTTTAACAAACGTTCTTCGTTTATCATGCTAAAATCCCCTCAATTTCTTTAACTGCATCTGCAGTGATTAAAACTTTTTCGAAACCAACCAAGCTTACTGGATCGATTGCTGCAACGTCACGTACGTCAACTTTATATAAGTTACGTGCAGACAAGAATAAATTCTCATCAACTTCTTTCGTTACAATCAATACGTCTTTAAGCTCTAAACCTTTTAACTTAGCAACTAAGTCTTTAGTTTTAGGCGTTTCTACCGTAAAGTTTTCAACTACTACTAAACGTTCTTGACGAACTAGTTCAGAAAGGATGCTAGCAATAGCACCACGATACATTTTACGGTTAACTTTTTGGCTGTGATCTTGAGGCTTAGCAGCGAATGTTACGCCACCAGTACGCCAGATTGGACCACGAGTAGTACCAGCACGTGCACGGCCTGTACCTTTTTGACGCCATGGTTTTGCACCACCGCCACTAACTTCTGAGCGAGTTTTTTGAGCACGAGTACCTTGACGAGCACCTGCTGCATAAGCAACAACTACTTGGTGTACTAACGCTTCGTTAAACTCACGTCCAAAAGTTGCTTCAGATACTTCAAGAGCACCCGATGCGTCTTTTAATGATAATTCCATCACAAAATCTCCTGGACTAAGCTTTAACAGCTGGTTTGATGATTACGTTGCCATTGATTGCACCCGGAACTGCGCCTTTAACAAGCAACAAGTTACGTTCTGCGTCAACACGAACCAATTCAAGGTTTTGTGTAGTAACGCGCACAGCACCCATATGACCAGACATTTTTTTGCCTTTAAAAACGCGACCTGGTGTTTGACACTGACCTAACGAACCGTTAGAGCGATGTGACAAAGAAACACCGTGAGTAGCATGCTGCATAGTAAAGTTCCAACGTTTAATACCACCTTGAAAACCTTTACCTTTAGATGTACCGGTAACGTCTACTAATTTTGTGTCATTGAATACATCAACAGTGATTTCACTGCCTGCTTCAATATCACTACCTTCATTTTCGTTTAAACGGAATTCCCACAAGCCGCGGCCTGCTTCAATACCTGCTTTTGCGAAATGTCCAGCAGCTGGTTTAGTTACACGGCTTGCTTTACGCTTGCCCGTAGTAACTTGTAATGCTGAGTAACCATCGTTGTCTACTGTTTTAACTTGAGCAACACGGTTTGCTTCAACTTCGATAACCGTAACAGGAGTAGAAACACCATCTTCTGTGAAGACACGAGTCATACCCACTTTACGTCCAACTAGACCTATAGTCATTGTTAAAACTCCTCTTAGCCCAAGCTGATTTGAACATCAACACCAGCTGCAAGATCTAAACGCATTAATGCGTCTACAGTCTTTTCAGTTGGCTCAACGATATCAATCATGCGTTTGTGAGTACGAATTTCGTATTGGTCACGAGCATCTTTGTTAACGTGTGGAGAAGTCAAGATAGTGTAACGTTCTTTGCGAGTAGGCAGTGGAATAGGACCACGAACCTGAGCACCAGTACGCTTTGCAGTATCAACGATTTCTGCTGTAGATTGATCAATCAAACGATGATCGAACGCTTTCAAACGAATGCGAATTCTTTGATTTGACATGAAGACAAATCCCCTTTATAAAGAACAAAAAAATACATCCCTCTGCTTCCTTTAATGTAGGGAAGGGGGTGTATTAACTAATAAACATTCAACTCAAAATTAGAGTTGCTGTGAAGTAAAAAAGATAACTTTATTTACTTAGTGCTTTGGTTTACTAACCTTAGCAAATCACAATTAAACAATACTCAGCTAATTGCGATGCGATATTATACAATAAAACCTGTAATGAGCAAGCAGTATTTTTGTTACGGTTTTGTTATTTATGTGCGAGTTATTAAGTCAGGCTTTATTAAGGTTATTTAATTTAAATTACTAAATGTAAATAATGCTTTGTCTAAAGGTAGATAATGCTTTGTACTATTATGGTGTAATACCTGAATAATTCTTACAATATAAAATTTTGGTATAGGAACTATAGCTTCTCAAGCTTTGTAGTTGGGTATTTTTAGGCGATTGAAATAGCCTTTTTTGGCACATTATTAATCCAAATATTGATTAATCTAAATATTGATTAATCTAAATCTTGACGTCGTTATTTACAATCGATTATCTATTACTTAAATTTAGGAGTTAAGCATTTAATTGTCAGAGTTATTAAATCTAACAACAAAAATTGGCTATTAAATATGTATAAAAGGTTAACTTTATTATAGTTAAATTTTTAGGTTAGATGAGGTCAGTTAATTACTTTTACCTACCCCAAGTTTTATGTGACAACTACTCATTATGGATTGATAAGACAAAATATAAAGACAATAAAGTACTAATTTAAATGTCCTAATAAAACCTCATATACTAGGCGAGCTGAGATTTGTATTTTTTAGTTTTATGTATGTTTTCAATTTTATTTATACCAGAAAAATAATTTTAACAGGAGCATTCTATAAAAAATCACTCAATTTTCTATGGATTCTGTTTTGTTAATGATATACTCGCGCGCAAATTTTCAACAAGTTCTACTTTCTGTTTTCTTTGCTTATATAAGCATAAAGAGAACAAAGTAGAATAGACATTAAACTAAGTAGAGTAATCTAATGGCAGATTTATCCAAATACAGAAATATTGGTATTTTCGCTCACGTTGACGCGGGTAAAACCACAACAACTGAACGTATTTTAAAACTAACGGGTCAGATCCATAAAACCGGTGAAGTACATGATGGTGAGTCAACAACTGACTTCATGGAACAAGAAGCTGAGCGCGGTATTACTATCCAGTCCGCTGCAGTAAGCTGTTTTTGGAACGATCACCGTTTTAATGTCATCGATACTCCTGGCCACGTTGATTTCACTGTTGAAGTTTACCGTTCACTTAAAGTACTTGATGGTGGCGTTGGTGTATTTTGTGGTTCTGGTGGTGTTGAGCCTCAGTCAGAAACTAACTGGCGCTATGCGAACGATTCTGAAGTTGCACGTATTATTTTTGTTAACAAATTAGATCGTTTAGGTGCTGATTTTTATCGTGTAGTAAAACAAACTCAAGATGTATTAGGTGCTAACCCACTTGTTATGGTTTTGCCTATTGGTGAAGAAGATGAGTTTGTGGGTGTTGTAGATCTACTTACCCGAAAAGCATGGGTATGGGATGACACAGGTCTTCCAGAAAACTTTGAAATTCAAGATGTGCCTGCGGACATGGTTGAAAAAGTAGAAGAATATCGTGAAATGCTTATTGAAACTGCACTTGAGCAAGACGATGATCTTTTTGAAGCTTACTTAGAAGAAGGCACTGAACCTTCTATGGAAGATATCAAACGTTGTATCCGTAAAGGTACACGTACAATGGACTTCTTCCCTACTTACTGTGGTTCTGCTTTTAAAAATAAGGGTGTTCAAAATATTCTTGATGCGGTTGTTGATTACTTACCTTCTCCTACAGACGTTGACCCTCAACCACTTACTGATGAAGAAGGTGTACCTACTGGTGAGCACGCACTCGTTTCTGCAGATGAAACATTCAAAGCGTTAGCTTTTAAAATCACTGATGACCGTTTTGGTACATTAACGTTTGTACGTATCTATTCAGGTACGTTGAAGAAAGGTGATACTATCCTTAACGCGGCAACCGGTAAAACTGAGCGTGTTGGCCGTATGTGTGAAATGCAAGCCGATGACCGTAACGAACTTTCTTCAGCGCAAGCTGGTGATATCATCGCTATTGTTGGTATGAAGAGTAACGTTCAAACAGGTCACACATTATGTGATCCTAAGCACCCGATCGTGTTAGAAGCAATGGTATTTCCTAAGCCAGTAATCTCTATCTCTGTAACACCAAAAGATAAAGGTTCAACTGAGAAGATGGGTCTTGCTATTGGTAAAATGGTTGCAGAAGATCCTACCTTTAAAGTTGAAACTGATATCGATTCAGGTGAAACTATTTTATCTGGTATGGGTGAGCTTCACTTAGACATCAAAGTAGATATTTTAAAACGTACTTACGGTGTTGAGTTAGAAGTTGGTAAGCCACAAGTTGCATACCGTGAAACAATTACAACTGCAATAGAAGATTCTTACACACATAAGAAACAATCTGGTGGTTCTGGTCAGTTCGGTAAAATTGATTACCGTATCAAGCCTGGCGAACCTGGTTCTGGTTTCGTCTTCAGCTCTGTTGTTGTTGGTGGTAATGTTCCTAAAGAATTCTTCCCAGCAATCGAAAAAGGCTTCAAAGGCATGATGGATACTGGTGTTCTTGCTGGTTTCCCTGTACTTGACGTTGAAATTGAATTATACGATGGTGGTTTCCATGCGGTTGATTCATCGGCTGTAGCCTTTGAACTCGCTGCTCGTGGAGCTTTCCGTCAGTCAATTCCAAAAGCGGGTGCTCAGTTAATCGAACCTATTATGAAAGTTGATGTGTTTACACCTGACGATCACGTTGGTGATGTTATTGGTGATTTAAACCGTCGTCGTGGCATGATCGGTGGTCAAGACGCTGGTGTTTCTGGTGTTCGTATTAAAGCTGACGTACCTCTTTCAGAAATGTTTGGGTACATCGGATCATTACGTACAATGACATCAGGTCGTGGTCAATTCTCTATGGAATTCTCTCACTACATGCCTTGTCCTAACAATGTAGCTGAAACAGTAATCGCAGAAGTTAAAGCAGCTGATGCTGCTAAGCGTGCTGCTAAAAAATAATTAAAGCTTAACTGTTTTAAATAAAAGGGTGCTTCGGCACCCTTTTTTATTGTCAGTCCTTAAGGTTAATTCAGTAATATTATAACTAGCCTATATTTTAACGATTTCACCTAGCCTGTTACAGTGTCATTTAGTGTACTATTGATCTGAAGACCGAATGTTTTGTTAGCGACAATAAGTTATGTCAGGAAGTCAGCTTTGTTTGTTTAAAGTTTGTATTGACAAATCTTGTCGTCATAACAGAATTAAATATTATTTTTAATACCTACGAACTTGATTGATTAACAGGCTGCTTTGTTGAGTTGGTGAATTAGGCTTTTAAATTGACCTTGTAACCTATTTTTTAACAAGAGCACTTAAGCTTTTAACACCTCTTGGCTGTGTTCAACACGGATAACTTTTTTTGTTATCTTAATATTTTTTGACAACTGATATAACAATTACTGTCATTAAACCCATACTAAATTCCCTGTACCCTTTTCAACACTAATACGGGCAACATAGCAGCAATATGATGTATAAAAATCAGTTTACATTATTGACTAGCATATTGTATTAGTCATCGTGTTTACATCTTGCTATTGTCCTAAATAAACTAGCTTACCTTGAGCTAGCTTTTTTTAATAACAGTGCGTGTTCTTTCCTAATTTAACAGTCAATATATAAGGATAACTAATGCTGGTATGTAGGTCACCACAAAATATTGCCGAATTTGAACAATACTACCAGTTACGTTGGCAAGTGTTACGTCAGCCATGGGGAGCCTTGCGAGGAAGTGAGCGTGATAAATTTGAGAATAGTTGTATTCATCGTATTGTTACTGATGAAAGTGAACGTGTATTAGCAGTAGGGCGGTTAGATTATACAAAGCAATTTTTAGGACAAATCCGTTTTGTTGCTGTGAGCCCTTTAGCACAAGGGCAAGGCTTAGGTCAGAAAATCATGGCTTCTTTAGAGCAAAAAGCCCAGCAACTGGGTATAACCTCATTAACCTTAAAGGCAAGAGAAAACGCTATCAGGTTTTATCAAAAAGTAGGTTATCAAGAGCAAGAGTACTCACATACTTTGTTTGATGAAGTTAAACATTTTTGTATGCAGAAAGCTTTGACACCAAATTCAAAGCACCAACTTGATGAAACACTAGCGCTTCAAAAAATATGGTACGACACAATTCCTTTGAGTAAGGCGATGAATGTTCAAATTAGTTATTTTGATGGCAAGTCTCTTATGACCCATTGTGCACTTGAATTTAATAAAAATATCCATGACACCATGTTTGCCGGCAGTATTTACACTCTAGCGACACTTTCTGGGTGGGGGTGGATATACTTGCAATTACAACAGCAAGGCTTAACAGGGACGATTGTTTTGGCTGAAGCCAATATTGAATATTTTAAGCCGATATTAGCTCCTGGTTATGCCAAACTAATTGATGAGGACGTTACTGGCGATGTAAATCTTTTACGAAAAGGCAAAAGTACGCGCATTAGTTTAGTGGTAAATATTTATAATGGTGAAGTCATCGCAGCTAAGTTTGCTGGCAGTTATACCGTGCTAGCTGCTAAGTGACAATAAGGAAAAAATAATGGTTTTTCGTGTTCGTAAGGCTCCCTATTCATTACTCGTTATTGGCTTAACGTTAGTGGCGATGTTAAGTTTTTCAAACTCAGCAAACTCAGCAAACTCAGCAAATAGTGATAAGCAACAGATTAAAACTGTATTAAATCGCTTTCATCAAGCTGCAGCTTCAGCCAACTTTGAGGTGTATTTTGACTTACTTAGCCATAATGCTATTTTTCTTGGTACTGACGCCAGCGAACGCTGGACTAAAGACGCTTTTAAAGATTATGTAAGACCCGCTTTTTCAAAAGGTAACGGCTGGCTTTATACACCGAGTCAACAAAATATTGAGGTCATTAAGCATAGGCAGGTCGCTTTTTTTGACGAATTACTCAGTAGTGAAAGTTATGGTACTTGTCGAAGTTCTGGCATATTAATTAAAACACCTCTGGGCTGGAAAATATCACAATACAATTTATCTATCCCTATACCTAATAGTTTAGCGAAAGACGTCACTAACAAAATTAAATCTTTTCAAAAGGTAGTCTTAAATGCACAGTAGCAGTGTAATATGTAATAAATTTTCAGTAGGTATTATTGGTTGTGGCTGGCTTGGGCGGGCATTAGCTATACAATTACAACAGCAATGTATTGATGTTTTTGCCACTCGGAGTAATGCACTTAATGTTCAGACACTTCAATTAAGTGGTATTGATTCTCAGGTTTTAAGTTTGCCCGCAGAAAAATTGATACTTAATCAGCACCCCGTATTTACTCAAAACTGCATTGTTATCGCGATTACGCCACAATTTAGAAGAGGAAAAGTTGATTATGCAGAAAAAATTCAACAACTTGTTTCTGCCGCTCAACAAAGTAAGCATGTCAAAAAAGTCATTTTAGTCAGTACTACCTCAGCTTATAACGGTTTATTTGGGGAGGTTGATGAAACTAATGAACTGAATGAAGGCGCTGATAATGTCGGATTGATAAAACAAGCCGAACAAAGTGTTTTAGGACTTAATCAGCAGTCAAAATTAAATAGTAATGATTATTCCCATGTTAGTCCTTCACCCAATTCACCCAAGTTAGCATGCGTATTAAGGTTATCTGGTCTTGTTGGGCCAGATAGACACCCTGGTAACTTTTTAAAACATGGTCGAATGTTTAGCAGCCCTGAAGCAAGTGTTAACCTAATTCATCAAGATGACGCTGTTGGTTTGATTTTAGCACTTTTAAAAAATAATACCTTCAGCGGTATTGTTAATGGAGTGAGTCAGACTAAAGCAACGAAAGCACAATATTACTCAGCTGCGGCTAAAGCGCTAAATTTACCTGAGCCACGCTTTAATCATGAGAATATTTTTGATGCTAGTAGTAGTAATAGTAATAGTAATAGTGATTTAAAGTCATCAAAAAGGGTGTCAGGTAAGAAAGCGCGTACAAGTTTAAATTACCCATTTGTTCATGATGACCTGTTATCTTGGCTTGATTATATGGCTTAGTTTTAGTTTTTAAAGCACTACAAATTTAATGAGTTACATACTTTTAAGTAAATGCCAGATTTTAGATAATGAATCTTAGCCAAGCTACGCTTGCTTTTGATATAATAATACCGATTATAATTTTTGAGATAACCTTTGAATTTACTTCCGTTAAATTTTATTAAGAGACATCAAGCTAAATTACTTTTCGTAGTAGTGTTGGCACATGTGACTATTTTAGATCTTGTTTATGTCACTTATGATGGTCCTCTGTTTTTTTGGAAGCAAAATTTTCAATGGTTCACCATCTTTATTCACTTAACCGTGGCTTTTCTAACACTGATTTTTTATTTTATGTTAATTAAATTGAGTGCCTATTTACAACGTATGCTTATTAAATATCGAAAAAATATAGCAGAGCGATCTGTCTACTAATGCGTGTTGTGTTAGCCCCAATGGAAGGTGTGTTAGATCATCTAATGCGTCAAATATTGACTCAAGTAGGTAACTATGATCTGTGTGTTACTGAGTTTGTACGTGTTGTTGATCAAGTGATTACGGATAAAACATTTTTTCGTTATTGTCCTGAGTTAATTAATGCCAATGCTTATGGCTGTGTTACTCAATCAGGAACCCCCGTACGTGTTCAGCTTTTAGGCCAACACCCTGAATATATGGCAGAAAATGCAGCAAAAGTGGTAGAGCTTGGCTCTTATGGCGTTGATTTAAATTTTGGGTGTCCATCAAAAACAGTGAATAAAAGCCGTGGTGGCTCTATTTTATTAAAAGATCCTGAAAACTTGTATCAGATCATTAAAGCCGTAAAAGAAGCAGTTCCTAGCGATACTATTGTCAGTGCCAAAATTCGTTTAGGCTATGAAGATAAAACCCTTGCTGTAGAAAATGGTCAGGCGGTACAAGCTGCAGGTGCAGATCAATTAACGGTTCATGCACGAACTAAAGTTGAAGGTTATAAACCACCAGCCCATTGGCACTGGATAGCGAAAATAAAACAAGCCGTCAGTATTCCTGTTATTGCCAATGGTGATATTTGGAACCTTGATGATGCACTGAAGTGTCAAGAAATTTCTGGCTGTACTGATTTAATGGTTGGTCGAGGTGCGTTAACGGTACCTAACTTGGGTAAGGTCATTAAGCAAGAAGCGAGTGAATTACCCTGGTCTGATGTACGGCTTTTATTGCAAGGTTACAGTGCTTTTGAAATTGAAGGTCAAAAAAGTAAATATTTTTGTAATCGTATGAAGCAGTGGTTAAAGTACCTTAAAAATCACTATCCTGAAGGTGATGCGTTATTTAGTGACATTAGAACCTTAAAGGATGCGGATGAGATCCGCGCCCGGCTTTAACAAGTAAAAACGTGAGTGGGATATTCTCTTTTAATAGAAACCCCTGAATTTACTTCATTTACCTTTTATACCAAAAGGTATTAAGGAGAGTGGCACCGCTTGATTTCTTCTATTAAGGCATTAGCCAGTGGCGAAATAATAGTATTTTTAGAGGAAATAAGCATTATTGGAATATGGTAAGAATATTTTTCAGGCAGTATTGATTTGAATAAGCCCTTTTCTACCCAATAGCTTGCATAGTGCTCAGGTAAATAACCAATAAATTCACCCGATAATATTAAATGTGCAATCCCCTCGTCGTGATAGGCGGTTGCATTATTTTGGTAGTTTAAATCATCCTTCCTGACTTCTTTATCACGCATGTAGTTACTGGTAATCATTTCTGATGATTCCAATAATGTATTCAGTTCGGTTATGCTGCAATCAAATAACTTATGACCTTTACCACAATATAAAAAATTAATTTCGTTATGTAGTGGGTAATAATCCAGCCCCCGTAAATGATGACGACTAACTCCTATACCAACTAAAGAGCGACCATTAGCGACGGAAGTTTCTACTTCGTGTGCTTCACAAACATTAATATCAAACTGAATATTTTTACTTCTCGCTTTTAATGCTGATATAACTCGACCAACACTACAACGAGGATCGCTCACAAAGTTATCTATGGTTGCAATAGTAATACGACCTGAGAGTTCATTTTTTGAATTAGCAACGCTACTCGCAAAGGCTTGACACTGTTGCATCAGTTCTAAGGATGCTTGATAAGTGACGCGTCCAGATTCAGTAATTTCAAAACCACTTCTACCCCGCTTACATAAGATGACACCTAAGCGAACCTCTAAGTCTGATAAATGCGCACTTATGGTCGAGCGACCAATATTCAAACGGGACTCTGCCGCCGATAAGCCACCACACTCAACAATAGCAACGAATATTCTAAGTAAACGTAGATCAACGTCATGAACCTGCATTGTGATTGCTCCTTAAACAAATTGATTCATTATTTATAACTCAAAACGTATCAATTTTTTCATATTTTAGTTCGAAAATTACGGAATGAGTTACAGCTATTATGTATTTGTAAAACATATGTAGCAAGCTAGAATAAACGTATTAAGCGATAAATTGATAAAAAATTTAGGAGCATTGAGATGACGTTTAAATATGGTATTGACCATTTAGATCTTGATATTGTCAATGGTATTGCCAACGGCAGTATCAAAGCAGAGCTATGCCAAACGGCTGTAGATAACATCAATACTAGCCGAGCACGCGTAGAGAAAATGGCGGCTTCAGATAAAGCAATATATGGTATTAATACTGGCTTTGGGCCTTTGTGTGATACTCAAATTACCCCAGAGCAAACCAACCTGTTACAAAAAAACTTACTGATTACCCATGCGGTTGGAGTTGGTGAGCCGATTAGTAAAGCCATATCTAAATTAATGTTGATTACCAAAGTACATGCGTTAAGCCAAGGCTTTTCCGGTATTCGCCTTGTAACTATTGAAAGAATGTTGGTATTTATTAACTTAGATCTTATCCCTGTCGTGCCAGAACAAGGATCTGTAGGTGCATCGGGTGATTTAGCTCCTCTTTCTCATTTATTTTTACCTCTACTAGGTGAGGGCGAATTTTGGTCTAACGAAACCGCAGAGGGTGATAAAGCTATTCCCGCTATAAAGGGGCTTGAGGCACACGGTTTAATGGCTATAGAGTTACAAGCAAAAGAGGGCTTAGCGCTCATTAACGGTACACAATTTATTTTAGCACATACGATTACAGGGTTAACTAAAATGGCCTATTTATTAAACCTTGCCGACTTAACAGGGGCAATGAGTATTGAAGGTATGCAAGGTAGTCAGTCACCTTTTCGGGAAGAATTACATGCTACTCGGCCATTCCCGGGTAGTTTGGAAGTCGCGAAACGAATGCGAAGTTTCTTTGCAGGCTCTGAAAATATGACTAATCATCAAAACTGTGATCGCGTTCAAGACCCCTACTCATTACGCTGTATTCCTCAAGTGCACGGTGCTTCTCGTAATGCCTACAATCATCTACGAGACCTCGCTGAAATAGAAATGAACGCTGTCACAGATAACCCCATTATTATTAGTGCTGAAGAAGCCATCTCAGGGGGCAGTTTTCACGGTCAACCCTTAGCTATGGCACTTGATTATACCTCTATCGCCGCTTCCGAGCTTGGTAATATCTCTGATCGCCGTTGCTATTTATTATTAGAGGGGTTACATGGTCTCCCGCGACTATTAACTACTAGTGGTGGATTAAACTCGGGTATGATGATCCCTCAGTATACAACAGCGGCGCTAGTCACCGAGAACAAATCACTGTGTTTTCCTCCTTCTGCCGATAGTATACCAACCTCGATGGGGCAAGAAGACCATGTTTCTATGGGCAGTATCTCAAGTAGAAAACTAAACCAAATTTTAAGTAATTTAGAAAAGATTTTAGCAATTGAATTAATGTATGCGGCACAAGCTATAGAGTTTAGACGCCCAAGGAAATGTTCAAATATTATTGAGTTAAATCATAAAATCCTCAGAGAAAAGGTAGCTAAGCTAGAAGAGGATCGTCTGTTAAAACCCGATATTGATGCCATTATTAACTTGGTAAAATCACAAGCATTTACTGTTAACATTATTAATAGCAAGCAATAGGTAATCACCATGAACTTTAAAGAACAGATTAAACAAGGCATTCCAGCGGTATTACCTTCAGCAAAACCCTATCCAGTAGCTGCTAATCGAGCACCTAAACGCAAAGATATTCTGTCAACTGACGAAAAGCAATTAGCGGTTAGAAATGCACTACGCTATTTTCCTAAGGTGTGGCATCAAGAATTAGCTATTGAGTTTGCGCAAGAACTTATTGATTTTGGTCGTATATATATGTACCGCTTTAAGCCAAATTACGTGCTCAAAGCTCGTTCACTTGTTGACTACCCTGCAAAGTGTAAGCAAGCAGCAGCTATTATGTTAATGGTTGATAATAACCTTGATCCAGCTATAGCTCAACATCCAGAAGAGTTGATAACCTACGGTGGCAATGGTGCTGTTTTTCAAAATTGGGCACAATACTTGTTGGCAATGAAGTATTTGAGTGAAATGGAAAATGATCAAACTTTGCATATATATTCGGGTCATCCAATGGGCTTATTTCCGTCTAGTGAAGAGGCTCCGCGTGTTGTAGTTACCAACGGTATGATGATACCAAATTATTCTAAACCCGATGATTGGGAGAAATTTAATGCCTTAGGGGTTTCACAATATGGGCAAATGACGGCTGGGTCATTCATGTACATAGGGCCCCAAGGAATTGTGCACGGAACAACTATTACCGTTATGAATGCTTTTCGTAAAGTACTGAATAAGGGCGAAAGCGCTAAAGGTAAAATCTTTTTAACGGCAGGCTTAGGTGGTATGAGTGGTGCTCAGCCGAAAGCTGGCAATATTGCTCAATGTATTACGGTATGTGCTGAACTTAATGCTCATGCTGCCACAAAGCGACATCAACAAGGCTGGGTTGATGAACTTATTGATGATATGGATGTTTTGATTAAGCGTGTAAAAGTTGCTCAAGCTAAACAAGAAGTAGTTTCGATTGCTTATATTGGAAATATAGTCAACGTTTGGGAAAGCTTCTATGAACAGGATATCTATATTCATTTAGGCTCAGACCAAACCTCACTTCACAACCCCTGGTCTGGTGGTTATTACCCTATTGACATGAGTTACGAAGAATCTAATCGTTTGATTGGTGAACAACCAGAGGTGTTTAAAAGTAAAGTGCAAGCAACCTTAATACGCCATGCTGAGGCTATTAATAAACATACTGCGCTAGGAACCTATTTTTTTGATTATGGCAATGCCTTTTTATTAGAAGCTTCTAAAGCTGGCGCTGATGTTATGGCCAAAAATAGTATTGATTTTAAATACCCTTCATATGTTCAAGATATTCTTGGCCCGATGTGTTTTGATTATGGGTTTGGACCATTTCGTTGGGTATGTACCTCAGGAAAATCAGAAGATTTAGATAAAACTGATGATATTGCAGCGCAAGTACTTAAAACGCTAATGCAGGATGCGCCAGAAGAGATTCAGCAGCAAATGCAAGATAACATTACTTGGATTGAAGAGGCTAAACAAAATAAGTTAGTGGTTGGCTCACAAGCCCGTATTCTTTATGCTGATGCTCAAGGGCGCATGGAAATTGCTAAAGCATTTAATGATGCTATACATGCTGGTGAAATTGGTCCGGTAGTTTTAGGTCGAGATCACCATGATGTTTCAGGTACCGATTCACCGTTTCGTGAAACCTCTAATATTTACGATGGTAGTCGATTTACTGCTGATATGGCGATACATAATGTTATCGGTGATAGTTTTCGTGGTGCAACCTGGGTATCGATCCATAATGGCGGCGGCGTTGGTTGGGGAGAGGTGATTAATGGCGGCTTTGGTATGCTACTTGATGGCTCTGCAGCTTGCGAACGTCGCCTAAAATCAATGTTATTGTTTGATGTTAATAACGGTATTGCCCGTCGAAGCTGGGCACGTAACGAAGAAGCTGATTTTGCTATTAAGCGAGAAATGGCTAGAACGCCAAAGTTAAAAGTGACTTTAGCAAATCGGGTTGAAGAACATATTATAGATAAACTATCATTTTAAAACGTCTGGCTATGCAAAGACATATATAAAAAAGCGCTGATGGTTTAGTTAACTCAGCGTTTTTTTTGTAAGTTATTAGCCAAGCGGTTTAATTGATATTAACCATCAAAATTTATGACATAGCTGAAACTATAGAATCAACTTAAGCTTTTAGTGATTAACTAAAAAATCAAGTGGCTACCTAATCTATACTTGTCACCTGGTGAGGTTAAAATAGCGACAGTTACCACACCTTGTTTTGACCAAGTTCGACGTTTCACCTGTAAGCAAGGAGTAGTGTTAGCAATATTTAATTGCTGACAGACATTATCACTGGCGATCACGGCTTCAATTTCATGGGTAGCTTCAGTTAACGGTGTAACAGCAGACAAGTATTCGTGCGGCGTTATCTCAGTGAAGTTTTGTTGTAAATATTCAGGTACTAGGTCAGCGTTAACAAAACGTTGTTCTAGCTGAATGGCCTGATCATTTTCAAAGTGTAAAATTTCAGAGTAAAAGATTTTTTCGCCAGATGTTACGTTGAGTAAAATTGCTATTTCGTCTGCTACGGCCTCCGATTTTAATGCTATTTGATGCGCTTTATGTTGATGGCCACGATCGTTAATTTCATCACTTATGTTACGTATTTCTAATACCGATGATTGAGATTTGAACGTTGCAACAAAAGTTCCAGCGCCTTGCGAGCGCACCAGAATACCTTGTTCGGTTAGTTCTTGTAATGCGCGCCTTGCCGTCATTCGACTGACATTAAATTGCTGTGTTAATTCATTTTCTGAGGGAACTCTAGCATTCTGTGGCCATTTTCCAGACTCAATATTTTCACGAATAAATTGCTTGATAATAGTATATTTAGCTAGTTTATCTGGTGTTATTACTTTGCTTTTATTCTGGTTGTCAGACATGAATTTCGCTATCTTTACTGGCTGTATCAATTAGCAATACCATGGCATAAATTTATGTAAAAATCAATACTTGTATATACAAGTTGCGATTTGGCCATTTTATAGGTAAAATTTTTGTTATTAAGTATTTATTACTCAGTATTCATTTCAATAGGCAATTACTTTTACATAGACAGTGCTGGCTTTTTGGTTTTTTACTTGGCGACTTTTTGGGCAGTTCTGCTATCAAGTGGCTGAACTTTACAATTTTCACCGCGATTGTAAACTTGTTTCTCGAAAAATTTAACCGCGAGAAATTAGCAGCCCTTATGTTTTCTTTATTGTAACAAGGTAACGTTATGCAACACTATTCACACTGGCAAACACTTTTCATTAATGTCAATTTAGCAACGATGAGAGAAGGTAGCGATGGTTACGGTGAAGTTATGGCTGCAGCTCTGGCGGTTAGAGCAGATAAAATTGTTTGGTTAGGAAAAATGTCCGACTTACCTGCAGCGTTTTTAAGTGTAGGTAATACCGATAGCACAAAAAAAAAGTTAACAATTATTGATGGAAAAGGCCAATGGCTAACGCCAGGCTTGATAGATTGTCATACTCACCTCGTTTATGGTGGTAATCGTGCCAATGAATTTGAAATGCGCTTACAGGGTAAAAGCTACCAAGAAATTGCTCAAGCGGGTGGCGGAATTTTATCGACAGTCAAGGCAACACGAGAGGCAAGCGAAGCGTCATTGTTAGCCAGTGCATTACCGCGATTAGCAGCACTTCATCAACAAGGCGTGACTACCGTAGAAATAAAATCAGGTTATGGTTTAGATACCCAAAGTGAAATAAAAATGCTAAACGTTGCTAATCAATTAGCTAATGAGCTTCCGGTCACTATCCAACGTACTTTTCTTGGCGCACATGCCTTGCCTAGTGAATATAAAAATGATGCTGATGCCTACCTTGATTTGGTTTGTGAAAGCATGTTACCAAAGATTGCTAATGCAAATTTAGCTGATGCGGTTGATGTATTTTGTGAGGGAATTGGCTTTAACCTTAAACAAACAAAGCGAGTTTTTGATGCAGCCCGGCAGTGTAAGCTACCCATTAAAGTCCACGCCGAGCAATTATCTAACTTAGGTGCAACAGAGCTTGCTGCTGATTACAAAGCACTATCTTCTGATCATATTGAATTTTTGGATGAAGCGG
>Ga0115006_10000592_pt1 | contig 20106 bp, 21 predicted proteins | sample ArcOceMetagenome_3_FD_88943 | JGI IMG/M metagenome (GOLD analysis project Ga0115006, IMG submission 88943) | Marine eukaryotic phytoplankton communities from Arctic Ocean - Arctic Ocean- Svalbard ARC20M Metagenome | ecosystem: Environmental > Aquatic > Marine > Oceanic | place: Arctic Ocean...
AATGGTGCGGGTCAAGAGACTTGAACTCTCACATCTTGCGATACTGGAACCTAAATCCAGCGCGTCTACCAATTCCGCCAAACCCGCATTACATACAATTTTTATAGAGATTTGAACTCTTTTTTCACCGAAGTGAATGGTGGCTACACCGGGACTCGAACCTGGGACCCCATCATTATGAGTGATGTGCTCTAACCAACTGAGCTATGTAGCCATTACCAACCTGCTTGGTAGCAAGTGCGGCGTATTATGCTAACCTACATGCCTTTCGTCAACCGTTTTTTGAAAAAAACATGGTAGTTTTTAGTTGATTGCTTATTGCTTGTTCAAATTGAGGCATAACTATGCACAAAATTAAAAATATCCTGTAAATATTATAGTGTGAAAACATTAAATCCTTCAACTAAGCGATACCATTATCACTGAATCATTCTTTAACTAAGTGTGAAATGTAATATGACCCTAAACTAAACGATGAATATCAGTGTTAACAGAGTTGTTAACTGAGTTATTTACCGAGTCGCGAATTCGGTTGTGTCAATAATTTTTTAACAGTAAGCTTAGGTAGTCCAAGTGATATTTATTTAATATAAAAAACCGATGACTTGGTGTTGTATGAAGCATGATTTATGGTATGAAGAATGAATTATCGTGTGAAAATAAGTCCTAGTGTTTATGATTAGTTATATTAGGAGGAATCGGTAATTATTGACATGAGATTATTCTGCAAGACAAGCACAGTATGTAACCATTTACTGGCTTTATAGTCGTTTTACTCGATTGTCCTCACTAAGAAGTTTAATTGACGTATAAAAAAGGATAAAAACCTAAGGTAGGCTTTTATCCTTCGATAATCAAAATAGTATATAAACAACCAAAACATTATTTGGAGAAGTTGAACATTATTTAGAGAGGTTAAACATTAAATCTAAAGTGGATTACGTCGCCATCTTTTACTCGGTAGTCTTTACCTTCTAAACGCCATTTACCTGCTTCTTTTGCGCCCGATTCACCGTTAAATTCAATAAAATCATTGTAGCCTACAATTTCAGCACGTATAAACCCTTTTTCAAAGTCAGTGTGAATAACGCCTGCTGCTTGTGGTGCGGTAGCATTTTGTTTTACTGTCCATGCGCGTACTTCTTTTACACCAGCAGTAAAATATGTTTGCAGTTGTAATAAACCATAACCAGAGTTAATGACGCGATTTAAACCGGGCTCTTCTAACCCCATTTCAGCCATAAACTCTGCACGGTCTTCATCGTCCATTTCTGATAATTCACCTTCAACCTCGGCACATACGGCAACAACAACAGCACCTTCTTTGTCAGCAATAGCCTGTACTGTATCTAAATGTGGATTGTTTTCAAAGCCATCGTCATTAACATTAGCAATGTACATAGTAGGTTTTATGGTTAAGAAGTTTAAATAACTTACTGCAGCGATTTCTTCTTTAGATAAGTTTAATGAACGTACCATTTCACCGTCTTCTACATGAGCTAATATTTTTTCGAGTACAGGTAATTCAAATTTAGCGTCTTTATCGCCACCCTTAGCTCGCTTAGCTTGGCGTTGAATAGCACGTTCTGCGGTATCCATATCAGCTAGGGCTAGCTCGGTATTAATAACATCGATGTCATCAGCGGGATCAATTTTATTGGCAACGTGAATAATGTTATCGTTATCAAAACAGCGTACAACATGGCCGATGGCATCGGTTTCGCGAATATTAGCAAGAAATTTATTACCTAAGCCTTCACCTTTTGACGCACCAGCAACTAAACCAGCGATATCAACAAACTCCATTGTTGTAGCAATGACCCGTTCTGGTTTAACAATAGTAACCAGTTTATCTAAACGGGGATCAGGAACGGGTACGACACCAGTATTGGGTTCAATAGTACAAAAAGGAAAGTTTGCTGCTTCAATACCAGCTTTTGTTAACGCGTTGAACAAGGTAGATTTACCGACATTAGGTAAGCCAACGATACCACATTTAAAACCCATAATTTTGTACCTGCTAATTGTTTTTTAAAATATTTATTCGGCTTTAAACGAGTGTAAGCGATGTTGCGCTTTTTTTAAGTCGTCTGTTAACCAGAGTGTGAAGCAACGACTTGCTTCATCAATTACGTGTTCGATTTTAATCTGTTCTATTTTAGGTGCCTTGCCCAGAACATGGCCGGTAACTTTATCGCGGTGTCCAGGGTGACCAATACCAATACGAAGTCTATAAAAATCTTTATTATTGGCTAAGCAAGCAATAATATCTCGTAAGCCATTGTGTCCACCATGGCCGCCGCCTTGCTTTATTTTACACACGCCTGGTTGCATGTCTAATTCATCATGGGCAACGAGTATTTGATCAGTGCTTATTTTAAAAAAATTAGCGAGGGGAGCTAAAGCGTGACCACTTCGATTCATAAAGGTCGTAGGAATTAATAAGTGAATAAGGTGACCAGCGATTAATCCTTTGCCATATAGGCCAGAATATTTTTTTTCGGGGCGCAGTGAAATGTTATGACAACGAGCAAGCTCTTCGACAAACCATACACCAGCATTGTGTCGTGTTTTAGTGTATTCGGGGCCAGGATTACCTAGCCCCGCAATTAATTTAATAGTCATTATTTATATCATTATAAATAAAGGTAACTATTATTCTGCAGCAGGAGCTTCTTCAGCTGGTGCAGCTTCGTCATCATCGTTTGATTTAGCCGCTTTAGGTGCGTTAGCAGACACAACTGCTAAATCATGATCTTCACCTTTAGCTAGTTCATCAGAGGTAACGCCTGATGGCATAGTAACATCTGATAAGTGTAAAGTTTGACCAAGTTCTAAATCAGCTAAATCAATAGCAATAAACTCAGGTAAATCTTTAGGCAAACAGGTAATAGCAATTTCATTCATATGGTGAGAAATATTAGCGCCTGTTTTAGCTGCTACATCTTCATTAATGAAGTGAATAGGTGCGTTAGCATGAACTACATGGTTAGCATCAATGCGCATAAAGTCTAAGTGCATTACCAATTGCTTGAATGGATGACGTTGCATGTCTTTAATTAAACATTCTACTGGCTTACCAGCAATATTCAATGTTAGTACTTGTGAATAGAACGCTTCTTCTTGTTGGGCACGGTAAACATTTTTGTGCTCTAAAGTTAATGATAAAGGTTCTTGGTTTTCACCGTATAAAATAGCAGGAACTTTGTTCGCGTGACGTAGGCGGCGGCTCGCACCTTTCCCCAAATCAGTACGTACTTCAGCTTCTAATGTTAATAAATCAGTCATGTTAATACTCTTTTGTTGTATAAGTTAGAAAACTTAAAAATTAAATCTTGTTTTTTGCGACCAAAAACAAGGTGATACTCTTTAAAATCTGAATATAACGCTTGAACTTGCCCTACTCAGATAAAAAAGGCGGCGAATAATAACATTTTATCTTGGAGATGGCTATTAATTAAAATCAATAATTATTGTGTAAACTTTGGCTACAAAAATTAAAAAAGCAGCCTTGCTAAGGCTGCTTGTAATAAATAAGTATGGCAAAATATAAGGGGAATTAATCAAACATTGCCGAAATCGATTCTTCGTTACTTACACGTCGAATAGCTTCACTTAACATACCACTTAAGGTTAGTTGGCGAACCATTTTAAGGGCTTTAATATCGTCAGATAGTGGGATAGAGTCAGTTACCACGACTTCATCGATAACAGATGCCTTCAAATTCTCTGCTGCATTACCTGATAGAACAGGATGCGTCGCATAAGCAATTACACGTTTTGCGCCATGTTCTTTAAGTGCTTCTGCCGCTTTAGCAAGGGTTCCACCCGTATCAATCATGTCATCAACAATAATACAATCACGGCCTTCTACTTCACCAATAATATGCATCACTTGAGCAATGTTAGCTTTTGGACGACGTTTATCTATGATTGCTAAATCAGCATCATCCAGTAACTTAGCAACAGCGCGAGCACGCACTACGCCACCAATATCAGGTGATACTACAACAGGGTTATCAAGCTGACGATTTTGCATGTCATCAAGTAGTATTGGCGTACCAAAAGCATTGTCTACAGGCACATCAAAGAAACCTTGGATTTGTTCTGCATGTAAATCAACAGTTAATACACGGTCAACACCAACGCTGGATAAAAAGTCGGCAACAACTTTGGCGGTTATGGGCACACGAGCACTACGTACACGTCGGTCTTGGCGAGCATAACCAAAATAGGGTATTACTGCTGTGATACGGCCTGCTGAGGCACGACGCAGAGCGTCTATCATTACAATAAGTTCCATTAAGTTATTATTGGTTGGAGCACAGGTCGATTGAATAATAAATACATCCGCACCGCGAACATTTTCATTGATTTCAACACTGATTTCACCATCACTAAAACTACCGACTTTAGCATCACCCAAAGGCATATATAGGCGATTAGCAATTTTTTTGGCCAGTTCAGGGGTGGCATTACCCGCAAAGATTTTCATGTCAGTCACTTTCGATTCCTCAGAAATATTTGACATTAATAGTAGGCTTAATAATTGTTGAGTAATTATCAAACAATATACGCAGACTTAATTTTAGCACTTATGTTATGTATATAACCAATAATATAATGATGACTAGCCTATTAAGTTTACAACTTTCGTTAACGTTTTACATGTGTTTCGTTAGCTTTGCTACGCTGCTAGCCAATGGCGAAGTATTAATACCCCGAGCAACAAACGAACTAATACCTTCAGGCAGCTTTGCTTGAATGGCTAACGCCTCTTTTTGACTAGAAAATGTGCTGAATATACACGCACCTGTACCTGTCATCCTAGAGGGAGCATATTCTAACAACCAAGCCAGTAAGTTGGCAACCTCAGGATACTGTTTTATTACTACGCCCTGACAATCATTGCAGAAGTTACTACTCATAAAATTAGCATTTATCAGTAAGCTTTTTACTAGTGTTGGCGAGTTACGAGGTAAGTTTTTAGCCGTAAAGACTGATATGGTTGATATATTACACTGAGGCTTAGAGACTAGGTACCATAATTCAGGTGGTTGAATTGCCGTTAATTTTTCGCCTATGCCTTGTGCAAAAGCAGAAAATCCATGAATGAACACCGGCACATCTGCTCCTAAACCCAAACCTAAAGTTGCTAGCTCGTCATTTGATAATTGACATTGCCATAAATGATTCAGTGCTATTAACACCGTTGCAGCATTAGAAGAGCCGCCTCCTAAGCCACCCCCCATAGGTAATATTTTATTAATCGTGATTTGTACACCAAAATCAGTATTCGATTTATGTTGCAGCAATTGTGCTGCCTTAACAATTAAATTGTCATTGTAGGCAACACCTTTAATTGGTGTAACTAGATCAATTACTGAGTTCTTTGTTACCGTGAAGGTAACTGAATCACCATAATCAAGAAATTGAAACAGTGTTTCAAGCTCGTGATAACCATCAGAGCGCTGAGCTGTAATGTGTAAAAATAAATTTATTTTAGCGGGTGAAGGAAAAGTAACGCTTGTATTTATAAAACGGTTTTCAGGTTTAGCTGTTGTCATAAAAATATCTTATTTAAATACTTAGTGTTGTTACAATTACAATTAACGCGGGGAAACCGACCAATGATTGATCACTATTTTAATTATTAAGCTACCTTGGTTAATATTTATTTGCGTAGGTAACGAAAATTGCTCTATCTGTTGATAACCCTGGTATTTTATCTGCCATGTTTGCTGCTGGTATTGACTTGATAATATTTCAGGTAAGCCTGTAATATTATTGTAAATTATCACATCACTTTGCTGATAAGCGAGACCTTTTAACCAAAACTGTAAGGCATCTGTTGGTAATGTTAACCCAGTTAGTGAGTAAATAAGGTTAGTAAGATCATCACTTTGGTAAGTTGTACCCTCAACCACTACAGTATGTAAACCATTGTTGGATAATAACTTTAGAACATTGATACCTAAATAACTGGTTAAATTTAATTGTTGATTTTTTTGGTTATTATCTACTTGCCATGCTAAATTCGCACTGTTGCGGTTACCGGCCTCCAAAAAAGCTATTTTTCCTTTGACTTGCCATGCAGATAGCGCCGTTAATGCCTGTATACGCTCGCTTTGTGTTTGTTTAATTAAGGGAGACGATATTCTTGTGTTCGTTACACTACAACTGGTTAATGTTACTATTAATGTTAATGTTAGGAATACAGCTACTAACTTAGCGTAGATAGCCGGTATGTTAAAAAAAGTAACAATCATTTTAATTTAGATATTATTAAGCAATATGTTATTGGAACATAGCTTTTTAGTACTTGTAAATAGCTCTATAAAATTAGTAGATTTAACCTACACCGTATTTAAATTACGGCTATTGGGGTATACTTTAGATATTAGCTGAATTTAGCATGTTAAATATGTTTTAAAATAGGTTTTTTATTTTGTCCATTGTTGCTGTTGGAATTAATCATAAAACTGCGCCAGTCGCGGTTAGAGAAAAAATATCTTTTAATCCAGATAGGCTTTCTAGTGCCCTGCAAGAAATGCTTAGCGCGGTGAAATGTCGCGAAGTCGCTATTCTCTCAACGTGTAATAGAACAGAGTTATATTTGGTACAAGAGGGTGATTTTAGCTCAACTCAACAACGCTTAGTACAGTGGCTTGAAAATTACCACAAAGTGCCATCATCAACAATCTTATCCAGTTTATATTGGCACCAAGATCAGCAAGCGGTTAATCACATGATGCGTGTTGCCTGTGGTCTCGATTCAATGGTCTTAGGTGAGCCACAAATTCTTGGACAAATGAAGCAAGCATACAGTCAAGCTAAATCTGCTGGCTCTATGTCTGTTATAATGGACAGGCTATTTCAACGCACCTTTGGAGTAGCAAAGCAGGTTAGAACCGAAACAGAAATTGGTGCCAGCGCCGTGTCAGTTGCCTTTGCTTCAGTGAATCTTGCAAAACATATATTCGGTAGCCTTGAAAAAACGAAAGTACTCTTGGTTGGTGCTGGTGAAACTATAGATTTAGTGGCGAAACATTTATACGAAAATAAAGTAGGCAAAATCACGGTTGCAAACCGAACAATAGCTAAAGCAGAAGCTATGGCACATCAAATCGGTGCCGATATTATTACTCTTGCACAAATTCCTGAGTATATGTGTAATGCTGATATAGTTATTAGCTCGACAGCGTCTACCTTACCTATTATTGGTAAAGGTATGGTTGAACAAGCATTAGCGGCTCGAAAACATCAACCAATATTTATGGTTGATCTTGCTGTACCTCGTGACATAGAAGAACAGGTCTCAGAATTAGAAGACGTGTTTTTATACACAGTCGATGACTTACAGGGCATTATTGCTAAAAATATTGAAAATCGCCGAAAGGCAGCGGTAGAGGCTGAAGGTATTGTTAATCACCAATCAGACAATTTTATGTCTTGGTTAAGAGGCTTAAATACGCAAGATACGGTTATTAATTATCGTAAACAATGTTTAGATAATCGTGATGTTTTACTAGAAAAAGCCTTAGTACAGTTAAAAAATGGTAAGGACAGTGAAGCGGTATTATCTGAACTAGCTATTAAATTAACCAATAAATTAATGCATGCACCAACGAATGCTTTGCAGTCTGCTGCGCAAGGTGGCGAACTTGATAAACTGATTTATTTACGTGATATTCTTAACATAGAAACCAAAAGTTAAACCATTTAACTAGCTTTATTGGTATTCTTGCATTCAAGTAATATTTAATCACCTGTTTGATTATTACTGGTTGCATTTCCCGTTGACTACAACAATTCATTAATCCTAATTTATACAAGCTATTAAGCTCAGTACATTAAATTTTTTGAGCCTACTCATCGAGTAATATATTTGTTCTGTTAGGGTAACCAACCCTATAAAGCACAACAGTAATGAATTTTTTCAGCTTAGTTAATTTAATTGTTATTACTGTGATAGAATATCTAAAATTTATTTTTTCTAATCAAAAATATAAGAACATTTTAATGAAATCATCAGTTTATCAGAAGCTTGAAATGCTAGTTGAGCGTTTCGAGGAAGTACAAGCTTTATTATCCGATCCTGAAACAATTAGCAATCAAGAAAAATTTCGCGCCCTGTCTAAAGAATTTAAGCAGCTTGATGCTGTTACCTCAGTTTTTAATAAATATAAAAGCGCTGAAGATGATTTTTCTACCGCCGAACTGATGCTTAAAGATGATGATCCTGACATGCGAGAAATGGCGCAGGAAGAGTATAAGGCCGCTAAAAAAGCGGTATCAGCAATAGCCGATGAATTACAAATTCTATTATTGCCTCGTGATCCAAATGATGACAATAACTGTTTTGTAGAAATTCGAGCTGGGGCAGGTGGTGACGAAGCGGCAATTTTTGCGGGTGATTTATTTAGAATGTATAGTCGTTATGCTGAAAAGCAAGGCTGGAAAATTGAATTGATGAACACCAACGAAAGCGAACAAGGTGGATACAAAGAGCTAATAATGAAAATTAATGGTGAAGGTGTTTATGGTCATATGAAATTTGAATCAGGTGGGCACCGCGTTCAACGTGTTCCTGAAACAGAGTCACAAGGCCGAGTTCATACGTCAGCCTGTACTGTGGTAGTCATGCCTGAAATACCTGAATCAGAGGCGATTGAAATTAATAAAGCTGATTTAAAAGTTGATACTTTTCGCGCCTCAGGTGCTGGTGGTCAGCATGTAAACAAAACTGATTCAGCTATTCGTATTACCCATATTCCATCGGGTGTTGTGGTTGAATGTCAAGATCAGCGTTCACAACATAAAAATAGAGCGCAAGCAATGTCTGTTCTGCAAGCGCGTTTACAACAAGCTGAAGACGAGAAACGTCGAAGTGAAGAAGAGTCTTCACGACGAAATCTAGTCGCCAGTGGTGACAGATCTGAGCGTATTCGTACTTACAATTTCCCTCAAGGGCGAATGAGTGATCATCGTATTAACTTAACCTTGTACCGTCTTAACGAAATAATGGAAGGCAGTTTGCAACTAATTATGGAGCCAATTATGCAAGAAAACCAAGCAGATTTGTTGGCTGAATTAGCTGAACAGCATTAGCGATTATTTTGCTTACCGTGCAACCAACACATCATGATTTAGCTACTTGGCTAAAATATGGGATGCAAATACTATCGATAAGCTCTGATAGTGCCAAGCTTGATGCGGAAATATTATTAGCATTTTTGCTCAATAAAGAACGCACCTACTTACTTACATGGCCAGACAAATTATTAGATAAAATGCAGCAGCAGGCTTTTATGCAATTATTAACAAGGCGAAGTTCAGGTGAGCCAATTGCCTATATAGTAGGAACAAAAGAATTTTGGTCACTGCCTTTGCATGTTTCACCGGTAACACTTATTCCCCGGCCAGATACGGAGGTACTGGTGGAGTTGGTGCTTAAACATTATGCCAATATCCCTAAATTACGTTGCTTAGATTTAGGTACAGGTACTGGTGCCATTGCGTTGGCATTAGCCTCAGAGCAACCTCTTTGGCAAATAGATGCTATTGATTTTAGTCGCGAGGCTGTTAAATTAGCTCAACATAATGCGCAAAGTTTACACCTCAACAATGTGACTATTTATCAAAGTAATTGGTTTAGCGCTCTAAATGAAGTTACCTTTGATGTTATTGTATCGAATCCACCCTATATTGATGTACTCGATGAAAACCTCTCATATGGCGATGTTCGTTTTGAACCTAAGTCGGCTTTGGTGGCTAATGAACATGGTCTTGGCGATATCAAGTTTATCGCTAAACGTGCCATAAAATTTCTTAATCCTAATGGAAAGTTATTTTTTGAGCACGGTTATCAACAAGGTAAGTCAGTAAGAGATATCCTGCATAGTTTAGGGTATGTTAGTATTGAAACGGTTAACGATTTTAATAACCATGAACGTATAACTTGGGCAGAAATGACAAATAACCATCACTAAAATTAGTTATAAGCCGTTAAGGCAAATACCCTGTAAAATCGCTAGACTAGCGATATTTTTGAATAAAGGAAGAGTATTGAAACATTTACATATAACATTAGCAGTCCTGAGCTTTACATTATTTACGTATCGTTTTATTTTAACTTTAATTGAGTCGCAAAAACTTAATCGTAAGTGGCTAAAAATTAGCCCGCATGTCATCGATACCTTATTGCTTATTGCAGGGATCTCACTTGCCGTTAAGTTACATTTAAACCCTATGGAACACCTGTGGTTACTAGAAAAGATTATTGCTTTGTTTGCATATTTTTTTACAGCTTATTACACCCTTAAGCTAGCTCGTAATAAGCCCATGCAAGTTTTAGGCTTTATAGGCGCTGCAGGTTGGATGATGCTAATTGTACGTTTAGCTACCACAAGAGAACCCTTTTTCTTCATGTAATATAAACAAGCAATAAATATTATATTGCTTGCGGAGTAATAAATTAACTTGTTATGAATGAATTGTTTTTATCAGAACTCACCTCAGTAGATAAAGATTTACTGCAAAAGCTAGTACTACTTGAAGAGCATATATTTGCAGATGAGCCTAGTGCTAATCAAATAGCTGAGACTTCGCTTGATAGCCTAGAACTTATCGTTGAACAATGTATTGCTGTTATTGACGACATTGAATCGCCATTAGAAAAAGCCGAGGTGCTATTAAACGAGTTGTATTTTCAACACTTATTTATTGACCGACATAAAAATATTTGGCCATTAGCCACTTATAGTGTTGCCAAAGGGCTAAATCAAAGAGCCATGTCACCAATAATAAAAGCAGCACTCATTAAAGAAATTATTACGGCTTGTGGTTTTGATACGGAGCTAGTCTTTATTCCCAATAAAATTATGGTCAGGCTGTGCTGTGATGAACAATATGCCATTATTTTTGATCCCGTAAACGGACAATCCTTGGATTGGGCTGAACTCGATATCCGATTAGATGAGTTGTCAGGTGATCCCGCGCAACATAATTTGCAAGCCATAGACGATAGTGTTGTGTTAGTTGAACATTTATCTTCATTAAAGGCGGTATTAATTAGAGAAAAATTATTTGCTAAAGCACTGGTTTGTATTGATGTACTCTTAGCTTTAAACCCCGATGACCCCCTACAACGTAGAGATCGCGGATTTTTATTGCACCAGCTAGATTGTTTTAAAGTAGCGGTTGATGATTATCGTTATTTTGTTGAGCAATGCCCAAAAGATCCTGCCGCCAAAATCCTTAAGTTACAACTTGATAAAATTGATGTTGTCAATAACGTACTGCATTAATGTTTTACTAGTCAAATAATCATTAATATATGAGGTTATGTAATGCTCGATGATAGTTTAAATACAGTACCACTTATTACTAATGACGCCGTTGTACTTGGTCTTTTAGCACTAATACTGGGTTTAGTTTTTTATACTTCAACGAGTAAACATAAGGCTTGCCAAAAATTTTATACCTATATTCCAGCACTTCTAATGTGTTATCTATTACCGTCGTTGTTAAATACCTTTGGTATTGTTAGCGCTGAGGTCAGTAATGTTGATGAAGTCGCTAAGTATTTCTTGTTACCGGCTTGTTTAGTCCTGTTAACCCTAAGCATAGATGTAAAGGCAATTATTGGCTTAGGCAGTAAAGCTATCATTATGTTTTTAACAGGTACCGTTGGTGTCGTTATTGGTGGCCCCATAGCACTTCTCGTTGTGTCATTTATATGGCCAGAACTCATTGGTGTTTCTGGACCTGAAGCTGTTTGGCGAGGTATGGCGGCTTTAGCGGGTAGTTGGATTGGCGGCGGCGCCAATATGCTAGCCATGAAAGAAATTTATGAGGCCGATGGTCAAATCTTTACCATAATGGTGACGGTCGATATTGTTGTCGCTAATATTTGGATGGCTGGACTTTTATACATTGCTGCAAATCACAAGGCTATAGATGAGAAAAGTGGTGCGGATACCTCAGGTATTGATAAATTAATAGCACAAGTGGAAGCATACCAAAAAGCCAACAAACGTATTCCTGAACTTAAAGACTTCATGCTTATACTCGCTGTTGCCCTTGGTACTGCTGGTTTAGCCCATTTTTCTGCGGATTTACTGGTGCCATTTTTTCAAGAGAACTATCCAGCAACGAAAAAATTTAGTTTACACAGTAAATTATTTTGGATAATTGTTATCGTTACTACGATTGGCTTAGCCCTGTCATTTACTAAAGTAAGACGTCTCGAATCCGTAGGAGCTTCCAAAGTAGGTAGTAGCTTTTTATATATTTTAGTGGCAACCATAGGCTTGCATATGGATATTACTCAAATTGCCGAAGCACCTAAGTATGTGGTTATTGGTATTATATGGATGCTTATTCATATTGCCTTACTCTTTTTAGTGGGTAAGTTAATAAAAGCACCTATTTTTTATTTAGCTGTGGGTAGTAAAGCCAATATTGGCGGTGCTGCTTCAGCGCCAGTTATTGCTTCGGCATTTCATCCTTCATTAGCACCTGTTGGTGTTTTGTTAGCAGTTTTTGGTTACGCGCTAGGAACTTATATGGCATGGCTTTGTGGCCAGCTTATGCGTATTATTGGCAGTTAACTATTACCATGAATCAGTATATTATCATTCATATCAATAGAGCCCTTTTATTGGTTAATAAGCAAGTTAACGTATTTTTATTCATTTTTAGCATTAAATTTTTAATTTATGCTGTATTTAGGAAAGTTTTATGACAATAACATCTGTATCAGTCAAAGGTATTGAAATTGCTAATGACAAACCATTTGTTTTATTTGGTGGCATGAATGTGCTTGAGTCTCGTGACCTTGCCATGAAAATTGCTGAGCATTACCTAGAAGTTACACAAAAGCTTGGTATACCTTATGTGTTTAAAGCATCATTTGATAAAGCTAATCGATCATCGGTTAACTCATACCGAGGGCCTGGTTTAGATGCAGGATTAAAAATATTTGAAGAAATAAAATCAACGTTTAATGTACCTATTATTACTGATGTGCATGAGTCTTATCAGGCACAACCTGTGAGTGAAGTAGTTGACGTTATTCAATTACCAGCGTTCTTGGCTAGGCAAACAGATCTTGTAGTTGCTATGGCTAAAACAGGGGCGGTAATTAATGTTAAAAAACCACAGTTTTTAGCTGCGCACGAAATGAAGCATATTATTACAAAGTTTGATGAAGCTGGTAATAATGACATTATTTTATGTGAGCGAGGTAGTTGTTACGGCTACAATAACCTTGTTGTTGATATGCTAGCCATGGACGAAATGAAGTCGTACGCGCCAGTTATTTTTGATGCCACGCATGCTTTACAAAAACCAGGGGGCCGAGCAGATAGCGCCGATGGCCGCAGAGCGCAAGCCGCACAACTTGCTAGAAGTGGTATGGCAATTGGTATTGCTGGTTTATTTATTGAATCTCACCCTGAACCAAGTCAGGCAAAATGCGACGGCCCTTGTGCACTACCGTTGGATAAATTAGCACCCTACTTAACACAAATGAAAGCGCTGGACGACTTAGTAAAAGGTTTTTCGCCATTGATCACAGAATAAATATTTGTAGCCTATTTTTTAAAATTATAGCAATAAATAAACGAATAATTAACTCATAAAAAAAGGTGTCTTAGGACACCTTTTTTTATTTTCACCTTAGAATAAGGTGTTACTTCAGTAATGTGCGAGCATTTATGAAATATTGTTTTAGCAACTATTCCTGTTTACGTAAATCAATAGTCAACCTGACTAGTATTAACGTAATTAGAGCATAGTGCAATTTTATTATTTAGAAATTAAATTTGTTTTAGCTAATTTTACTGGTTTGTTACTATTAACTAATTGTTTTTCATTAGCAAAATAAATTTTATTTGGTGATGAAATAATTTTAATTTTATGTTCAGTTAATGATAATTTTAAGCTTTTGTGTGCATAAGCCTTAATTTTATTACTGTCAAGGGCTACTGATTTTTCAAGCTGTATTGCTTGAATATCGGCATAAGTTGTTGTGCTCAATAATAACGTCGTCAAAAAGCTAAAAAGTAAATTAGTTTTATTAATACCTAGTCTCATAATATTTATCCTTTTAATAGCCTAATAATATATTTTTAATCAAAAGTAGATCTATTAAGACTTTATCTCACTTCAATTAAATTGTTTCAAAATAGCGCGTATGGGTTGGAATCACACGCCATATATGGCTTTTATAAAAAATCGAGATGATGTCCTCTATCTACGTTGTTAATAGTACGTGAAATTTTTATAAAAAAGAAATGACTTAAATTAATGTTATGCATTAGATAATCTAATGTATTATTGTTATGATTAATACAAAATATTTTATTATAAATAGCACATAATTAGATGCTGAATTTTTATTTTTTTAAGGTGTACCCTTGGCTAATAGATTACCTCCTTTAAAAGCACTCAGAGCCTTTGAAGCCTCAGCTCGACAGCTTAGTTTTACCCGAGCAGCTGAAGAACTTTTTGTTACACAAGCAGCAATAAGTCATCAAATTAAATCTTTAGAAGAACATTTAGGTATAAAATTATTTATGCGAAAAAATCGTGCGTTACTCTTAACAGAAGAGGGACAATCTTATTACCTCGATATTAAAGATATTTTTACGTTGTTATATGATGCGACAGAACGCTTATTAAATCGTGGAGCAAAGGGTGCTATAACGGTTAGTTCTCAAGCAAGCTTTGCAATTCAATGGTTGGTACCTAAGCTAACCGCATTTAATGCGTTACATGAAGATATTGATGTCAGAATTAAAGCGGTTGACCAACCAGAGAACTCGTTAACTGAAGATGTTGATGTAGCAATTTATTATGGCCGAGGTCGCTGGCCAAATATCCATGCCGACAAGCTGCATACTGAATATATTATTCCAGTTTGCTCTCCCTTATTAGCTCAAGAAAATACTATAAATGGTAAACCTGCACTGCTGTCATTCGACGATTTGTCTAAACATACATTATTGCATGACACGTCGAGAAAAGACTGGAAACGTTGGTTCAAGCAAGTAGGTGTTAAAGCACCTAATGTAAATCATGGGCCTATTTTTAGCCATTCTGCTATGGTTTTACAAGCAGCTCTGCATGGCCAAGGTGTTGCATTGGCATACAGCGTACTTGCTCAGCCTGACATTGATTCAGGACGTTTAATTTGTCCTTTTAACGATGTATTAGTAAGTAAAAATGCTTACTTTATTGTGTGCAGAGAAGACCAAAAAGATAATTCAAAAATCATCGCCTTTAGGCAGTGGATGTTAGATATGGTAGAGGCTGAACAAGAGCAAATAACCGATGGACAAATAGGCTAATGCTAGAAGCGTTAAAAGAGACCATAACAGCTAACGATGGAAATGAAATTAGTCTGTTGCTAAATTATGTCGGTAAACCTAAAGCACAGGTAATTTTTGCTCATGGCGCGGGTGCCGATATGAACCATGAATTTATGGAGGATTTTACTCTATTACTCAACAAAGCTGATATTAATGTGACACGCTTTAATTTTCCTTTTATGGATAAAAGACGGTTGACTCATAAGAAATATCCGCCCGATAAAATGCCAAAATTAATCGCTTGTTATCAATCGGTTATTGACTATGTGTGTCATAAAAATGAATCATGTAGTCCGCTTTTTATAGGAGGTAAATCAATGGGGTCTCGGGTAGCAGCTACCTTAATGGGTGACGAAAATTATAAAAAATCACCAACTTTTAATAAGATACAGGCTGTTTTTTGTGTAGGATATCCCTTCCATCCACCTAACAAACCCGAAAATTTGCGTCTAACCCCGCTTGTTGAAGCTAAAAAACCTGTATTAATAATACAAGGACAGCGAGATACACTAGGCAACCAAGCTGAGGTGAGTGGTTATGATTTAGCACTACACTGTGAAATTTTATTTTTAGCTGATGGCGATCACAGTTTAAAGCCGCGGGTTAAATCTGGCTTTACTCTTGCTGGACATATGTTAAGCGCAGTAGAAAAATTATGTGACTTTATCAGTATAAAGACTAAATTAACCATTAATAAAAAAAATAGTGCGCTAGCTATCAAGGATAAATTATGACAAGCAACCATCATGTAAGTTCGCTAGCTATGAAAGCTCCTAAACAACACGTATTACTTAAAAGTATTATGATTTTTATTGGCATCAGTGGTTGTTTTTCTGTACTATTCGGCGCCTGGCTTGCCCACGAAGGGCAAGCCTTACCACCATCATCGCAAGTCAGTTTAGCAACGGCACTTAAATATCAATTTTTTCATACCTTAGCATTACTGGCCATGATAGTTTGGTTGCGAGCAAACGGCTTATCTAAAACAGCTATTGCTAGTTGCTTAGCGTTTATTGTCGGTATTTTGTGTTTTTGTGGGTCAATATACCTTAAATCATTGTTTGGTTTTGACAGCATTGCTAAAATAAGCCCTTTAGGCGGTATTTCTCTGGCTTTAGCTTGGTTGTTGTTGGCTTTTGAAAGTAAAAATATTTTTAACTAATTATATATATTGATTAAACTGTTTGTATGCTAATGGTTAATGGCAAGCAAATAAAGAAGGTAAAGCATTATATGACTTCTATTGTATTATTTTGTCGACCAGGCTTTGAAAAAGAGTGTGGCGCTGAAATCCAAGAAAAAGCTTCTTGGAATGAAATGTTTGGCTATTTAGAACTTAAAAAAAATCAAGGGTTAGTGTTTTTCCATCTTCATGAAAGTGAACACGGTGAACGCCTAATGAATAAATTACCTTTAAAGCGACTCATTTTTGCACGTCAATGGTTTATAACTGTTACAGACAAAATAGAGTTGCCTGATTATAATCGTGTTGAAGCAATTTGCGAGGCGTTAGGTAATGAATGGCAGTACAGTGATTTACGGATGGAAATGCCAGATGATAATGATGGTAAAGCGCTGAGTAAGTTTTGCCGAAAGTTGTCAGTACCTTTACGACAAGCATTACGAAAAAATAAAGTGCTTACCCAGAAAGCTAATAACTCAGCAGAAGATCCTGACGGCGCCATTTTACACGCGTTATTTCTTAGTGGGAAGCAAGTTGTTTTAGGCTTTTCACTCGTACGAAATAGCTCTCCTCATGTGATGGGTATTCCACGGTTAAAATTTCCAAGTGCTGCACCAAGTAGATCAACTTTGAAATTAGACGAAGCTTTCTTATATTTTGTACCAAGAGATGAGTGGCATGACAGACTATGTTCTGGTACTAATGCGGTTGATCTTGGTGCTGCCCCCGGAGGCTGGACTTATCAATTAGTGCGTCGAGGTATGATGGTTACAGCCATAGATAACGGTCCTATGGCTGAATCGCTTATGGAAACTGGTCAAGTAAAGCATAAAATGATGGATGGTTTTAAATATAAACCACTTAAAAAAAATGTGTATTGGCTAGTATGCGATATGATTGAACGTCCACAACGTGTTGCTAAATTGATGACTGAATGGTTATTGCAGGGCGATTGTAAAGAAGCTATGTTTAATTTAAAATTACCGATGAAAGGTAGATATCAGCAAGTTAGTGATGACTTACAATCTATTAAAGATGCATTTAGTCAGCATAAAGTTAAGTATGAACTTTATGCTAAACATTTATATTATGATCGCGAAGAAATTACTGTGCATGCACGATTGTTGTCGCCTGCACCATTGATTGATAAAAGCTAATTATTGACGTGTTTAGTAAACTAAAAAGCATAAAACTAAGTACAATAAGTAATAAATATAAAAAGCGATCTAGTGTTAATTACTACGATCGCTTTTTTGGTATTAAGTATCGATCTATTTTAATAAGTTATAAACGTTCAAGTACAGCTTGTGTAAAATCGGTTGTGCCATGGCTACCACCTAAATCACCGGTTGTTCTGTCACCAGAAGAAATAACATCAGTAATGGCGGCTCTAATTTTTTCAGCTTTATCACTCATTTCAAGATACTCTAACATTTGAATTGCCGCTAAAATAACTGAAGTAGGGTTTGCCAAATTTTTACCAGCAATATCAGGAGCACTTCCATGAACGGCCTCAAAAATTGCGCAGTCTGTACCTATGTTTGCACCCGGAGCCATACCTAAACCGCCGACTAAACCTGCACATAAGTCTGATAAAATATCGCCAAATAAATTAGTGGTAACAATAACGTCAAACTGCTCTGGATTCATTACAAGCTGCATACAACAATTGTCAACAATCATCTCAGTTGATTCAATCTCAGGGTAACGAAGTGCCACTTCACGTGCTACTTTTAAAAATAAGCCAGAAGTTGATTTTAAAATATTAGCTTTATGAACCGCAGTAACCTTTTTACGACCTTCTTTTTTAGCCGTCTCATAAGCAAAGGTTAATATTTTTTCTGCACTGTCACGGGTAATAATACTCATTGCTTGTGCTTCATTACCGTCATCTGATGTAACTTGCCCAGCACCAGAATACATACCTTGGGTGTTTTCACGAACAGTTAAAATATCAATGTTTTCATAACGCGCTTTAGTTCCCTTAAAAGATAAAACAGGGCGAAGATTAGCGTATAATTTAAATTGCTTACGTAAGGTTACATTGATTGAAGTAAACCCTTCACCAACAGGTGTTGTTAATGGACCTTTTAACGTAACTCTATTTTTTTCAATAAGCTTAATAGTTTCTTCAGGTACTAGCTCACCATGCTTTTCTAAAGCCGTAAGCCCAGCATCAGCAAAATCATAAGAAAAATCACAACCTGCTTTGTCTAGTACTTTAATCGTAGCGTCAATAATATCTGGTCCAATACCATCGCCTGGAATTACTGTGATCTTTGTTTGTGTCATGATGTTACCTTGTCATTATTCTATTGAATAGAGAGGGTTGATTAGATCTAGGGTTAATACTAAATATTTACTTTTGTGCGTGTATAGTATTGCTTAAAAACCTGAGAAATATAAAGTGTTAGGACTCATTAGCCGCTACAAATTTTGAGGTGTAGTTTATCGTATCAATAGTATGTGTGCTAGTTTGAAAGTTTTCATATTAATAAACATGATAAAAGTTTATAGAGTAATTATTGATAAATGTACACTAGTACATAGATAACTACTTAATGGCGATAAGATAATAAAAACAGTAACTTATATTTCATGATTATTAATAATAGCCCAGTGCTGGGGATAATTATCACCTAAGCCTATTTCTTTTAATACGCCATTAATAAATAGTAAAAAAGTACATTCATCTTGAGTAGTAATACCATCAGATTTGATGTGCTGTGTACGATAAAACATGACTTGAAAATAGTTGTCGTTTATTAATCTAGCCTCGGTAATATCTGGGCTACCTAACTTTAATAGGGCTTGCTCAAAAGTAAATTTATCTAATGTTACTTTAGCAATAAACTGACGGTTGTACTCTTCTCGATCATCCCATTGCATTTGATCAGGACTATCATTATAAAAACTCATGACTAATACAACAAAAAAAGCATAAGCTAGAAGGGCTAAAACAATACGGAAAACTATTTTTTTATTCATAATTTAACAGACTCTACTAAGTTGAAAATCTGACTGTTACAAGGGAGATTATTTGAAAGTTAACGGATTGATTAAAATATGTCTACATTTGTCACTATTATTTAAAAACAATACTGTGGTTATTAAATAGCTCGATAGTACAATCATAATTATTTATTTCAACAGCGTACAATTAAATACCACCGAACAACAATACGTAACATAAAATCATTACGTCCAAATAGCTGGTTTATTGATGATTTTGTCAGCATAGCGTTACAGTATTAGTTTAAGGGAATAAATATGATTAACACGACGTATGTAATCAATAATTAGGGTGTAGTAGTAATTTAATAAACATAGTAAAGCTTATGTTTATTAGAGTATTTTTTAGAAGGGTTAACAGAGGTTTTATCAGAGGGGTTTGCAGGATTAAACCAAAACATATAACTAGGTAGTTACGTCTTGTAATAAATACGACTCCTTTTAATAAGGTGATAAATTAAGGTAAGCGAATATCTTTTAAATTAAAACCGAGCGGAATATCTTGTTTTAAGGTAAGTAGTTTCTTCGCAATAC
>Ga0115006_10000593_pt1 | contig 20104 bp, 21 predicted proteins | sample ArcOceMetagenome_3_FD_88943 | JGI IMG/M metagenome (GOLD analysis project Ga0115006, IMG submission 88943) | Marine eukaryotic phytoplankton communities from Arctic Ocean - Arctic Ocean- Svalbard ARC20M Metagenome | ecosystem: Environmental > Aquatic > Marine > Oceanic | place: Arctic Ocean...
CGGGGGGGGGGGGCCCGACCACTCCCCCCCGGCCCGGGCGGAGCCTGTCCTTTAGCCCCGGGCCCCCCACCCCCCCCCCCCCGCCCCCCGGCACACGGCCTTGTCATAGGTCCTCCAGTAATAAACATACGATACATGGTTTTCGCTGTGCGCAGAGAACAGGGCCCCCGCGGGGCCGGGAAGGCCGCTCAAGGCGGCGGGGTGGTATATATATTCACACTGTGTGTCCAGACGTGCCTGCTTGGTGGGGACGGCCGCGAGGACGACATCGTAAAGGATTTTGCGTTGGACGACTCTGACTGGGGCGAGCAGCTTCTACAAAAACGCTGCTGACATGCGTGGTGGAGGCGCACGCACAGCGACGTACGTGGGCGCTGTGCGCCGCTATGGGGAATACCGCGGTCGCCGCTGACACGAACGGCTTCTCCTGCGGAGCAGAGCAGGTCAAGTACCTCGGTCGCGTGGCTGCCGCGACGCCCGAGCGCAAGGTTACACCTGGCGGCAACACGGCCATTTTTTCCGACCCCACGGCGGCACGATCTGAGGTTTCGAGTAGCTATTTTCGAAGACTGAACAAGGCCCTCACACAATGGGCGTGTGAGTTTGGGCGAGCTGGAGGAGCTTTGCTCTTCTCTTGGGCTCGAGCTCCACTTGCTCGATGCGCGATACTAGCACGGAGGGGCCAGCCAGGCGCATCATGGCGTCGGCCGCCGACATTGCAGTCTGCCACGCCGTGGCATGCGGAGCGCGCGCACAAGACAGTCATGCACAGGGTAGGCAGTGTCCCCAGAAACTTGACATGGAGCAGAGATGCAGCAAAGGCGTGGACTCGGCACGCCCTCGCCTACACCATCGCCTACTGACCCTGTGCCCAGCGCCCTGAGTGTACGCGCTGGCACGATCTGAGGTTTCAAGTAGCTCAAGTAGCTCAAGTAGCTTGCACCGTGCACTTGCCCCGAGTGTTGCAGCGTGCAGTAGCTACAGTGCGGGGCGCAGGGTGAGAACCTCGCGAACGTCGAGGGCGCCGTCCTCAAGACACCCCAGCACAGCGTCGCAGAGGGGTGTTTCGATCGTCACCCGCCGCCCCGCTCCCTCCCACAACTTGCGGTGGCCAAAGGCTCTGGCCAAAAACTTGAGCACTTGGGCGCGGATCTAGGAGTAGTACAGCAGTGCTGTCAGTTGCACACCCCACCGCATCATGCGGGCCCCCCGGCGGCGCCGCCGGCAGAGCCGGCGGCGCCGCCGTGAGGCTAGGCGACTCGTGCCAACGCGGCGCTGACAATCCGCATGATTTCATATTTTGAAGGATTCGACGGCGCGAGTGACGGGCGCGGTGTGCGGCAGAGCGGAGCAGCGATGCTGGCTAGCATCTTGCGCACGCGCCCACCCATCACGGTCAAGGCAGGCACCTTGGGATTCGATGAGCGACGAAGGGCAGCGCACAGGTACTCCGAGATTTCGGCGACGCACGTGCACTTTTTCTGCCAGTCACGCGGCGCACAGGGTGAGTCTGGAGGCATCTGCGGATAGTTCTGCTGCGCATAGTTCTGCTGCTGCCGATAGTTCTGCTGCTAGTCCTAGATAGCTGCCTTTTGACACACAGGCTCGTCGACGCCATGCACACGCGCCGTTTCTGCGAGAGAACACATGTGAGAACACATGTGGCGGGGCTCAAGTATGCGCGTGCATCGACCAGAACACACAACACGGCACGGGGCCACAGGGGCGCGAGACAAGAAGGAAGGTGTCGAGGCAGGTCTGGACCGCCTCCACCACCGCCCTGTTTGTATCCTTGAGCTTGTCGAGCAGCACAACCGTCAGACCGCGGGCGTGGAGGTTGAAGTCTGGGCCCAGTCCAGCCGCCATTTGCACTGCAGCACCCATGCATGCCATGCGCATCAATCACCTCGGAAGAAGCGCCGTCATGCCACACAGTTGACGCGCGCGTCAACGCGTGACTTGGGGCCGCCGGGGCATCACGGCAGCAACAGAGGAGGCGCACACAACAGGGCAGACACAAGCCACACAGGTACCGATTGCTTTGATGGCGGCGGCCACCACGAGCACCATGGAATCCGCCATGAGCACCCGCAGCGTCTTCACCACCTGCGCCCCGCTCAAGCACATCACGGCAGAGACGAGCGGAAAAGACGCATGCAGCAGCACAGCCGCGCGACACGTGTCGGGTCTCGCGTGCACCACATGCCGCTCAGCCTAACACATGCCCGCCCTCGGACCTCGGAGTAATCGGCGGCGGCAAGACGGCGGCCAGCGGTGACGGAGAGGAGCTTGTCGAGTAAGACCTTTTTGTCCTGCCACTTGCGAGCAGCCAACACTTTGCCGGGCCAGTCCTTGCCGAGCTTGCTCAGCACCTCCTCTCCTTCCCCGACGCCCATATCCTCGCTCTCGTCGTCACCGGCCGCCGTGGCAGGTTCATGGCCTGCGGTCGGCGCGCTTGTCGCTTCGGAGGAGTGCAACATGGTGGAGGCGTCGGTAGAGGGCAAGGACGTCTTGCGCTCTGAGCGCACCACGCGCAGCGCCGCCGCTTTGCCCGCGCCTTGCGGCAAGAGCGCCATCATCTGATCCACCTCGTTGCGCTGCCCATCCCACTCACTTGAGCCACGTGCTTTGCACGCCACCAGGCAAGCGCGCGGCAGATGCGCAGCGCAGAGCACCCCACGCCACGCGCGCAGCTGAGAAAGAGCTGGCACGTCCTCGGATAGCATCTTGCATGATAGCTTCTTGCACACTAGAGCCCGTGTCCACATTCTATGCACCGACTTTAGAGCCCTGGCGGCGAGTCGACCAACAATGGTGTGCGACGGCAGGCGCTCATAAACTTTGGGTGTTCGAGGGCAAACACTGACAGCCTCTCACACACGGGCAGGAGCACAGGGGCGACCTGAATCGGGCGCAGCGAGTCAAAGAGGGGCCGGATGTGAGGGCCCAGCATCAGCGTCAGCTGCCGCGTCAGCGCCAGAGCCTCTGTCCGCACCGCAGCGGAGCTCGAGTCGAAAAGCGCGATGCAGGCAGGCACCAGCTGTTGGCGCGCGTGCGTGGCACCAGGGCCGAGCAGCATGAGGGCCTGGCGCGCCGTTTGCGCTGCCGCCTCCGCCTGCTTGCCATTCTTGCTTGCCATGCCTGCCACAAGCTCCCGCACCACATGCTCGCCTGCCTCGGCCTCTATCATCTGCACTAGCACCTCTTGCACCTTGGGCCCGTTGCGCGGAGTAGCCAGGGCCTTGGTCACAAGCGTCTGCGCACATGCCCCGCCAACCGTCAGCCGCGCGCCCAGGGTCACCGCGCGGGCAGCACAGCGCAGGCGCACGTGCTGCAAGCAGCCGTACACCTGGGCGCCCGATACCGCCAACTCCTTGCACATGGCCAGCGGGGCGTACTCGAGAAACTGCTGCACCGCATTGAGAGCGCGGTCGAGGGCGACGACGTTGGGCTCGAGGAGGGCCTTGGAGACCTGCGGCAGCAGCGAGGCCCACTGCGACTCAGCGTCCGGCTCCTGCTGCGGGGCGGTGGCGAGCCGGTAGATGGCGCAGGCCAGCTCTTGGTAGGCGTACCCCCGCACGTTCCACTTGCTGTGTGCCAGGCGCTCCTCAATGCTCGACGGGGCGCCCTCTGGCATCTCGCCCGCCTCTTGCGGCTTGCCTGCGCCTTGCTGCCCCTGTCCCCCCTGTCCCCCCTGACTCGATTCTCCTCCAATGGTCGACGTCGCTGCTGCTGCGCCAGGCTGGGGGGGGGCGGAGGGTGTGGAGGGTGCTGCAAAGGTGGCTGCTGCACCGGCGAGGGGGGTGGCGGCGGCGGGCGGCGTGGCCGGGTAGTTGATGTTTCCCAGCTGCGGGTAGCGCTCTCTCACTGCCGCTCCGGGGCGTGCCTGTGCTGAGGGGTCGCGGGATGCAGGTGACTGCCCGGTGTGCTCCATGCCGTGCCCTGCCCGCGGCGACGAGGGCGGCAGGCCAGAGGCCTGGGGCGCCGGCTGCTGTGCGCTCGGCTGCTGTGCGCTCTGCTGCGGCGCGCTCTGTTGTTGCCCGCCCCACTCCTCTGTGTGGCCCTGTGCGCTCGCTGCAGGTTGGACAAATGCGTGTGCCTGTCCGTGTGCTGCTCGGGCAGCCTCTCCCTGTTCTTGTGCCTGTCGTGCGGCAGCGGCGTGGGGGGGCAGGGGAGAATTGGGAAAGGGGCGACCGTACGGAGAGAAAGGGGGCGCGTGCTGGTGGCCCCACCCCGTCTGCCACCCCGCGTTGCTGCCCCCTGATGCAACATCCACAGCGTAGCCACCGCTGTAGGGCCCGGACCATTGCGAGGGCAGATTGTGAGGAGGAGCACCGTGCCACGCTGGAGGCCACGCGGTGTTGGCGCCTGTTTGCGGGCCCACTGCCCAAGGCGATGGGGGCGGCTGCCTCGCGCTCGCGTCGCGCTGCCCAGACGCCCAGTCAGCTGTGGCGCGTTGGCGCGCAACCACAGGGCACGAGCCCTGCCACCATCGGGCTTCCCGCGTGCAAGCGCCCTAGATCTAGGGCTCCGCGCGCCGAGGGCGACAGCTGGGGCACTCCTGGCCGAGGGGCGTGCACGCATTCGGGGCCTGCTGCGCACCTCATCCCAAGCGGCGTCGTCCATTTTTACCGCGGCTGCCTGCGCGTAGGCGACCCTGCGAGGCGGTGCCAACGGCTGGTACGGGAGAAGAGCAGCAGCGCGGCGCAGCGACCGCACAAGGTCGACATGCATGCGGGCTAGCAGGTGCCCCGGCTCGATCTGCAGCGCACGCGAGAGCACACCCTCTGCCATGTCGTAGTCGTTGTACGCCAAGTACAGCAGCTGGCCCTGGCCAACGCAAAGCAAGGTCACCGCGCGCGTGGACGGGGGGCGCGGCTCCACAGCGCGCAAGGAGGGAAGCGCGGGAGAGACCAGCGTGGTGAGGGCAGGGACGTGCTGCGGATTGAGCACGAGGACGCGCTCCAGGAGCTGTCGCGCAACCGCAAAGTCGAGGCGGTAGTGCGTCAGGAAAAAGGCCTGCCGGAACAACGACTCGCCCCCCTCGCTCTCCTGCTGCGGTGCCGAGAAGAACGCCGCGCGGTGTCGCGACTGGCTGCTGGGGCCTGCGAGCTGGTCAAACTCGCGCTCCCACAGCCAGGCTGGGTCGGTATGCTCGGCCCCGTGCGGCGTCGACGGCACCCCCCCGCCGCCGGCCCCGCCCGCGCCGCCGCGCAGACGCAGCGCGCGGACAGCCCCAGGCGCGAGTGTTTGGCGACCGACGCCTGCGCATTCCTCGCGCGCCGCGGCCGGGGCAACCCAGTCTGTGTGGGCAGGCAGCAGCAGCAGCAGCACCGTGGCCAGGCTGGCCAGGCTGGCCCGCAGCGCCATCCTCGCCGCGGCGCCTTCAGGAGGAGCACATTGGCGGCAAGGGAACAAACGATTCACTGGTCGGATTCATCAGGTGCAGATTACGAATCGTCCGCTGCCCTGCAGGCGGTCGTGTGACTCTCGCTCCACAGCGCGCAAGGGTGAAGCGCATCCTGCACTTACTCTGCGCAGAGTAAGTGCAGGATGGAGGTCTCGAAGGGCTCGATGCCCTCGATGAGCAACGCGCGGGAGGGCGACATGAGTGGCGAGGAGGTGCAACAGTGTCTGCTCGACATCGCGTCCTGGCTGCAGTCAAAGGCGGGCGCCATCGGAGACGACTACGTCGCCAGGGCGCCCGCGAGTGCCGCTGCGCTCGCCGAGCTCCCCGCCGCGGCGCCCGCGGCGCTCAAGGTTCCAGCGTCAGACTGCCCCTGTGTGGCGGCTCCTGCATCCTCGTGCACGCGTGGATCTCGCCGCCTTGTCTGATGCGCGCTGACCCGTTGTGCGATGCGTTTGCGGGTGTCGCAGGACATGCTGACCGCTCATGACGGGGGTATGCCCATGTACGATTTCACCTCGTTGTCATGCGCCCAGATCAGCGAGGCGGTTGCTGAGAGCCGCGCGTCATCGCAGGTGGGCTCTGTGGTCTGCGCCCCGCCCGCTGCGCACTCCTGGGCTGCCGCTCGAGGCCGTACCTGCGTTTGCTGACGTGAGGGGAGCCGGCATGTTTGCGCCGAGCAGTGGCAAGACGGCATTGTGCCGATTGCGCGCAACCCGGAGGGCGACCTGCTCGTGGCGCACGCGGCTGGCGTGTCGACGTGGTCGGGCCAGGAGGGGCTGGGCTCGAGCGACAGCCCCAGCCTCGCCCGCTACCTCGAAACCTACCGCGATAAGATGCTGCAGGGCAAACTCGAGCACGTCGAGGACTGCGGGATCATGGAAGTCAGCTAAGGCGGGTCGAGCCCTCTCCTCTGGTGTGGAGGCGGTTGAGCAGAGACGGCGGTGTGCACCTGGCGGAGCGTTGACGCGTGCTTGTAGCCCTGGCCTACGTCAAAGCCTTTGGACCCTTCCCTATCCGCCATAAACCTACGCCTGGCACATTTTGCGACATCGACTGTCGACTGTCGCAAAATGTGGGTGTACGGCGCAAGAGGCGGCCACTGTCCAATCCAAAAGGCGCCCAGGACAGGTGTATCAGGGGCGTTGACGCGCGACAGGCCCCTGTTGGGGCGGCCGCCCCCTCGGGGCTGGCGGGGAGGCCCCGCCGCGGCGCGCGCGGGTCAAGCGCGCATTCGCGCGCTTGCGTTGCCGGAGGCACACTGTGGCACACCCTTGCTGTAGGACTAAACCGCGTGTGCATCGCGTGTGCATTCTCCACTGGCATGCCTCTGGAAACGCACTCTGACAGCTGACGTAAACACTGTAACGAAGTGAGCACACGAGGGCAATGAAGCAATTACTTCTGTGACTCCTCTTACTTTTGTAACTCCTCGTCTCCTGTGCCGTGAGCCACAACCTGCGCACACGAGTGCACTCGAGTGTACAGGGTCTGGAGTGTAAAGAGTCACCCTGCTGAAACAAAGGGCGCACACTCGTGGGGCGCAATGTACCTAATGTCAGAATTTGATTCCGGAGAGGTGCCGCGAGTTTGCATCTTCTGCCACTTTACTTTTGACCCTTACTGTTACTAATCCTTACTGAGAAAGGACAAACCTCACGCGACTTGATCATGGATGAAGCTCACGTGACCTCATCTTGGATGAAGCTCTTCACCTCCTCATACGAGGCCGCCGCCACCACCTGCACATGGTGTCCGCCATGCACGCGCGTCACAAAGAATGCGGGCGAATGAGAAAGGCAGCGTGGACAGAGGCAGCAGGACAGATGCAAGCAACACGCGTGCCCGACGCAACTTTTTCGAAAGCACGATACCACGATGGACTCGCGTGCATCTTGATATAGGCAAGAGCATGCGGCAGCGGGGTTGGGCCTGTCCTTGGTGGCGTCTGGCAGGTAAGTGAGCGATTGAGCATGGTTGGCCACCTGCGCACAGGGCAGCCAGAGCCTCACACCCTGTCGCAAGGGAACGGGTTCTGAACGGTGGCTGCGACCAACATGGCTGCGACCAACATGGTCCATCCTCCCGCAGCCAGTGTGCGCACAGTCTCAAGTCCCTGTCGTGCAGCCTCCCTCTCAAGCCCCCGTGACCACGGCACCGTTTGACAGGTTGACCGTTTGCAATCACGCAGGCGTAGCACGCAGGGACCGCACAATGTGCAGCTTATATGCAGCCTATATGCAGCCTATATGCAGCCTATATACAGCCTATATACATACAGCCTATAGGCTGTGTAGAGGCCCTGTGGGCCAGAGCTGGCCCAGGGGCACAGGGTCAGTAGGCCGCGGGGCACAGGGTCAGTAGGCGATAGTGTAGGCGAGGGCGGCACCCTATTCTTACTCATACGCGGCACCCTATTCTTACCCATACGCGGCACCCTATTCTTACTGATACGACTAGAGTCTCTGAAACAGGAGGGCAGCCAAGACAACATTAGGCACACGGCCAAGACAACATTAGGCACACGGCACCAAGGTGAAGGCTTCATCTTTTTCGAAACTTGTCAAGGCAACAGCTTCCTGATGGCGTATGCGTTTGCGTTCTGCCTCCCAGAACTTGATCTGCAGCAAGTCCTCGCAGGCATCAGGCATCAGGCATCGGGTAGGAGGGAGGGCTGCTGACCAGGGTGCGCGCAGACGGCAGTGGAGGTTGGAGAAAAAAACCTGGTCAGTGACGACCTGGGGAACGACGGGGTTTCGGTCCCGGCACTGCACAGCAGACGTGACTCAGACGCTGAGCGCCGCGCTCTCAGGGTCCATTCCACCGTCATAGAATTACTTTCATAATAATGCTCGCTGTCTCTCTCTCTCTCCACCCCCCCCCCAACCAGCACGGCACCACGGGCCTGGCACAAAGGAAACGACGCACGAGGACCTGGACAGCACGAAACACAGAGCAACCTGCGGGTGTGCATGCATGTGCAGGTAGTTGATGATCTGCCCCGCCGTGATGCCCGTGGTCAGGGCTTTGCGGATCGACTTTCGCGTGATAACGCCAATCAGCATGTGCGGCATCTTGTAATTGATTTCGGTGAAGAGGCGGAGGACTTGCTCCTGCAGGACCGATGTAGTGTAGGCATACATCCTGTAGTTGGTCTCGATGATGAGGCACCGCCCTTCCTCCACCTCGGCATCCATCTTGCTGAAAGCACTCGAGGCAGGCGATGCATCCGAAGATGCCCGGGCCTGCTCGCCAGCGCCAAACGCCCCTTGCGAGCTCAAGTCCAACACGAGATGCGTCGGGTAAAACCTTCGGGGAGCACTTGGCCGTACGTAGACGAGCCCCAAGAGCTCGAAGAGATCTATCAGCTCCTGCCAGACGCACGCCAGCCCGACCACCATTCAACCCCCTCAGCTCTCGTTGCATGTAAGGCGTGCAACTTGGATCTCGTGGAGGGAACGGTGAGCGGAGGACCAGGGCGGCAGCCGTGGCCAACAGAGCAGCCGCCGCGCATAGAGCAATAGAGCAGCCGCCGCCCATTCAGGCCCACAGCGTGCTCGTGCCAAGCGCGTGCCACGCACGAAGAGGAGGGGGGCGTAGGGGGGGACGCAGATGGAAGCGTGGCGGGGGGCTGAGGCTAGATGGGCAACCCTTGAGGCTAGAGGCAACCTGTTGCGTCTTGGACAGTTTGTCTTTCGAGTAGCCGGCGCCGAGCGTGCAAAAGGACACCTGGAACACGGTGGCCAACCACAGGTCGGCCTTCTTATGCTCTTTCGCGCGCCGCCGGTGGACTATATGCATCACCAGCTGCCACACTTGTGCGCGCAAAGGTCGAAGGAGAAACTGGAAGCCTGCCTGCGTGATTCTGCTGGAGAGATTTTCTCTCTGCATGAGCGACCATCCGTTGGCAGAGGGGGCGAGCAGCTCGTCCTTGACTTCTTTCGACATCTTCCAGCCCGCTTCCGGGCGCGCCGAGGCGTCGGAATCCGTCGCCACCATGAAGTGCAGCAGGCTCTCCCATCGTCTCTGCGCACGCACCCTCGCGTCACTCATCAACGCCTGCACTCCCAAGAGCAAGGCCAGACAAGAAGCACAGAGGCACGACGGCACCGAGTGCCAAGAGCACGAGAAGGCCGGCACACGCAGCACACAGCCGAATTCGGTGCGCAGAGGGACGTGCCTGAGCCCAGAGGCGCAGGTTGTGCGGATACACGGCAGCGTCGGTGCAGGTCACGTCTCGGCCCTCGGCCCTGCGGCCACATGAGACGCGCGTCATCCTCTACCCTTGCTCCTACCCCTCTGCCCTCAAACCGATGCGGAGCCGGCGCGCGAGTTGCGACGCGGGGGGGCTGCACGGGGCTTACCACGGCGAAGTGTCGCGCTGAGTCAAGGCCTTGACAACCTGCTCCCGGAAAGTGCTGTGCAACTGCACGCTGCGTGGGTCCACCGATCGCGCGTCCTGAGCGCGTGCATGCAGCAGCAAACAAATCACACAACCTGCCGCCAGGAGAGCCCGCGCGTGGGCAGGCCGGCGAGGGCCAAAGAGGGCGAGCAAAGACCTGCTGCGCCAGGAGGTGGACGCTCCGCATCTTCTCGAGCGCCGCCGCCAGCTTGTCTGCGCATGCGCACGCGCCCATCACCGCACCGCGAACGCGACACCCCCCTGCGCGTGCGAATGCCAAGGACGCAGGTCGCGCCGCGCCGCGTGCAACGCGGCGCGCGCGCGCGCGCCTCGCGCAAGCGAGCGGGACGGCGCACCAGCTGCAGGCTTGGCAACCCACTGCGAGACGTCCGCGGGCGCGTCCAGGTAGGCCAGCCGCATCACCAGCTGCCGCGCCAGTGCGGGCAGCGCGCGCAGCACGGCCACGACGGTCCACACGTTCTGCCGCGCCGCGCCAGCGTGAGCCCAGTGCGTGCGGGCGCCCGAACGGGGCCAGCACCGCGCGCTGCTCTCGCGCGCGCCGGCTGGCATCCCCTGCACCCTGGGCGCGGGGGTACGCGCGGCACGCGCGGCGCGCGCGAGCACGGACCTTGTACAACTCAGCAACCGACGACGCCGGCAGCTCGGCAATGTGCTCGAGCACCGCATCACCCGTGCTCGCCATCTCTCGAGCGCCGCACGAACTGGAGCGCAATGCATATGTGCCTTGCAGCTGCCCAGCAGCAGCAGGCGTGAAGACGGCGTGAAGAGGGGAATGGCTGCAGGGTGAAATACGCTGGTGATGCTGGGCCGAACTCCCGCCGCCGCCGCTGCCGCCGCCGCCCTAGTGCTCGCGGGCGCCGTGCACTCGGCAGGGGGTGCGCACCGCGACTGGCCTGCGCCTCTGTGCGCGCGGCCGCGCGCGCCACGGCCCCTGGCCTCGCGTGCCTGCCCCGTTGTGAGGGACGCGGGGGCAGGGCTGCCACTGCCGCTGCAGCTGCGGCTGCGGGGCGGGAGGATGCAGGAGCCTGCCCCCGGGGCCGCACGCGACGCGCGCGGCGCAGCGGAGGGGGGCGACTTGGATGCAGAAATCGAGCAGATCATCAGCAACGAGGCCATGCTCGAGGACGGGGGCGGAGGGCATGCCGGGGCGGGCGGGGGGGCGACAGCCTCGAAAGGCCGCGGCCTCCCCCGCCCCGACCCCATGCACATCTTCCGAGAGGTCTCCGGGTCCGCGGTTCACTTTTACGATTGGCCCAGTGCCAACAACAGCCACTTCCGCTCGACGGATGGGGACCGCACGTGGAAGTCAGACAGGCATCATATCATCATGGACGAATGGGCGCCGGTGTTTGATGTGGACGCGGTGGTAGATTTCGACGACGGCGACCAGATCAAGATGCGCGAGTACTGGGACGCGGGGTACAACATGAGCCTAAACGTCAGCGAGGAGAGCGCGAGCATGGAGGTTTCGGACGACGGCAAGAGTGCGCACGTGCGCCTGCAGAGCGGCGACAGCATCACAGACCACGTGATCGGGCATGTGTACATGGGCCTGGACATGGAACTGCGGGCGATCGCCAACAACATGACGCGCACCAACTGGACGCCCCCGCCGGGCTGGCACTTCCCGGCGGGCGCGCCCTTCGACACGATGCCGCTGGAGGAGCTGCTGCAGCATGCGTCTTACTGCCCGCCCAACGCCTCGTACGCCACGTGGGGTGAGGCGCGCGGCAGCGGCGTGTCGAGATGGGCGCTGCAGGTGACGGGCAAGATTGGGCCCGTCGTGCTCGGCGCCGCCGTGCCCCCGCTGTCGCCGGCGGGTGTCATGGGAAACAAGCTCAGGTCGCCTGCCTGGGGCATGACCGACCAGGGCTTTTCGTTTCACAGCGACGGCAGCGGCAACGGGAGCCAGCGCGACCTTGTGGTGGCCGGGCAGGTCGGCATGAATTGCTGGCCGCCCTACTTTGGGCAGGGCGCCATCATCTGGATGGTCCTCGACCGCGACCAGCGCACTCTCCAGTTCACCGTCAACAGCTTGCCGCCCTTTGCGCTGTATGGCGTGGATCCGCTGGCGGTGCCGTTCGTGAGCGCCTTGCTGCCCGGGGACGGCATCCGCCTGCTCAGCATGCGCGAGGCCATGCTCGCCATGCCCACCAACCTCCGCAACGATCTCGTCGCCCGCTGGAGCATTTCTGAGCTCACGCTGCCCCCGCTCAAGACGCGCAAGGCAAAGCGGGGCAAGGCCCCGCCGCCACAGGCAGCCGAGGGCCGCGTGGACGAGGACCAAGAGCTCCCAGAAGCCGACCAGCCGCGCGGGCACGTCGAGCATGACGACTGGTACAAGCCGCGGCATGTGCAATTCTGGCCAGGCGGCCGGCTCCGCGGGCCCGAGTTTGACAGTGAGCAGCGCATCCTCCAGCATGTCGAGCAGATGGTCACGCAGGAGGATCTGGATCACCTCCTCGCCTGCCTCGCGCATACCCCCTTTGAGGATCTGTGTGGTAAGTGATCCAGGGGTGGCCAGTGAGCCGGAATCGTGAAACACGGTGCTGTCATGGACGAGGCATGTGCTACACTTGAACACGTTCAAGTGGTGTATGCGGTGCGGTACATGCTGTATGTGTGGTATGTGCCACATGTGTCGCTGTATGTGTGGTACATGCCACATGTGTGGTATATGCCGTGGGCCCGCGGGGGCCAGGGGTGCGTGTGGAGGAGATACGCAGAGGGCCTTCGGCGGAGATACGCAGAGGGCCTTTGGGCACCGTGGTCGTATTAATCATTCGCCACATCACCTAATATCACATCACCTGTTCACGACTTTTATTTATTCAGTAGATCTTTAAAGTTAAAAAAAAAGAAAAGAAAAACAATGGAGCAAGGCGGGCGTCGCTGTTTGAGCGCGAGGTAATTACGAGGGACTACAGGATGACGGGAGTCTGGGGGGAGCGGAGGAGCGCCGGGAGCGCAACCTGGCCGCTCTCGCTGAGGGCGGCCAGAGCGTGGTCACCCTCGACGAAGGGCCAGTGGTTGTCATCCTGCCCTGTGGCCGAGCCTGCGGTACCAACCAGAGGCGGCAGCCGCGTCACCCCTGCCGCTCCGGCATGGTCAAAGAGAGGCGAGGCTGCCGACAAGCCGAGAGACTCGGACGCCGAGTAGCCCGCGCCTCTTTTCCGCCCCCAACCGTCCGTGCCAACGCCCACGCCGACTTGCTGTAGCTGCGCGTGCGCCTGCTGCCACGACTCGCCTCCTGCGTTGCCAACCCGTCCGTCATCACGTTGCCCTCGCCGCACACTTGATACACGCGCACGCGCACGTGCACACTCAAGCACGTCTACGCAACCTGCGACACGCGCTGCGCAGGGCAGGCAGAGAACAACAGGGCAGCGAGAGAACAACTTGCGCTGCGGCAGCGCATGATGAAAATAGGGGAGGGCGGGGGCCAGAAGCAGGCACGGAGCAGGAGACCATCGAGTGGGCGCTCGTGCGCAAACGGCGCGAGACCCGGCGGTTGCTCCTGGTCGGGCTCATCATCCTGCCAGCTGCGCTCCTCTTGCCCACCAAACGACACGCGCCCAGGGCGCGCACCTTTGGCAGCAACATGCCGTTGCATGCCACGCCCCCTGTGCGGCTCGTCATGCTCGGGATGCGAGCGCGCAAGCAGATGGTGCTGCTTGCGGCGGCGCTCTTCCTGCTTCCTGCCTTGCTCTTGCTCCCTGTGCAGCTCCCGCTCCCGCTGCCGCAGGTCGTGCGCACCCCACATGCCAGCTCCCTGCAAGATACCGCCGTGAGCATGCAGGCCGTGAGCATACAGGCTGGACGCGCTGGCGTCTGGTGCAGGGCACAGGGACACGCAAGACAGGGCACAGGGGTAAGGAGAGAGCACCGAAGCATCCAGCTCGTGGAGCGAGGCGTCGGCACGCAGCATGTAGCTGGGCGCAATCTGCCCGCCGGAGCCGCGCACGAAGCGCGACCGGTCGGCAAACGCCTTGCCGCCCCCGCCCCCGCCCCAGCGATCAGGGGAGCGCGCGGCGGGGACAGGCGCATGCCGCAGCGCCTGCTGCTCCCCGGCGCCCACACCTGTCCACTCAAAATCCTCCTCCTCCTCTATCACTCCGCGCACCCCTCCGGCACCCATGCTGCCGCCGTGCGCGTGCGAGAGCGCCTCCGGCGGTGCGCTCCACTCCTGCTCGGCTGCCACCCGTCCCATCCCGCCGTCTTGCAGGTACGCCGGGAGCAGCTGCACAGGGGCCTGGCGGTGTGGGAGGAAGCGCGCTGCGTAGCTCGGCTTGTTGTTGCCTTTCTTGCTTGGCGAGACACTGCCTGCTCCCCCCTTCTTGCCTCGAGCACCAGCTTGCTCAGAGAGCTGCTGCTGCTGCTGCGGCTGCTGCTGGAGGCGAGCCTTTTTGCGCTGCTTCTTGTGGAAAATGTCGTTGACCAAGCCCTGCTCCTCCAAGGTGACTTCCTTGACGGCGTCCTCGAGGTAGGTCTTGACGAAGTCGTTCCAGCGCACGTTGCGGCGGTAGAAGTTCTGGTGCTGCCGCTGCAGCGACGCAAGCAAGACGGTCATGGTGCCGCTCTGCAGGGCCGCAGCAGTGGCCGCCTTGAGCTCCTCAAAACGCTCGGCTACCATGACGTCCACAAAGACGTTCCAGTCGGCAAAGGCCGCGACCACGCACGCGTTGCGCAGGCGGTAGGCCATGCGCTCCAGGATCTTCCGGTTCCGCTTTTCCGTTTCGTAGAGCTCGTGCCAGGCTTTGTAGGTGCGCGCCATGGGCCTCTTGAGCCAGCGCATGAGGAGCGGCGAGGCGCTGCACATCTGCTCCTTTAGCGCGATCTTGGCCTCCTGGACGACCTCGAGCCACTTGGTGAGGCACTGGATCACGTGCTGGTTCTTGATCCGCTTCATCAGCTGCCGCATGTGCAGCTGCCGCTCCACAAATTCGTGCAGGCACTTGAGACAGCGGGCGGCGGGGCGCATCTCGAAGCGGCGGCGGAAGCGGGCGACGACCTCGCGGTAGTACTTCTGCTCCGCAAGGTGCTCGTCCAGGGAGCGCAGCGCGTGGATCAGCGGCTTGTTCTGCCACATGCTTATGGCGTCGCGCACGAGGTCTCGGCAGTACTTGCGCTCCTGCCCAATGTATTGCCAGTCGACCAGGGCCTCCCACTTGTGGTGAGTGACGCGCGAGCGGGCTATACTCCGCATAATGCGCTTCCAGTCGCGCTCCTGCGCCGTAAAATCCTTCCACATGGAGATCATGTGGTGCTCGCTCTGCTGCTTCCACCGCAGCAGTGCGCGCTTGTTCTTCTTGTACATGCTAGCCCACTCTCCGAAGGCGAGCTTGAGCAAGTCACCGCTCAGCAGAGCCAGAACCTTGCCGCACTTTTCCTCCAGCTTCTCCTGCAGATCCCGCCCGGGCTCCCACCAGGGCCCCTCCTCGCACATGTAGAGCACCCAGTTCTCCCAGCTGTTCACCATGGGCATCTTCTGGATCTTGAGGAGGAAGCGACGGCTCTTGGCCATCTTGGCCGAGTGCTGGAGCCACGAGTGGAAGCACGCCGCGCGCATCTCGCCCCCGATCATGGCCACCACCCTGGAGCACTTTTTCTGGACCTGCATGTAGAGCTCAGCCGCGTCGACAAACACGTCGTCGAACCACAGGTCGAAGCAGTTGGAGAGGGCGCGGTTTAGCCACCGCTGCTTGGCGCGCTTGTTCTTGCGCGTCGCCTCCTGCCACGCCTTGAAGATGTTTTTGACCCAGTCGCCGCTGAGCATGGCCATGAAGTGGGAGCACTTTGCCTCGAGCTGCTTCTTCACCTCGTCGGTCGGCTCCCACCACGGCCCCTCGCTGCACATGTACTCGACCCACAGGTTGAAGGCGAAGTGGAGGGCGGAGTTTTTCCAGCGTTTGAGCGCCCGGTGCTTCTTGACCAGGATGTCCTTCCACGCGTCAAAGGTCAGCATCGTCCACTGGCCCGACATGAGCGCCAGGAAGTGCGAGCACTTTTCCTTGACGAGCGCTTCGAGCTCGGCATCGGGTTTCCACCAGGGCCCCTCCTTGTACATGTACGCGACGAACAAGCGGAAGATGCGGTTGCGCGCCACCAGCGACCTTTGCGCCAAGTCCAGCGCCCGGTCCTCCTTTTCGTACTTTGCCCGCCGATGGTACATGTAGCCGGCCAGGGCACGGAAGCCGTTGAGCAGCCCGCGGTTGAAGAGCAGCGCGTTGGCCTGCTTCATCTTGGCACGGAACTCGATCATGTCGAGGCGGAACGCCTTCCAGACCAGGAAGCACTTCCACACCACCGCGTTCGTGAAAAAGTTGGACAGCCGCTTCATCAGGCGCTGGCGTGCCTGTCGCTTTGCCTCGAGGCGCGCCAGGAAGCCGCGCCCGAGCGCGCTGATGAGCGAAGCCGCATGGCCCTCCAGGTTGAAGCGCGCAATGTTGGCGCTGATGGCGTTGAGCTCGCGCTTCTCCGAGCGCGAGATGGCGCGCAGGCCGGGCACCACCCCCGACTTTATCAGCCGGAGGCGCGCCTTGTGGTTGTACGACATGCAGCACAGCAGCGCGACGCCCGCCGCGGTGAGCGCGGGGGTGTTGCCAGCGCGGATAATGGGGTTGAGCAGACGCACCACCCCGTGGTGCAGCAGCACGTCGTGGGCCCCCCAGTGCTTGTTTGCCATGTTGGTCGCGATGTGCAGGCAGCCGTACTTGACGCGGTCCGTCGTGTAGCCCCGCGCGTTGCTGAGCACCGAGGCGATGGTGCGGACGACGCAGAGCTCGACCTGCCCCTCGTCCGCCTGGTGCTCGCGCGCCTCGAGCCAAGCGCGCTCCAGGTCCGCGCCCTCGAGCGAGCCAAAGGCCTGCTGCATCGCGCTGCCCCCGCCGCGCAGCACCGAGAAGTCGACGATCGACTCGATGGCGCGCTCGTTGGCGAACACGAGCTGCGTGATGGCCAGCGCCACCCACCACTGCAGCGCCTCCTGCGCCGCGTCCGCGAGCAGCCGCACCAGCGCGGTGCCGCCGCCTGCCAGCACAATGGCGTTCTGCTGTGACATCTGGTCATTCTGGTTGTCGGAGCGCGCAATCGCCGCGAGCCCCTTGGCCGCCTCGATCTTGGCCTCGGCCCGCGCGGTCGGCGACCGGAGGTCGCCGACAAACCCTCTGAGCTGCTCGTACCAGTCGCTGCTCAGGTGTGCCATGCTGCCGGCCGCCAGCTGCCGCTAGGGACTATGATGTCATGGCGCTACCCGGCGCGCACGCCGGGTCCACTCTCCCGTGCCCCCGCGCCCTCGTCGGCTCCATTAGGGCCGTTGTTCCCCCACGAACTTGGAAGTGGGCCGTGAGGCGGCCCGTGACGACCGTGTCACGATGACATCACCAAGGTTCACAGACTTCTGTGGCAAGCAGGCGTGGCCTTGACCGACGGCGGCGATTGGAGCAGCGAGCGGCGCACCCCAATGAGACTCCCGCGCGCGCGGGCGCCCGTCGCGGTCGCGTCACTGCTGCTCGCGTGCTGCTGCTGCCTGGCGCCGACGCGGACGCGAGCCGACGTGTGCGGCAAGCCCTCCAAGGAGACGTGGGAGGGCGAGTGCTCCGCCTCGGCGGTGAGCGGCCGCCCTCTGCGCGCGCGGCGCGCGTTTACGTCGGCTGGCGCGGCGCCCATCGGCCGCCGCGGCCGCGGCGGGTGCTGCTGCGTGAGCGCTGACGCGGGCCGCGTGCGGGCGGGCAGGTCGGCGGCTGGGGCGAACCGCACGGCAAGGGCTTTTACGTGCTGGAGGACGGGTCCCGGCACGAGGGCGAGGTGCCGCGCTCTGCACACACGCGCGTGCTGCCGCGTTTGCTGCGGATGCGTCCGCGTGCGCTGCGGCGCGCGGGCCCCGCGCACCGGCGAGCAGGAGAGGCAGCAGCACAGCGTGCCGCTCACACGCGCATGTGCCGCAGTTCAAGAACGGGCGGCCCGTCGGATGGGGCATCTTCACGTGGACCAACGGCCAGCGCTACGAGGGCGAGTGGAAGGACGGGCAGCCTCATGGCCAGGTCCGCGCCCCTTGCTGCCCCGGGTGCTAGGGCAACGTCGTGCGTCCACCGGCCAGCGCCTGTTTGCAGGGTCTGGGCGGCTTTCACGTTCCGCGCGCGCGCGCTCTTTCTCTGTGCGCGCGACATCTTTTCGATGCTCTATGCGTAATGCACGCGGCACGGCAGGGCGTCTTCACGTGGCGGGATGGCAAAAAGTACGAGGGCGTCAGTGTCAATGGAAAGCACCAGGGCAAGGGCAAATTCTGGTGGCCGGTGAGCGTGCGTGCTGTCCCCGCGCGCTGTGATGCCTGTGGTACCGCGCGGCGGTCTCTGGCGGTCCTCCTGCTCCGTCTCTGTCTCTGATGCGTGCTCCCTGGCAGGAGGGCGAGACGTACCAAGGCGAATTTCTCAACGGTCTCTCTTGTTTTCTGTCCCCTCTGCTGCCGCGCCCGAGGCCTCTTGTACCTTTGCCCCTGCGCATCACGTGTGCCGCCACGTCTGGTTTGCCCTTGCTGTATGCCCCGCGTGTCAGTGCGTTGCGTGCGCGTGCCCTCGCCTACGACATGGCCTACTGACCCTGTACGGACGCGGCGGAGGGCGGGCTGTGACGGTAGTTAAAGAAAGAAAGCATACATTTCATGTAGTTCGAGAAACCAAGCATACATTCTACATGGGCACGCGGACGCACCAGTGCGCGTGGGTGGCAAGGTGTGGGTGCAAGCCGCGCAGCAAAGACGCAGGGGGCACTCGCATCCACTTGCGTGTGCCTAGCTGTGTAAAAGGGGGTGGGGCTGAGAGGGGCGGGGTGGATGGCAGGGCAAGAGCACGGCAAAGGGCTCTTCACCTCGGCCGACGGCTCTCGCTATTGCGGCCAGTTTGTCCAGGTCCTGTCCCCGTGGTAGTGTGCCCCTGCCTACGACATGGCCTACTGACCCTGTACGGACGCGGCGGAGGGCGGGCTGTGACGGTAGTTGGAGAAAGAAAGCATACATTCATGTGGTCAGAGAAACCAAGTGGGAGAGCGAGTGGGAGGGCGCGAGAACGAATAAGGGTGTCACAGAGGGGCTGGAATTCAGGGACGCCAGAAAGAGCAGCAGGGCACCGAGAAGGAGGGAACGGCGAGAACGGACCGAGGGCGCGGCAGGAGCACGAGGGTTGGAGCGGCCGTGCAGTAGCAGCTGGTGCTGTTGCCTGGCCGCTCGCCTGGGCAATCCTGCTCTGTATGCCGCTGTGTGCCGCTGCTGCCTCAAATGGCCAACGCTGAATGGCCAACGCCTGCGCCCTCGCCTACACTATCGCCTACTGACCCTGTGCCCCGCGGCCTACTGACCCTGTGCCCCTGGGCCAGCTCTGGCCCACAGGGCCTATACACAGCCTATAGGCTGTATGTATATAGGCTGCATATAGGCTGCATATAGGCTGCATATAGGCTGCATATTGTGCGGTCCCTGCGTGCTACGCCTGCGTGCTAAGCAGCTCCGCAGTATGTGCACACAGTCAGAGAACACGTTCTGTAGTAAAAGAACGGATTTGATAGTACGCAAACTAGCTGCGCAGCGCGCCAGCAGAGGCAGAGGTGTCAGTAGTGGGGGAAAGAATGAGCACATGCTGACGCGCGTGATGATGCTCATCTTCTTCTCCTTCTCCCTGCGAGCAGGGCAAGGGAAGCGGGTACGTGGTGGTGCGCTTTGCCGACAACTCGGTCTACCAGGGCCAGGTGCCGCCTGCGCCTCGAGCCTTCTGCCGCCTGCGCCTAGAGCCTTGAGCCTCCGCCTCCTGCGCCTGGAGCCTTCTGCCTCTTGCGCCTGCGCGGCTTCTGCCCTTCTGCTCCTCTCTCTCAAGCTCCCCGTCTTGTCTTTGTCGTGTCCGGCCATGTGGAAGACGTGACGAGGCATGTGACGAGAGGGCACGTGCGAGGAGAGCAGTGGAACGACTCGTCGATCGACGGCTACGGGGTGAGCTACACCAAGGCGAACGTCTACCAAGGACGCCTCCATGGGTCCCAGCCGTCCGGCCGAGGCGTCATGACTACCAGCTCTGGCCTCGTGTATGCGGGCGAGTGGGATCAAGGTCTCTCCCTGTGATTGGGCGCACATGCGCACAAATTGGGGGTGGAGGGGATAGAGGGACCGTGTTGAATGAACGATAGAGAGACAGTGTTGAAGCAACGTGCGGCAGGCCTGGTGCGCTTGAGGCAGCCAGCAGTGCAGCCAGCAGTGCAGCCAGCAGTGCAGCCAGCAGTGCAGCCAGCAG